>Ga0153915_10001096_pt1 | contig 24952 bp, 33 predicted proteins | sample Opewatmetagenome_2_FD_107003 | JGI IMG/M metagenome (GOLD analysis project Ga0153915, IMG submission 107003) | Freshwater wetland microbial communities from Ohio, USA - Open water 3 Core 3 Depth 3 metaG | ecosystem: Environmental > Aquatic > Freshwater > Wetlands | place: USA: Ohio, Lake Erie...
GACGAGGAAGTCGCCACCGCCATCGACGACTCCGGCATCGAGAAGGTCAAGATCCGCTCGGTGCTGACCTGTGAATCGCGCCGCGGATGCTGCCGCATGTGCTACGGCCGCAACCTGGCCACGATGGACATCGTGGACATGGGTGAAGCCATCGGCATCCTGGCCGCGCAGTCGATCGGCGAGCCGGGCACCCAGCTGACGCTGCGCACGTTCCACATCGGCGGCGCCTCGGCGCGCATCGCCGAGGAGGCCGAGCGCAGGGCCCGCACGGGCGGCGCTGTGCGCTACACCAAGGGCCTCGAGTGGTCCGACCTGCCGATCGAGTACGAGGACGGCACCCCGGGCAACATCCGCCTGGTGCTGAGCCGCGAGGACGAGTCGGCCGCCGAGGAGGCCAAGGAGGGCATCGAGGTCCTCGACGAGCACGGCAAGGTCATCAATCGCTACCCGGTGCCCGAGGGTGCGGTACTCCACGTAAAGGAAGGGGACGCGGTGGTCGGCAAGACCTCCATCCTCTACACCTGGGATCCGTACAACGACCCGAGCATCATCAAGATCGACGGCGACCTGCGCTGGAAGGACCTGGTGCCGGGCGCCACGCTGCGCGAGGAGCTGGACGAGTCCACCGGCCTCCGTTCCCTGGTAGTCGTGGCCGACCCCGACCGCGAGCTGCACCCCTCCGTGCTGGTCTACGCCAGCAACCGGAAGGACCCGCAGGAGTACATCCTGGCCGAAGGCTCCCGGATCGTCCTCGGCAGCCCGACCGACCCGGTCAGCCGGGCGATGCAGACGCCGGATGAGGCGAACCCCTGGTCGTCCAAGTTCAAGGTCGACGAGTACCCGATCAACGTCGCCTGGCCGAGCAAGAGCAAGAAGGAGGCGAAGGACAAGACGGTGTTCCTGTCGCCCCCGGTCAAGGTAGTGAAGGGCGTGACCGTGACCCGCATTCCGCGGCAGGCCTACAAGACGCGCGACATCACCGGCGGCCTCCCGCGCATCGCGGAGCTGTTCGAGGCGCGGCGGCCGAAGGATCCGGCGACGATCTCCGAGATCGACGGGACTGTGAAATTCGGCGAGATCAAGCGCGGCAAGCGCGAGATCTTCGTCTACCCGCTCGGCGAGGGGTCCGACCAGCAGGAGCCGCAGCTGTACGAAGTGCCGGCTGGCAAGCACCTTCGGGTGCACGAGGGCGACCGGGTCCGGGCGGGCGACCGCCTGACCGAGGGTCCGGTGAATCCGCACGACATCCTCCTCATCAAGGGGCCGCGTGCGGTGCAGGAGTACCTGCTCAACGAGGTGCAGGAGGTCTACCGGCTGCAGGGGGTGCGAATCAGCGACAAGCACATCGGCGTCATCGTGCGCCAGATGCTGCAGAAGGTGCGAGTCACCGACCCGGCGGACACCGATTTCCTCGAGGGCGAGACGGTGGACAAGCTCACGTTCCGCGAGGAGAACGAGCGGGTGCAGAAGAAGAAGCTCAAGCCCGCGACCTCGGAGCCGGTGCTGCTCGGCATCACCAAGGCCTCGCTGACGACCCAGTCGTTCATCTCGGCGGCGTCGTTCCAGGAGACCACCCGCGTGCTCACCGATGCGGCCATCCGCGGGGCCAAGGACGACCTCCTCGGTCTCAAGGAGAACATCATCATCGGGCATCTCATCCCGGCCGGGTCAGGCATCTACCGCTACGCCGAGATCGAGATCGAGCCCCCGGCGGGGTACGAGGCGCCAACCCAGGCCGAGCTCGAGGCGGCGCAGGCCGCCGCGGCAGCCCAGCAGCCCGTCCCGGTTGCCGTGGTGGTGGACGAGGAGCTGTAATCCGGATCTCGCTTCTCCCCCATTCCAGGGGAGGGGGCGACGGAAGGAGACCGGCTGGACCCATGGCCCCCGGGAGCGATCCCGGGGGCTTTGGCTTTGTGGTCGGGGCGTGGAGGGCGGCTCCCCAGCGGTGAGGGTGGGTGGTCAGGCCCCGCGCGGCTTGACCTAACCTCATCGGCCCACTAAATTTTGAGGTCTACCCCGGATTATCTGGGGCCCAAAAACATCGCAGTCGGGGTACTGTCAGGGATATGCCGACGATCAATCAGCTCATCCGGCACGGCCGGAGAAGCGTCGAAGCCAAGAACAAGGCGCCGGCCCTCAAGGCCAACCCGCTCAAGCGGGGCGTCTGCACCCGGGTGTACACCACCACGCCGAAGAAGCCGAACTCGGCGCTTCGGAAGGTGGCCCGGGTGCGGCTCACGAACGGCTTCGAGGTCACGGCGTACATCCCCGGTGAAGGTCACAATCTGCAGGAACACTCGATCGTGCTGATCCGCGGCGGCCGCGTGAAGGACCTGCCGGGCGTCCGCTATCACATCGTGCGCGGCACGCTGGACGCCGCCGGGGTGAACGATCGGAAGCAGGGGCGGTCGAAGTACGGGGCCAAGCGGCCGAAGAGCGCGGCGCCCGCCAAGGGGGGTAAGCAGTGAGCCGCCGCAACAAGTCGGTCAAGCGTCCGGTCCCGCCGGATCCGCGCTACGACAGCCAGACGGTGTCGAAGTTCGTCAACAACCTCATGTATGACGGCAAGAAGAGCAACGCGGAGCGGATCTTCTACGCCGCCATGGATCTCATCGAGGAGCGCACCGGCCAGCCGGGCGTGACGGTCTTCAAGCAGGCGGTGAACAACGCGAAGCCGACCCTCGAGGTGAAGAGCCGCCGGGTCGGCGGCGCCTCGCTCCAGGTGCCGGTCGAGGTGCGTCCCGAGCGCCGCGCGGCGCTGGCGATGCGGTGGATCATCGAGTACTCGCGGGCGCGGACCGAGAAGAGCATGGAGGAGCGGCTCGCGGCGGAGTTGATCCTCGCCTCGAAGGGCGAGGGGAACACCATCAAGAAGAAGGAAGACACGCACCGGATGGCCGAGGCCAACCGCGCGTTCGCGCACTACCGCTGGTAGGCGCACAGATCAGTGCATCCGGGGCCGGCCGCGGGCAGGCCCCATGGCAGCAGGGACGGGCGGGAGGAGCAGCCGCCCAGACATCGGGTCACGTGACGGGTTCGGTTCGCCGCCACCTCTGATCCTCCGACGACAACGCACGGATCTTCCGTTGGGAGATCCTCGTCCAGGGCGAGAGCCCGGACGGGCGCGGAGCGATACCACCATCGATGGACTGGCGCCCAGGGCGCCATCCGCGGTGGGTTCGGTCGCCCCGCTTTTTCGCTGAATAGAGACGGAACGACATGGGCCGGCAGACGCCACTCAATCTTTATCGCAACATCGGCATCATGGCGCACATCGATGCCGGGAAGACGACTACGACTGAGCGGATCCTGTACTACACGGGCAAGACCTACAAGATTGGCGAGGTCCATGAGGGCGCGGCCACCATGGACTGGATGGAGCAGGAGCAGGAGCGCGGCATCACGATCACATCGGCGGCCACGACCTGCTTCTGGGACCGGAACGGCATCACGCACCGGATCAACATCATCGACACCCCCGGTCACGTGGACTTCACCGTCGAAGTGGAGCGCTCCCTGCGCGTCCTGGACGGCGCCGTGACCCTGCTGGACTCGGTGGCCGGGGTGGAGCCGCAGACCGAGACGGTGTGGCGCCAGGCCGACCGGTACAACGTGCCGCGGCTGATCTTCGCCAACAAGATGGACCGGGTGGGTGCGAACTTCGACCGCTGTCTCGCAATGATCCGCGACCGCCTGACCAAGCGGGCGTACCCGATCCAGCTGCCGGTCGGTTCCGGCGAGCTGTTCACCGGCCACATCGACGTGCTGCGCCGGGTCGAGTTCGTGTTCGACGAGGAAACCCTCGGCAAGACATACACCGAGATGCCGGTGGCCGAGGCCTACCGGGACCAGGTCGAACAGGCGCGGCACGAGGTGATCGAGGCCGCGGTCGAGCACGACGAGGAGCTGCTCGAGAAGTACCTGGGCGGCGAGGAACTGACGTTCGAGGAGATCCAGCGGGCCATCCGCAAGGCGACGGTGGCGGGCTCGATCGTCCCGGTGCTGTGCGGCGCCTCGTTCAAGAACAAGGGGGTGCAGGCGCTGCTCGACGCGGTGATCGACTACCTGCCGAGCCCGATCGACATCAAGCCAGTGATCGGTCACGTGCCGCTGCACGACTCGACGCATGTCGACCGTCCCGCGGCCGACGACGCGCCCTTCTCGGCGCTGGCGTTCAAGATCATGACCGACCCCTTCGTGGGCCGGTTGACCTTCTTCCGGGTGTACTCGGGCATGCTCAAGTCGGGCAGCTACGTGTACAACAGCACGAAGGACAAGAGGGAACGGGTCGGGCGGCTGCTCCAGATGCACGCCAACAAGCGGGACGAAATCGAGGAGGTCCGGGCCGGCGACATCGCCGCCGCCATCGGTCTCAGGGAGGCCCGCACCGGTGACACGCTCTCCGACGAGGAGCAGCCGATCATCCTGGAGGCGATGAAGTTCCCGAACCCGGTCATCGACGTCGCGATCGAACCGAAGACGAAGGCCGATCAGGACAAGATGGCGATCGCGCTGCAGAAGCTGGCGGAGGAGGATCCCACCTTCCGGATCCGCACCGACCCCGAGACGTCGCAGACGATCATCGCGGGCATGGGCGAGCTGCACCTCGAGATCCTCGTCGAGCGGATGCGGCGCGAGTTCAAGGTCGACGCCAATGTGGGCCGCCCGCAGGTGGCGTTCCGCGAGACGATCACCCGGCGGGTCGAATACGTCGAGGGCAAGTTCATCCGGCAGTCGGGCGGCAAGGGCCAGTACGGCCACGTGGTCATCCACCTCGAGCCGGCCAAGCAGGGCGAGGGTTTCATCTTCGAGGACAAGGTCGTGGGCGGGGTGGTCCCGCGGGAGTTCATCAAGCCGGTCGAGGCGGGCATCCGCGAGGCGCTGGAGAACGGGATCCAGGCCGGGTACCCCGTGGTCGACGTGAAGGCGACGCTGGTCGACGGCAGCTACCACGATGTCGACAGCTCGGAAATGGCCTTCAAGATCGCGGGCTCAATGGCGTTCAAGGCCGCCGCGCAGCAGGCCCGGCCGATCATCCTCGAGCCGATCATGGAAGTCGAGGTCGTGGTGCCGTCGGACTTCCTGGGCTCGGTGGTCGGCGACCTCAACAGCCGCCGGGGCAAGGTGGGCGGCATGGCCCAGCGCGGGGACGCGCAGGTGGTGGCGGCCGACGTGCCGCTCGCCGAAATGTTCGGCTACTCGACGACGCTGCGCAGCATGAGCCAGGGCCGCGCGGTGTACACGATGCAGTTCGACCACTATGAGGAAGTGCCGCGGAGCATCGCGGAAACGATCATCAGCAAGCAGAAGGGCTGAGCCGGGCACTCGCGGCAGCCGATCGCCGCGATCCGGCCGGCATGTTCCAAATAACCGTCAGCCGGCACCAGCAACCAGTTCACCAGGGATCTCGAGGATAGCATGGCCAAGGCCAAATTCGAGCGCACGAAGCCGCACGTGAACGTCGGAACCATCGGCCACGTGGACCACGGCAAGACCACCACCACCGCCGCGCTCACCAAGGTGTCCGCGGACAAGGGCCTCGCCTCGTACGTGCCGTACGACACCGTGGCCAAGGCCTCGGAATCGCAGGGGCGCCGGGACGCGACCAAGATCCTCACGATCGCGACGAGCCACGTCGAGTACAGCACCGACAAGCGGCACTACGCCCACGTCGACTGCCCGGGCCACGCCGACTACGTCAAGAACATGATCACCGGCGCGGCCCAGATGGACGGGGCCATCCTGGTGGTCAGCGCGACGGACGGGCCGATGCCCCAGACCCGCGAGCACATCCTGCTCGCCCGCCAGGTGAACGTGCCCTCGATCGTCGTGTTCATGAACAAGTGCGATCTCGTGGACGATCCCGAGCTCCTCGATCTGGTCGAGCTCGAGGTCCGCGAGCTGCTCAGCAAGTACGACTACCCGGGCGACGAGCTGCCGGTCATCCGCGGCTCCGCGACCGGCGCCATCAAGGGCGAGGAGAAGTGGGTCAAGGCGATGTGGGAGCTGCTCGACTCGCTCGACAACTACATCCCCGAGCCCAAGCGCGAGATCGACAAGCCGTTCCTGATGCCGGTCGAGGACGTCTTCTCGATCACCGGGCGCGGCACGGTCGCCACGGGCCGTATCGAGCGGGGCCGCGTCAAGGTCGGCGAGGAAATCGAGTTCGTCGGCTTCAACGCCACCAAGAAGTCGGTCGTCACCGGCGTCGAGATGTTCCGCAAGCTGCTGGACGAGGGTCAGGCGGGCGACAACGTCGGGCTCCTGCTCCGCGGCGTGGAAAAGAACGAAATCGAGCGCGGGATGGTGCTGGCCAAGCCGGGAAGCATCACGCCGCACACCAAGTTCCACGCCGAGGTCTACGTCCTGACCAAGGAAGAGGGTGGCCGCCACACCCCGTTCTTCAAGGGCTACCGGCCGCAGTTCTACTTCCGGACCACCGACGTGACCGGCAGCGTCGAGCTGCCCGAGGGCGTCGAGATGGTGATGCCCGGCGATAACATCCAGATGACGATCGAGCTGATCGTCCCCGTCGCCATGGATGAGGGCCTGCGCTTTGCGATCCGCGAGGGCGGGCGGACGGTCGGCGCTGGCGTCGTGACGAAGATCCTGAAGTAGGCTCCGGACCGAGGAAGGACGCATGGCCCAGAAAATCCGAATCCGTCTCAAGGCGTTCGACCACTGGGTGCTGGACCAGGCCGCGGCCGACATCGTGCGGACGGCCGAGAAGACCGGCGCGCAGGTGTCGGGGCCGATCCCGCTTCCCGTCAAGATCGAGCGCTGGACGGTGCTGCGCAGCCCGCACGTGGACAAGAAGAGCCGGGAGCAGTTCGAGCTCCGCACCCACAAGCGGCTGCTGGACATTCATGACTCCCGCCCGCAGACGATGGACGCGCTGACGAAGCTCGATCTGCCGGCCGGCGTCGACGTCGAGATCAAGGTCGAATAGTCATGTCAACGGGACTCATCGGGCGGAAGCTCGGCATGACCCGCGTGTTCGCGGAGGACGGGACCTCGGTGCCGGTGACGGTCATCGAGGCCGGTCCCTGCCGCGTCGTGCAGGTCCGGGAAAAGGCGGTCCAGCTCGGCTGGGGCGCCAAGCGGGCCCAGCGGAGCAGCAAGGCCGAGCTGGGGCATGCGAAGAAGGCGGGGCTCGAGGCCGCGCCGTGGATCCTGCGCGAGTTCGCCGCCGAGGCCGAGCACAAGGCAGGCGACACCGTGACCGTGGGGATCTTCGCGGCGGGCGAGCTGGTGAAGGTGACCGGCACGACCAAGGGCCGCGGATTCCAGGGCGTGGTGCACCGGCACGGGTTTGCCGGCGGGCCGGCCACGCACGGCAATACCCGTCACCGCAAGCCGGGCTCCATCAGCCCGGGCACCGACCCGTCGCGCGTCATCAAGGGCAAGCGGATGCCTGGCCACATGGGCGACGAGCGCCACACCGAGCTCGGCCTCAAGGTCGTCAGGGTGGACGCCGAGCGGAACCTGCTGTTCGTCCGGGGTGCGGTCCCCGGCGCCAAGGACGGCATTCTGCTCGTGATCAAGCAGAAAGGCAGGAGCCGCCATGATTGAGGCCCCGCACTATTCGGCGGCCGGCGCCCTGAAGAAAGGGACGTTTGCCTTGCCGGGAGACTATTTCGACGGCGCGGTGAATCAGCCCGTGCTGCACGAGGCGGTGAAGGTGTTTCTGAACAACCAGCGTCAGGGCACCCACCAGACCAAGACCCGGAGCCTCGTCTCCGGCGGCAACCAGAAGCCCTGGAAGCAGAAGGGCACCGGCCGGGCCCGCCAGGGCTCGACCCGCGCTCCCCACTGGCGTGGGGGCGGGATCGTGTTCGGTCCGTCGCCGCGCGATTACCGGACCGGCATCCCGCGCAAGGTCCGCCAGCTGGCCCGGCGCTCGGCACTGAACGCCCGGGCCGCCAATGGCAGCCTCTACGTGGTGGAGCCGCTGGCGATGACCTCGCCCCGGACCTCACAGCTGGTCGAGCTGCTCGAGAAGCTGGGCATTGCCGACCGGAAGGTGGTCATCCTGACGCACGGCATTCACGAGGCGGCCTACCTGAGCGCGCGGAATCTTCCCTATGCGCAGGTCATGCCGTACACCGAGGCCTCCGCCTACGACGTGCTGTGGTCGGACGTGGTCGTGGTCGAGGAAGGCGCGCTGAACGGCGAGCCGCTGCCGCCGATCCGGACCTTTACGCCGACTCCGAAGTCCCCGGCCCCGGCGCCCGAGCCGAAGGCCGCCAGAGTGCCCAGGCCGGCAAAGCCCAAGGCCGAGAAGCCGAAGGCCGAGAAGCCGAAGGCCGAGAAGAAGCCGGCGGCCAGGGCCGGGAAGCCGAAGAGCAGCAAGAGCAGGGCGCCCAAGGCCGGGAAGAAGACGGCCAGCACCGGGCGCAAGACCTCGGCCGCGGCCAAGAAGCCGGCGCCGAAGAAGAAGGGGGGCAAGTAAATGCCCGCACTGCACGATATCATCGTCCGCCCGGTGGTGACCGAGAAGAGCTCCACGGCCTACCAGCTGCGGAAGGAATACGCCTTCGAGGTGCACCCCGAGGCGAACAAGTACCAGATCCGCGACGCGCTCAAGACGCTGTTCAACGTGACGGCCACCAGCGTCCGCACCATGCAGATGCGCCGGCACGAGGTGCGTCGCGGGCGTACCGCAGGCACGACCGCCCGGTGGAAGAAGGCGATCGTCACGCTCAAGGACGGCGATACGCTCGCCGTATTCGAGGGCTGATATGAGCATCCGGCAATTCCGTCCCATCACCGCAGGCACCCGCTTCCGGTCGGTCTCCGGATTCGACGAGATCACCCGGGGGACGCCCGAGAAATCCCTGCTCGAGCCGCTCAAGAGCTCCGGCGGCCGGAACAACCAGGGCCACGTGACCATGCGCTACATCGGCGGCGGTCACAAGCGCCAGTACCGGCGGATCGACTTCAAGCGGAACAAGTTCGGCATCCCGGCCAAGGTGACCGAGATCGAATACGATCCGAACCGGAGCGCCCGTATCGCGCTCCTGGTCTACGCGGATGGCGAGAAGCGCTACATCCTGCACCCGAAGGGGCTGAAGCAGGGTGACACGGTGATCTCGGGTCCGGGCTCGGATGCCCGGAACGGGAACGCGCTGCCCCTCGGCGAGATCCCGCTCGGATCCGCGGTGCACTGCATCGAGCTCAAGATCGGCAAGGGCGGCCAGATGTGCCGCAGCGCCGGCGCCAGTGCGCAGGTGGTGGCCAAGGAAGGCGATTACGTCACCCTGCGGCTCAAGTCGAGCGAGATGCGGCGGATCCACAGCCGCTGCCTCGCGACGATCGGCGAGATCGGCAACGCGGAGCACGAACTGCTCTCGATCGGCAAGGCCGGCAAGAACCGGTGGCTCGGCAAGCGGTCGAAGGTGCGCGGCGTCGCGAAGAACCCGGTGGACCATCCCCTGGGCGGCGGTGAGGGCAAGACGTCGGGCGGCCGTCCGCCGGTCTCGCCGTGGGGCAAGCCGGAGGGCCGGAAGACCCGGCACCCCAAGAAGGCCTCGAACCAGTTCGTCGTCCGCGGCCGCAAGCGCGGCAAGGCGACGCAGTAGCGGAGCGGTGCCGGGCATGCGGGGCCGGGTGCGGGGGCAGACCCCGATCACCGGCGCCGGCGCCCGGGACCTGACACCCAGCTCAGGAATGACACATGGCACGTAGCGTCAAGAAAGGCCCGTTCGTTCAGGAAGCGCTGCTCCTCAAGGTGCAGATCCTGAACTCCAAGAACGACAAGCGGGTCGTGAAGACCTGGAGCCGGGCGAGTACCATCCTCCCGGAATTCGTGGGGCACACCTTCGCGGTGCACAACGGGAACAAGTTCGTCCCGGTATACGTGACCGAGAACATGGTGGGCCACAAGCTGGGTGAGTTCGCGCCGACCCGGCTGTTCCGCGGGCACAGCGGCAAGCTCGTGGCCGACAAGAAGGCGAAGCCGGAGTGACCATGGAAGCCCACGCCATTCAGCGGCTGGTCCGCCAGTCGCCCCGGAAGATGCGACTCGTGGTAGACCTCATCCGCGGCAAGAACGTGAACGAGGCCTACGCGATCCTCAAGTTCAACAAGAAGCTGGCCGCCAAGCAGATCGAGAAGACGCTGCGGTCGGCCGTCGCGAACGCCGAGCAGAAGGCGCTCAGGGACAACCAGTCGTTCGACGTGGACCGGCTCGTGGTCAGCAAGGCCCAGATCAACATGGGCCAGCCGCTGAAGCGATTCACGGCCGCCGCCCAGGGCCGGGCGACGCCGATCCGCAAGCGCACCAGCCACGTGGAAATACACGTGGAATCGAGGGAGGCCAGGTAATGGGTCAGAAGACACATCCGATCGGCTTCCGCCTGGGAGTCGTGAAGCAGTGGAGATCGCGCTGGTTCGCGACCAAGGACATGCCGGCGCTGCTCAAGGAAGACGAGCTGATCCGGAAATACCTCCACGCCCGGCTCGGCCACGCGGCGATCGCCGAAGTGCACGTCGAGCGGAAGCCCGGCAAGGTGACGGTCACGGTCCACACCGGGAGGCCCGGCGTGGTGATCGGCAAGCGGGGCGCGGAGGTGGACAAGCTCCGCGACGAGTTGGCCCAGCTGACCGGCAAGGAAGTGGCGATCAACGTCGAGGAGATCAAGCGGCCCGAGCTGTCGGCCCAGCTGGTCGCCGACAACATCGCGCATCAGCTGACCCAGCGGATCTCGTTCCGCCGTGCCATGAAGCGCGCGGTGCAGGGCACGATGCGGATGGGCGCGCAGGGGATCAAGGTGCGGGCGGCGGGCCGCCTCGGCGGGGCCGAGATCGCGCGGACCGAGGGCTATCACGAGGGCCGGGTCCCGCTGCACACGCTGCGCGCCGACATCGACTACGCCCAGAGCACCGCGAAGACGACCTACGGCACGATCGGCATCAAGGTGTGGATCTTCAAGGGCGAGGTCGTGGCGGACGTCTCCGGCAAGACCTACAGCACGGGAGCCTGAGCCATGCTCGCGCCCAAGAGAGTGAAGTTCCGCAAGATGTTCAAGGGCAGGACGGGGGGCATCGCCTCGCGCGGTGCCACCGTCGCCTTCGGCGAATTCGGGCTCATGTCGCTCGAGCCGGGCTGGGTCAGCAACCGGCAGATCGAGGCGGCCCGTGTGGCCATGACCCGCGAGATGAAGCGTGGCGGCAAGGTCTGGATCCGCATCTTCCCGGACAAGCCGATCACCAAGAAGCCCGCCGAGACCCGCATGGGCAAGGGCAAGGGCAATCCCGAGGGGTGGGTGGCCGTGGTCAAGCCGGGCCGCGTGCTGTTCGAGGTCGAGGGCGTGACCGAGGAGCTGGCGCGGAAGTCGCTCGCGCTCGCGCAGGCGAAGCTGCCGGTCCGCACCAAGTTCATGAAGCGGCAGGAGGCGTAGGCGATGAAGGCGACTGAGCTCACGGAGCTGTCCGTCGAGGACCTCCAGGCGAAGCTGGCCGAGCTGACCGAGGAGCGCTTCCGGCTCCGGTTCCGTTCGGCGACCGAAGCGATCGAGAACCCGATGCGGTTCCGCGCACTTCGGCGGGAGATCGCGCGGATCAAGACGATGCTGCGGGCGAAGGAACTCGGGCGGTAACGGAGAGAGCGATGACTGAGACGACGAAGGCCCCCCGCGCCCGCCGGAAGGTGCGCACGGCGGTGGTCACCAGCGACAAGATGACCAAGACCGTGACGGTGGCCATGGTGCGGCGGTTCGCCCACCCGGTGTACGGCAAGCAGGTGGTGCGGACCACCACGGTGAAGGCCCGCGACGAGCACGGCGCCAAGATCGGCGACACCGTCCGCATCATGGAGACCCGGCCGCTGGCCAAGACGGTCCGCTGGCGGGTGATCGAGATCGTCGAGCGGGCGAAGTAACGGGCAGGCGGGCCGAAGGTCAAACAGAGGCGGACATGGTTCAACAGGAATCGATTCTCAAGATCGCGGACAATTCGGGCGCCAGGAAGGCGCTGGTGATCCGCGTCCTCGGTGGCAGCAAGCGCCGCTACGCCGGGCTGGGCGACACCGTGGTCGTCGCGATCAAGGACGCGATCCCGACGGGCCAGGTGAAGAAGGGCGACGTGGCCAAGGCGGTCATCGTCCGCACCGCGAAGGAGACCCGCCGCAAGGACGGGTCCTACATCCGGTTCGACGAGAACGCCGCGGTGCTCATCAACGAACAGGGCGAGCCCCGGGCGACCCGCATCTTCGGTCCGGTGGCCCGCGAGCTGCGCGAGAAGAAGTACATGAAGATCGTGTCGCTCGCGCCGGAGGTCATCTGACATGAAGCCGCTCGTCTACAAGAAGGCCCGGCGGATCCGCCAGAAGCCGGTGGTGCGCGCCTCGATGCACATCACCAAGGGCGACACCGTGCAGGTGATGTCGGGCGACGACAAGGGGAAGCGCGGGAAGGTACTCAGGGTCTACCCCAAGACGGCCCGGATCACGATCGAGGGCGTGAACATCGTGAAGCGCCACCGCAGCGCGACGCAGACGACGGAGGGCGGGATCATCGAATTCCCGGCCCCCATTCATTACTCGAAGACGATGCTGATCGACCCGAAGAGCGGGGAGCCCACCCGGATCCGCCGGCGGAAGGACGCCGACGGCACCATCGAGCGGGTCGCCGTCAAGTCGGGTCAGCCGATTGCGAGGAGCCGGTAGCCATGGCCGAGACGAAGGAAAAGGAAGAGAAGGCGCCGAAGGAAAAGGCGCCCAAGGCGGCCGCCCCCAAGGCGGCCGCCCCCAAGGGCACGCCCAAGGCCGGCAAGGAGAAGAAGGAAAAGGCCGGCGGCACGATCGCGACCGATCCAGCGCCCAAGGCGGTGGAGGGGACGCCGCGCCTGAAGACCTACTACGACAAGGTCATCCGTACGAATCTGCAGAAGGAATTCGGGCTCAAGAACCCGAACCAGGTGCCGCGGCTGGTCAAGATCGTGCTGAACGTGGGCTTCGGCGAGGCGGCCAAGAACCCGAAGGCGCTCGACACCATCGTGGACGAGCTGGCGATCATCGGCGGCCAGAAGCCGGTCATCCGGAAGGCGAAGAAGGCGATCGCCAACTTCGGCATCCGCGAGGGCATGCCGGTGGGCGTGAGCGTGACGCTGCGTAGCGCGCGGATGTACGAGTTCCTCGACCGGTTCATCAGCGTGGCGGTGCCCCGGGTACGCGACTTCCGCGGGCTGCCGAACAAGAGCTTCGACGGCCGGGGCAACTACACGCTGGGCATCAAGGAGCAGATGATCTTTCCCGAGATCGACTTCGACAAGGTCGAGCAGATCCACGGAATGGACATCACGATCGTGACGACCGCCGGCCGGGACGACATGGCCATGGCCCTCCTCCGGGAGTTCGGCTGGCCGTTCCGCGGCGAGACACCGCTGCGCGTGGCATAGGGTAACCAGGAGACACGATGGCGAAGACCTGTTGGATCGAGCGCGCCAAGCGCACCCCGAAGTTCAAGGTCCGGACCGTGCGGCGTTGCCAGCGCTGCGGGCGGTCCCGCGCGTTCATTCGCAAGTTCGGCCTCTGCCGAATCTGCTTCCGCGACCTCGCCTTGAAGGGAGAAATCCCGGGCGTGCGCAAGGCCAGCTGGTAGGAGATGATCGACGCATGAGCATGACAGATCCTGTCGCGGATATGCTGACCCGCATCCGGAATGCCTGTACCGCAGGTCACCGGCGCGTGGACATGCCGGTGTCCAAGCTGCGGACCGAAGTGGCCCGCCTGCTGCGTGACAACCACTACATCGCGGACTTCAAGGTCCTGGACGACGGCGCGCACGGCGTGCTCCGCCTGTACCTGAAGTACCACAACGCGGCGCCGGTCATTCGCGAGCTCCGGCGCGTGTCCACGCCCGGCCTGCGGCGTTACGTGAAGTGCCGCGAGCTGCCGCGGGTCAAGAACGGCCTCGGGATGGCCATCGTCTCGACCCCGAAGGGGCTGATGACCGACCGCGAGGCACGATCGGCGAACCTGGGCGGCGAGCTCCTCGCCGTCGTCTGGTAGGATTGCGGCCATGTCACGAATCGGAAAGAAGCCGGTCATCGTACCCAAGGGCGTCACGGTCGAGCTCAGTGGCCAGACCCTGAAGGCGAAGGGCCCGAAGGGCGAGCTGAGCCGCACCTTCCATCACGAGATGTCGCTCTCGGTCGCGGGCGACCGGATCACGGTCGGCCGGCCGAGCGACGAGCAGCGGCACAAGGCGCTCCACGGCCTGAGCCGGACCCTGGTCCAGAACATGGTGGACGGCGTCTCCAAGGGCTTCCTCAGGCAGCTCGACATCCAGGGTGTGGGCTACAAGGCGGAGGCGAAGCCGTTCGGCCTGCAACTGGCCCTCGGGTTCTCGCACCCGGTGCTCTACCACGCCCCGAAGGGCATCAAGTTCACGGTCGACGGCGCGACCCAGGTCAAGATCGAGGGCCCGGACAAGGAAGTCGTGGGTCAGGTCGCCGCCGAGCTGCGCTCCCTCCGGCCGCCCGAGCCGTACAAGGGCAAGGGCATCCGGTATCTGGGGGAACAGGTCCGCCGCAAGGCCGGCAAGACGGGAGCGAAGTAAGCCATGAGAGCGATCATTTCACCGAAGTCGCGGCAGGAGATGCGCGCCCGGCGGCACCTCCGGGTCCGCAAGAAGGTGAACGGGACCGCCGAGCGGCCCCGTCTGGTCATCTTCCGTTCGCTGAAGCACATCTACGCCCAGCTCGTCAACGACGACCTCGGCGTCTCCCTGCTGGGCGTGACCGACACCAGCGAGGGCATCACGGTGGAAGGCAAGGGCAAGGTCGGCCGCGCCAAGGCGGTCGGGAAGCTCCTGGCCCAGAAGGCGAAGGCCGCCGGCGTCACCCGGGTGGTGTTCGACCGGGCCGGTTATCGTTACCATGGTCGCGTGCAGGCCGTCGCTAACGGCGCGCGGGAAGGCGGAATGGAGTTCTAATGGCGGATATCGAGAATGCGGCCGCACCGGCCGCCGAGGCCGGCCGGAGTCGGGGTCGGGGTCGTGGGGGCGAGCGTGGGGGCCGGGGTGGCGACCGCGGGGGCCGGCGCGAGCGGGAACACAGCGCCAGCGATCTGATCGAGAACGTGGTCGCGATCAACCGGGTGGCCAAGGTCGTCAAGGGCGGCCGCCGGTTCTCGTTCAACGCGCTGGTCGCCGTCGGTGACGGCAAGGGCCGCGTCGGCATCGCGACGGGCAAGGCGAACGAGGTCTCGGAGGCGGTGCGCAAGGCGGTCGAGGCCGCCAAGCGGAAGATGATCGAGCTGCCGCGCGTGGGCGCGACGATCCCGCACGAGATCATCGGCGAGCACGGCGCCGGGCGGGTCCTGCTCAAGCCCGCCGCAAGCGGCACCGGCGTCATCGCCGGCGGCCCGATCCGTTCGGTGCTGGCCTGCGCCGGCATCACCGACATCCTGACCAAGAGCCTCGGCTCGAACAACCCGCACAACATGGTGCGCGCGACGATCAACGGGCTCTCCCGTCTGGTCACCGCCCGCCAGGTGGCGCGTGAACGGGGCGTCGAGATCGATTCGATCCCGTACCGCGCTCCGCAGGAGGCCTGACGCATGGGGCGCAATCCGGTCGTGGGCCGTCAGGGCCCGAAGTATCACCAGGCCAACATCCCGGCCGAAGGCTTGGCCTCCAGGCTCCGCGTGAAGCAGATCCGGTCGGGCATCGGCCATCCCGATACGATGCGGCGGACGCTCCGCGCGCTCGGCCTCCGCCACTACCAGGCGGTCGTCGAGATCGCGAACAATGCGTCGAGCCGCGGCATGCTGTTCAAGGTGCGTCACCTGGTCGAAGTGACGCCGGTGGAGGCGTGATGGCGAAGGAATCCGAGCAGGCTCCGGTGATCACCCTGTCGAACCTCCGGCCGGCCGACGGCGCGACCCAGTACCGCAAGCGGGTCGGGCGCGGGGTGGGCTCCGGCCTGGGCAAGACGTCCGGCAAGGGTAACAAGGGCCACAAGGCCCGCACCGGCGGGGGCACCAACCCCGGCTTCGAGGGCGGCCAGATGCCCATCTACCGGCGGCTGCCGAAGCGCGGCTTCACGAATCCGTTCAAGGTGGCGGCCCAGCCCGTCAACCTGAAGGAGCTCACCGCGGTGAAGGCCGCCGAGGTCAACCCGGAGACGCTGTACTCCGCCGGCCTGATCTCCCACCTCGACCAGCCCGTGAAGATCCTCGGGACGGGTGAGGCGGCCCGGCCCTACATCGTTCGCGGTGTGACCCTCTCGGCGTCCGCCCGCGCGAAGATCGAGGCGGCCGGCGGCAAGATCGAGGCATAAGTGACCGGTCCGCGCCCGAACCTCTCCATGGACCCCGAGCTTCAAAAGAAGATCGGGTTCACGCTCCTCGCGCTGCTGATCTATCGCGTCGGCGCCCATATCGCGGCCCCCGGCGTGAACGTACAGGCGCTCTCCGATTTCATCAAGAATTCGGCGGCAGGCGGCTTCTTCAATCTGTACGACACCCTCGGCGGCGGCCTCAGCCGCGCCACGGTGTTCGCCCTGGGCATCATGCCCTACATCTCGTCCTCGATCATCTTCCAGCTCGCGGGGGGCATTCTCCCGAGCATCAGCAAGATGCAGAAGGACGAGGAGGGCAAGAAGAAGCTCACCCAGTGGTCCCGGTACCTCACCGTCTTCATCTCGTTCTCCCAGGCCTACACCTTCACCCTCTTCACCGAGGGGATTCCCGGTGCGGTCCCGGGCGCGGATTTCTGGTCCCGCCTCGTCATGGTGCTGACGCTCACCACCGGCGCCATCTTCGTGATGTGGCTGGGCGAGCAGATCACCGAGCGGGGCATCGGCAACGGGCCGAGCCTCCTGATCACGTTCTCGATCCTGGACCGGCTGTGGCCGGGCCTCCTGAACATGATCCAGTTCATCAAGAGCGACGCGATTTCCATCGGCGGCGCGCTGTTCTTCGCGGCAGTGCTGCTCGCGGTGGTCGCCGCGGTCTGCGCGATGACCCTGGCTGCCCGGCGGATTCCGATCCAGATTCCGCGCAAGGTCATGGGCCGCGGGCGGATCCGGGAAGGGCAGAAGACGTTCATCCCGATCCGGCTGATCACCGCCGGCGTCATGCCGATCATCTTCGCCCAGACGATTATCATCGTCCCCGGCACCCTGGCCAGCTTCACTCAGAACGAGACCCTGCGGGCCGTGGCGGACTTCTTCACCCCGGGCGAATGGCCATACGACCTGGCCTTCGCCGGGATGATCCTCGTGTTCAGCTACTTCTACACCTCGATCATCTTCAACTCCGTCGACCTGGCCGAGAACCTCAAGAAGCAGGGCGCGTTCATCCCCGGCGTGAAGCCGGGCTCCAGCACCGCGGACTACATCGACAGCGTGCTGGCGCGGGTGACCCTTCCCGGGGCGCTGTTCCTCGCGGCGATCGCGCTGGTGCCCGTCCTGCTCACCAAGCAGCTCGGCTACCAGCAGCAATTCGGCGGGACGTCGGTGCTGATCGTCGTCGGTGTGATGCTCGACACCATCGCCCAGATCGAGCAGCACCGCACGCTGCGCAAATATGACAGCCTGATGATGGGCGGCCGCGTCAAATTCCGGGGGCGTCAGCAGCGGTTCATGTAGGCCCGGGCACCGGCCACGGGGAACCGGGAACGGGAAGGCCGGACCGGGCCCCCGTACCCGGTTCCCCGTTCCCGTTCAGCCGATGAAGGGATCAGAGGTCATGGATATCCTCCTCATGGGCCCGCCAGGCGCGGGCAAGGGCACCCAGGGTGCCATGGTCGCCGAGCGGCTCGGGCTTCCCAAGTTCGCCACCGGCGACCTGCTCCGGGACGCGGTGAAGCGGGGGACCCCGGTCGGGCTCAGGGCCAAGGCCGTGATGGAGGCGGGGCATTTGGTCAGCGACGACATCATTCTCGGCGTCGTCCAGGACGAGCTCCGGAAGCCCGAAGCGGCCAGAGGCGTGATCTTCGACGGGGTGGTGCGGACCATCCCGCAGGCGGAAGGCGTCGAGAAGCTGCTGGCCGATATGGGCCGCAAGATCGACCATCTGCTCTTCTTCGACGTGACCGATGCGGAGATCCTCGCCCGGCTCGAGAAGCGGCGCACGATCGAGGGCCGCGCGGATGATGATCCGAATTCGGTGGCGGTGCGGCTCCAGGCCTATCGCGAGCAGACCGCGCCGGTCCTCGCGTGGTACGAGCAGCGCGGCGTGGTCCACCGGATTCCCGGCGCCGGCAGCCTCGAGGACATCGCCGGGCGGGTGAAAGCGGTACTGGGCCGGTAGGTGATTACTCTCAAGTCCCCCCGCGAAATCGAGATCATGGCCAGGGCCGGCCACATCGTGGCCCGGACCCTCGAGCTCGTTGCCCGGCAGGTCCAGCCCGGCGTGAGCACCGGCCACCTCGATGACATCGCGGAGGAGTTCATCCGCAGCCACCCGGGCGCACGGCCCTCCTTCAAGGGACTGTACGGCTTCCCCAAGACGCTCTGCACCTCGATCAACGAGGAGATCGTCCACGGCATCCCGAGCACGAAACGGATCCTGCGCGAGGGGAACATCGTCAGCGTGGACGTCGGCGTCTGCCTTGAGGGCCTGCACGCCGACTCCGCGACGACCGTTCCTGTCGGCCAGATCGCGCCGGCGGCCGCGCGCCTGCTCAAGGTAACCCAGGAATGTCTCGCGGCGGGCATCGCCGCCGTGAAGGTGGGGAATCACATCGGGGACATCGGCCACGCCGTCCAGACCGTGGCCGAAGCGGCGGGCTTCGGCGTCGTCCGGGAACTGGTCGGCCACGGCATCGGCACCCAGTTCCACGAGGAGCCGCAGGTGCCCAACCACGGCCAGCCCCGGCGCGGTCCCCGTCTGCTGGAAGGCATGACCATCGCCATCGAGCCGATGATCACGATGGGGCACTACGCGACCAAGACCCTCCCCGACAAGTGGACCGTGGTGACCGCCGATGGCAGCCTCTCGGCCCACTTCGAGCATACCGTCGCGCTCACCCCGAACGGAACCAGAATCCTGACCGCGTGACCTCACGGGGCCATCGGGCGCGGAATCAGGGGCGAGCGAGGGGCGGGGCTGGGGCCAGGGACGCCGCCCGGGACGGCTCAGCTCCCCGGAACCGCCTTCTCCAGCAGCAGTCCGAGCTGTCCGGTCTCTTCCCGCGCCGTGTCCAGCAGCGCGTCCGCCTCCCTGCGCATCTGCTCCGCCTGTTCCCGTCCGGCGAGGGAACGCAGATTGAGCCGCAGATTGAGATGGGATCCCTCCGCGACGGCGAGAGCCAGTGAGGTGGCCATGGCGGCGTCGCCGAGTGCGTTCGGATTGCCGGTGGTGGCCACCCGTCGCGCCAGCTGGCACACTTCGCCGCTGAGCTGCAGGACCTCGAGCGGCACCTCCGCCGCGTGGCGCCAGGCCTGTTCCTGTCTGGCCGCCCGGTCCGCCTCACCCCCGGCCGTACCCCTGGCCGCCTCGAGCACTGCCGCGTAGGCCGCAGCGTCCTCGGCAGCGAGCGCGAGCAGGCGGGCCCGGATCCGGTCAGCCTCTCCCGCGAGGGCGTACATCTCGGGTTCGGCGGCGGCGTATTTCGGTCGACCCATCGTCAGGCGGGCCACCATCGCCACGAGGGCCGCCGCCAAGGCGCCGGTGACCGCCGCGGCCGCGCCTCCGCCCGGCGCCGGCGTCCCCGCGGCGATGGATTCGACGAACTGCTCGAGGGTCTTCATCGGGGCCTCCTCGGGGCCCATCCGGCACCCGGCATGCGTTCAGGCATTCAGCACGCTCAGCAGCCAGTCGTGGACCGCCGCGTTGCCGGCGACCACCTGTCCATGCTCGATCCCGAGGTCGCGTCCGGAGAAGTCGGTCACCCGGCCACCCGCCTCGCGGATCAGGAGCGTGCCGGCCGCGATATCCCAGGCGGAGAGCCGCTGCTCCCAGAAGGCCTCGAATCGCCCCGCGGCGACATCGCTCAGGTCCAGGGCGGCCGCGCCGGGACGCCGGATCCCGCTGCTCGCCCGCGCGATGCGCTCGAATTGGCCGAGATAGTCCGGCAGCCGGTGAAACTCCTGAAAGGGGAATCCGGTGCCGATGAGGGCATGCCGCGGATCCGCGATGGTCGAGACTCGCAAGCGCTCGCCATCGGCCCAAGCCCCCCCGCCGCGGCTCGCCCAGCAGGCCCGATTGAACGGGACATGCAGAACCACCCCGGCTTCCAGGACGCCGTCCTGTGCGGCCGCGATCGACACCGCGAAGGAAGGGTAACCGTGGAGAAAGTTGGTCGTGCCGTCGAGCGGATCCACGATCCAGACCAGGCCGCTGGTGACCACGGTCGGAGACAATTCCTCGCCGACGATCGTGGACCCCGGCTCGCCCTTGAGGAGGGTTTCGCGGATCATCTCCTCGGCGGTCCGGTCGACGTGGGTCACCCAGTCCGAGGGCCCCTTGGCGATCCAGGCGGCCGGGTTACGCGGGCGGCTCACGCTCCGCAGATAGCCGGCAGCCCGCTCGGCGGCGGACCGGGCAAGAGCCACTAAGTCGTTGGATGATGCCATCTTGAAAGACTCCCGGCGGCGAGGTACCTTGCCTCGATGCCACGCATATTCTCAGGGATCCAGCCCTCGGGCGAACTCCACATCGGCAATCTGCTCGGGGCGGTGCAGAACTGGGTGAGGCTCCAGGAATCGTACGACTGCCTGTTCTGCGTCGTGGATCTTCACGCCATCACGGCCCAGTACGACGCGGCGACGCTGGCGGGACGGACCCGGGAGATGGCCATCGGCCTGCTCGCCGCGGGGGTGGACCCGGAGCGCGTCACCCTGTTCGTCCAGTCGCACGTGCCCGAGCACTCGGAGCTGCAATGGCTGCTGACGACGGTCACCCCGCTTGGAGAGCTCGAGCGGATGACGCAGTTCAAAGATAAGTCGCAGAAGTTCGAAAGTGTTCCGGCGGGCCTGCTGAATTACCCGATCCTCATGGCGGCCGACATCCTCCTTTACCGGGCGGAGCTGGTGCCGGTCGGCGAGGACCAGACCCAGCACCTCGAGCTGGCCCGCGAGATCTGCCGGAAATGGAACGCCGAATTCGGCGGCGGGACGGATTACTTCCCGGAGCCCAAGCCGATTCTGACGGAAGCCCGGCGGATCATGGGTCTCGACGGGCAGGCGAAGATGTCGAAGAGCCTCGGCAACACGGTCGGCGTGCTGGACACGCCCGAGGAGATCTGGCAGAAGCTGCGACCCGCCGTGACCGATCCGGCCCGTGTCAGGAAGACCGACCCGGGTCACCCGGAGGTCTGCAACATCTACTCGCTCCACCAGTACTTCTCTCCCCCCGCCACGGTGGAGCTGGTGGCCGAGAACTGCCGGGGCGCGAAGTGGGGCTGCATCGAGTGCAAGCGGGTGCTCGCCGACAACATGATCGCCGCGCTCGCGCCGATGCGCGAGCGGGCGCTGGCGCTCCGAGCCGACCCGGCGCGGGTCGACCGGATCCTCGCGGACGGAGCGTCACGGGCGCGGCGCATCGCGCGTGAGACCATGCGCGAAGTACGGGATCGGATGGGGTTTCTGCCGGCGAAGCGGGAGGCGTAGGCGGGGAACGGGGCGGAGGCGCTCCGTCCGGCGCAGGGTTCCCTTTTCCCCGTACGCCAAAGCTACTCACGAGGGGATGGACATCGATGGAAAAGATCATCAAGGCCGCCGTCGAGCGGGGCGCTTCCGACCTTCACATCAAGGCCGGGGATGTCTTCCGCGCGCGGATCGACGGCAAGCTGGTCCCGCTGACCAAGCAGCGGCTCACGCCCGAGCAGACCCGGGCCATCGCCCTGCGGCTGATCACCAACGAGGAAGACCGGACCCGGATCGACAAGATCAGGGACTTCGACTGCTCCTGGGGCATGCCGGGAGTGGGCCGCTTTCGGGTCAACGTGCTGCGGCAGCGGTCGTCCTTCATGATCGTGATGCGGGTGATTCCCTTCGCGGTGCCGACGATCGACGCGCTGAAGCTGCCGGAGACGATCAAGAAGATCGCCGAGTCGCCCCAGGGCCTGGTGGTCGTCACCGGCGTTACCGGGAGTGGCAAGACTTCCACGGTCGCCGGGATGCTCAACCACATCAACCAGAACCTGCACCGGCACATCGTCACGATCGAGAACCCGATCGAGTTTCTCCACCGCGACGTGAACTGCTCGGTCACTCAGCGCGAGGTGGGGGTGGACACCGAGAGCTTCGCCGTCGGGCTGCAGAGTGCGCTGCGGCAGGATCCCGACGTCGTGGTCATCGGCGAGATGCGGGACACCGAGACGCTCGACACCGCCATCAAGGCGACCGAAATGGGCAACCTCGTGATCACGGCGCTTCCCACGCCGGATGTGACCAGTACGATCACGCGCTTGCTGTCGATGTTCCCCGCCGAGGAGCGCGACATCGGCCGGCTCCGCCTCTCCGAGGCGCTCCGGGCCGTCGTCTCGCAGCGGCTGCTGCCCCGTAAGGACGAGAAGGGCCGGGTCGCGGCGGTGGAAATCATGATCGGCACCTCGGCGACCCGCGCCTGCATCCAGGCGGCGGACCGGCTGAACGATCTCGAGGACAAGATGGCCAGGGGCCGGGAGTCTCACGGGATGCAGACCTTCGCCCAGCATATCGAGGAGCTGCTCAAGGCGGATGTCATCACCGAGGAGACGGCCCGCGCCGCGGCCGGGAGCGCTCCGGAGCCACAGCCGCGGAGGTCGAAGCGCTGACGGCGGGGCGGAGCGGGACGGACACGGGCCGCTCCGGCGAATTGACATTTTCCTGGTCGCGACTAGGTTCCCTCAGAGGATACTGCAGCCCCGCGAGGGGCTTTTTTTTTGGCCTGAGCGTGGAGTCCGGAATGTTCGATCCGAAGACCTACTGCGTCGTGGTCGTTGGTGCGCAGTGGGGTGACGAGGGCAAGGGCAAGCTGGTCGACGTCCTGGCCGAAAAGGTGGATCTCGTCGTTCGCTACCAGGGGGGCGCCAACGCCGGCCACACGGTGGTGACGGGGGAGTCGCAGTTCATCCTGCAACAGATCCCTTCCGGCATCCTGCATCCGCGGGTCACCTGTCTGGTCGGCAACGGCGTCGTGCTCGATCCGGAGACGTTCTTCACCGAGCTGGACGGGCTGGTGGCGCGGGGCATCGACCCGAAGGGACGGCTGTTCGTCTCCGAACGCGCGCATCTGGTCATGCCCTATCACAAGCTGCTCGACCGCGCCAGCGAGAAGAGCCAGAACATCGGCACCACGGGGCGGGGCATCGGACCCACCTACGAGGACAAGTACGGCCGCCGCGGAATCCGGGTAGGCGATCTGCGTCACCTCGAGACCGCCCGCGGGCTGCTCCGCGAGCGGGTCGAGCGAGCCAACCAGCTCCTCGGGCTGATGGGAGTCGCCGAACGAGCGGATCTCGGCGCGCACTTCGAGCTGGTGGCTCGCCTCGCGCCACGACTGGTGCCCCTTGCCGTCGACACCGGGCTCGTGGTGCATCGGGGGCTCAGGGAGGGCCGCCGGGTCCTGCTCGAGGGAGCGCAGGGCGCGCTGCTCGACGTGGACCACGGCACGTATCCGTTCGTCACCTCCTCCAACACGACCGCCGGGGGCGCGGCGGTGGGGGCCGGGATCGGCCCCACCGCCATCGACGGTGTCCTGGGCGTCGTGAAGGCCTACACGACCCGGGTGGGCAACGGACCGCTACCGACCGAGGCCACCGACGGCATGGGCGAGGAACTCCGGCGACTGGGTGGCGAGTTCGGCGCGGTGACGGGCCGGCCCCGCCGCTGTGGCTGGTTCGATGCCACGGTCGTGCGGTACTCGGTTCGGGTCAACGGACTCACCGGCCTGGCGGTGACCAAGCTCGATGTGCTCGACAGCTTCCCCGAGATTCCAGTGGGGACCGACTACGTGCTCGATGGCCACGCCTGTGGCGAGATGCCGGCCGACGTGCGCGTGCTCGAGCGGGTGAAGCCGCACTACGAAGTGCTGCCCGGGTGGCGCAAGCCGACGACCGGGGCCAGGCGCCTGGCCGACCTGCCCCCGCAGGCGCGGGCCTATCTCGATCGCCTCGAGGATCTCTCGGGTGCTCCGATCCGCTACGTGAGCGTCGGGACCCGGCGGGATCAGATCATCGAGGTGTAGGAGACCCGGAGACCGATGCAGCCCGAACACACCACCCTCCTCGTCATCGGTGCCGGACCCTGCGGCCTGGCGGTCGGGATCGCGGCTCGCGAAGCCGGGGTCCCGTGCATCCTGCTCGACCGCCGCACGGTGGTCTCCACCATTGAGCGTTATCCGCTGAGCATGACGTTCTTCTCGACCCCCGAGAAGATCGAAATCGGAGGGGTCCCTTTCATCGCCAGCCACGAGAAGCCGACCCGGCGCGACGGTCTGCTCTACTACCGGCGGGTGGCCGAGCACTACGGGCTCGACGCCCGGCCCGGCGAAGAGGTGCTCTCGGTCACCCGCCGGAGAGAGGGTGGCTTTTCGCTCTCGGTGCGCCGGAGGCACGAGGACGCGACCTACACCGCGGACGCGGTCGCCTTCGCGACCGGTTACTACGACAATCCCCACTACCTCGGCGTTCCCGGCGAAGAGCTGCCGCACGTGTCGCACTACTTCGTGGAGGGGCACCGGCACTGGCATCAGCACGTCGTGGTCATCGGGGCGGGCAACAGCAGCGTCGATGCCGCCCTCGAGTGCTGGCGTGCGGGTGCGCACGTGACTCTGGTGCACTTCGGCGAGGGGTTCGACCGGACCGTGAAGCCCTGGGTGCTGCCCGACATCGCCAACCGGGTCAAGGAGGGCAGCATCAAGGCCTGCTGGGGCGCCCGGGTGACCGCGATCACGCCGGACGCGGTGGAGGTCCTCCGCGAGGGGCGAACCGAGCGGATTCCGGCCGACGCGGTCCTCGCCATGACCGGCTACCATGCCGATACGACGCTGCTCGAGCGGCTCGGCGTACCGGTCGAC
>Ga0153915_10001097_pt1 | contig 24938 bp, 21 predicted proteins | sample Opewatmetagenome_2_FD_107003 | JGI IMG/M metagenome (GOLD analysis project Ga0153915, IMG submission 107003) | Freshwater wetland microbial communities from Ohio, USA - Open water 3 Core 3 Depth 3 metaG | ecosystem: Environmental > Aquatic > Freshwater > Wetlands | place: USA: Ohio, Lake Erie...
CCCTTGATCTTTGATCGCCAGCTCGGGGATCCCCAGGCGTTACTTCACACGGTTTTAGGTTTTCTCCTTTTTTGCATATTATCCAGCACTGTTTATGTCATCAATGACCTCGTTGATATCAAAGCCGACCAACAACACCCGCAAAAACACCTGCGCCCCCTGGCTTCCGGAAAATTGCCAGCAGGAGTGGCTCGTCTGGCAATTGTAATCTTCTTGATTGTAGTATTTCCCCTGGCATATCTACTTTCAGGGGGGTTTACTATCGTCGCTGGGCTCTATTTAGTTATTAATATCGCTTATTCCATCTGGTTAAAACATGTCCCAATCCTGGATGTGTTGGTATTGGCAGCCTTATACGTGGTCCGGGTGGGTGCCGGGGTGGAGCTGATCAACGTGACCAGCTTCTCCCCCTGGCTATATGGCTTCACAACCTTTCTCGCCCTCTTTTTAGGAGTCGGCAAACGCAGGGCAGAGTTGAATTTGCTCCCTAACGGCGCCAACGCCCAACGACCGGTGCTGGAAGGCTATAGTCTGCCCTTGCTGGACCAGCTCATCACGATTGTTTCGGGCATGACCCTGATCACCTACAGCATGTATACATTTTCGGCAGAAAAATTACCTGGCAATCACACCATGATGCTGACCATCCCCTTCGTGATTTACGGCATCTTTCGTTACCTGTATCTGGTGCAGGTAAAACACAGTGGTGAAGCCCCCGAGGACGTGTTACTCACCGACCATCCCCTCCAGATCACCATCCTGTTATGGGGCTTGACCATATTGATTATCTTTTATTTCTTGGATAGTTTTCTTTAAACCAGGCTGTCTGTATGCCTTCATTCACTGCTACGGCTCCGGGGAAAGTGATTTTGTTCGGCGAACATGCGGTCGTGTACGGGCGACCGGCGATCGCGGTCCCCGTGGTGGACGTGAGAGCTAGGGCGATTGTGAGGGCCGATCCACGTGGCAAGCCCGGCTGCATCCAGGTACAGGCTCCCGATATCTACCTCGAGTCCAATCTGGAGGCGCTCTCCCCCGACCAACCCCTGGCCAGGGTCATACAATCTACCTTAACCACGTTGGGGATCACCCACCCATCGGCCTGCACTGTGCGAGTCACTTCGACCATCCCGGTAGCAGCCGGGCTTGGATCGGGCGCGGCGGTCTCGGTGGCTATCGTCCGCGCATTTTCAGCTTTCCTGGGACATCCGCTGCCGGATGAAGAGGTATCGCAGATCGCCTACGAGGTGGAAAAACTCCATCATGGCACTCCTTCGGGGATCGATAATACGGTGATCACCTATACCCGGCCGGTTTATTTCGTACGCGCCATTCCTGGAGGGAACAGAACCGCCAGCCTGATCGAAACTTTCCCCATCAGGCAGCCCTTCACCCTGGTGATCGGCGACACGGGCGTCTCCAGCCCAACATCGATCGCCGTTGGGGACGTACGCCAGGCCTGGCAAGCCGATCCGGCCCGTTATGAGAGGCTGTTTGACGCCATCGGGACGATCGCGGGTAAAGCCCGCCTGCTGATGGAAAGTGGAGGATCGAATTCCCTGGGAGCGTTAATGGATGAGAACCACAGCCTGTTGTGTGAGATGGGCGTCTCCTCCCCCGAGCTCGATCGCCTGGTGGAGACAGCTCGATCTAGCGGAGCGCTAGGCGCGAAACTCTCCGGCTCCGGGCGAGGTGGAAATATGATCGCCCTGGCTGACGAAGAGAAGGCTGAGGCGATCTCCCAGGCATTACGCAGCTCGGGGGCAACCCGCACAATCGTAACCACGATCAAAAGCAGTATGCCATGACCAATCCGCCAGATTCTCTCGAAAATCTACACTTCCTGAAATTAGGCGGCTCGCTCATCACCGACAAGACTCGCCCCCACACCCCCCGCCCTCAAGTCATTGCCCGCCTGGCGGGTGAGATTGCCTCGGCACGCCTAACATCATCACTACCCCTGGTCTTGGGGCACGGCTCAGGCTCGTTCGGGCACATCCCAGCCCGGAAATACGGCACCCGCCAGGGAGTGACCACACCCCAACAATGGCAAGGCTTCCTCGAAGTGTGGCAAGAGGCTTCCGCCTTGAACCGGCTGGTCATGGAGGGATTGCAGCAGGCGGGCTTACCGGCGATCGCCTTCCCGCCTTCCGCCATGGTCGTTGCCAGGGATGGGCAAGTCTTTGCCTGGGATATCTCCCCGCTTCAGGCAGCTCTCCAGGCGGGGCTTCTGCCGGTGATTTATGGGGACGTGGTCTTCGATATCGTGAGGGGCGGTACGATCCTCTCCACGGAGGATTTGTTCGTCCATCTGGCGAAAGAAATGCATCCTCAGCGCCTGCTCCTGGCGGGGATCGAGCCGGGCGTGTGGAAGGATTTCCCAACCTGCACCCGCCTGATCCCCGAAATCTATCCGGCGAACCTGCCGGAAGTCGACTCGGCGTTAGGTGGATCGGCTGCTATGGACGTCACGGGCGGGATGAAGGGCAAGGTGCACGCCATGCTAAGGCTGGTGGAAGAGTTACCGGAATTGGTAGTGTTCATCTTTTCGGGGGAGGAACCAGGGGACGTGGAGAAAGCCTTGGTGGGCGAAAAAATGGGGACACAGATCTCTGCTGGTTAATGATATCGCTAAAAACCATAGCTTAACGGATAACACATACTTTTACGCTTCCAGACTCCCCTGCTCCAGCCGCCGTCCTCGGCGGCGTTTCATGCAACATTATTCGTGAATGGCTTCCAAATCAAGATGAGCGGGCACAACGACCTCCCGCCACTTTTTGCTCCAGCCGCCGTCCTCGGCGGTGTGCCGTGCCACATTACTCGTGCAACATTCGTGGACAGCCTTCAAATAAAGGCCAGCGAACACAACGACCTCGGTTTCCGTTATTATTTCCGGAATCCTAGGCTATAATGGGAGCATCTCATACAGAGTGAAATAGTTATGTATACCCGCGCTCAACTCGAAACCCTTGAAGACCAGATGCTGGCGCCCTACGGGTTGCGTAGCAAGAACACCCGCGGTCGTCTCTACCCGGAAAACGAGCCGGAGAACCGCACGGCGTTCCAGCGTGACCGTGACAGGATCTTGCATACCACCGCTTTCCGCCGGCTGGAATACAAGACCCAGGTATTCATCAACTACGAGGGCGACTATTACCGGACGCGCCTGACGCACACCCTGGAAGTCGCCCAGATCGGGCGAAGCGTGGCACGCGCCCTGGGCGCCAATGAAGACCTGACCGAGGCCATCTGCCTGGCACACGACCTGGGACACCCACCCTTCGGGCATTCCGGTGAAACTGCCCTGGCGCGCCTGATGGTTGATCGGGGCGGTTTTGATCATAACAAGCAGTCTTTGCGGATCGTCACCCTGCTCGAGCAGCGCTACCCCAATTTCGCCGGCCTAAACCTGACCTGGGAGGTGCGCGAAGGGATCGTCAAGCACGAGACCGAGTATGATGTAGCCGAAGCGGCGGAATACAATCCAGAGTTACGCGCCCACCTGGAAGCCCAGATTACCAACGCCGCCGACGAGCTGGCTTATATAACTCACGACCTGGATGATGGTCTGCGTTCTGGGATGATCACGCCCCCCATGCTGGCGGGGATCGCGCTGTGGGAGATCCTGATCGAGACCATCGGCTGGCGTAGCCCGCACCTGGATGACCTCACCCGGCATCAGTTGATCCGTCACCTGATCGGGATCGAGATCGCCGATTTGATCCAGGCCACCGATCAAAAGTTGAAGGAAAGCGCCGTACATACGGCTGAAGAAATCCAACGTTTAGCGTATAATGGGATCGGTTTCAGCGAAGATATCCACCGTCGCAACCGCGAATTGAAAGATTTCCTGTATTCCAAACTGTACCGCCACACCCGGGTGGTGCGCATGGCAGTGAAAGCTGAACGCCTGGTTAGCGAGTTATTCCGGTCCTACCAGACCGAGCCGGCCATGCTGCCGCCTCACATCCAGGTCACGATCGATGAGCGCGGGCTGGAGCGCACCATTTGTGACTATATCGCCGGGATGACCGACCGGTTCGCCATTGAAGAATATCAGAAACTTTTCGATCCAACGACCAAACCTTAAACAGAAAGAACGCCCATGAACGACCAACAACAGCATTATTTAACCTCGGAGGGAGCCGCCAAGCTAAAAGTGGAGCTGGTACAGCTCAAAGGTCCAGCCCGGGAGGAGCTGGCCCAACGCCTGCACGCCGCTGTCCAGATGGGCGACTTGTCGGAAAATGCCGATTACCACAAGGCCAAGGAAGACCAGGCCTTCCTGGAAGGGCGCATCCAGGAATTGGAATACCTGCTTAAAAACGCCACTATCATTGCCGATAGCACCGGACCGCACGAGGTCGCGGAAATCGGAGCGCGTGTCACCGTCCAGGAAGAGGATTTCGAACCCGAAAGGTATTTACTGGTTGGGGCGAAAGAAGCTGATCCGCGCAACGGGAAGATTTCGAACGAATCGCCCATCGGGCGCGCCTTGCTCGGGCATCGGATGGGAGATGTCGTGGATGTGCAAACTCCAGGGGGTTTACTCAGGTTAAAAATCACCCAGATCGAATAAAAACTGATATAAACGGTAATAAGTAGGGGTGCGGTGGAATTTCCAGGTCTATTTTAACACCTGTTTAACCTGCCATCTTTAAACCAGACACTGCTGGGTTAAACACCAGCAGTGTCTGGTTTAAGGATTGGTACTACGAAAACTAACAATGAGCTATTTCTGCCACACTGCCAGCTCTAAAACCATTGTCCCGAAGAAGCTCTCCGGTGGGAGGGCGCCTTCACCATATGCCATGTCTACCACGCGTGATACTAACTGCAAGGTAGCCGTCTCGAGCACCACCTGGGTACCCGGTGTAGCCTGGATCGGCTCACCCTTGGCTGCCAGGCGTTGGCGGATGGTATCATCGCTGAACGCATGGCTGCTCATGACCACCTTGGTAACGGTCTGGATATCATTCTTGTCAAACAGCCATACTTCGAAAGCGGTGACCTTCTTCGGATCACCGACGCCAATCGTCTCGGATATACCGACCCCGCATTCGCCCAGGAACTCACCGCTGGGGGAATCGATGCTGAAGGAGTCATCGAACAGGTCGTCGCCCAGCTTATAGGAGGCCATGAATTGAGCCATGGGAGGCTCTTCAGTGCCCTCAGGATACTGGGCCCACTCACCTTCCTTAGGAGCTTCCGCAGTCGGAGCGGTTGGCGCTGCGCCGGTCTTGCCTCTGCGATTGCGGAGCAGGAAAATGACCACCAATATAGCTGCCAATGCCAGGGTAATAACGCACAAGGTCAAAAAGATTGGCAAAATCTTGCTTAAGGTGGACTTTTGGGCGGGTGTAGGCGTCGTCACTGGCCCAGGAGTCTTCTGAGCCGGTTGGGTGGCGACAGCCACGCCGAGGGCCTGTACCACAGCGCCAAAATCGGCAATACGGGCAGCTTCATCGGGGCTGGCGCCGGTCGAGATCGCCTTTAATACATCCGGTGCCCCTTTCCCCAAATAACTCCACTGCGCCTTTGCATCATCGGCATTCTTCGTCAGTGCATATGAATCGACAGCCATGCGTAAATAGACTTGTTGGTGGGAAGCGCTTAGGTTATTCGGCGCGGCATCATAATATTTCACCGGCCATAATCCCCAGCCCAACACGACCAGCCCGAAGAAGAGTCCTACCACCAGGCCGATAACACCCCAAACCCACGTTTTCTTTAAGTATTCTCGGATAGCTTCCATTTGTTCCACTCCCAGGACAAGTTTCGATTATGTCAGGTATCAGATGTTCTCGATCATTCCAGATACAACTTTTTATTTCGCTTAACTGTTCTAATTTTAGACCAATGTAATAAAATATGCAACTGTTTTTGCCGATCAAGCCATCTGATCTCATCTTTAGAAGGTAAAGGTGCAAGACTCATGCCATTTTAAAAATAAAAAGAACGGTTTACAGGCTAAATGATCGTAAACCGTTCTCAGGCTTATCATCCAGGGTTTATTCTTCCACACTCACTTTATCCAGTGAAACCTGCTCTTCACAATTAATACATTGGGCAAAATTCTTGTTGGCAATCACCAATAGACCCCCACATACCGGGCAGGGGGTGGGTAAAGGTTGTTTCCAGGAGGTGAAATCACAGGTCGGATAGTTCATGCATCCATAGAAGGGGCGCCCTTTGCGAGTCTTCCGTTCCACAATCTCACCCCCGTCTTTTGGACAGTGCACACCGATCTTCTCCAACCAGGGTTCTGTGTGACGACAGGCAGGGAAGTTGCTGCAGCTGATGAATTTGCCATACCTGCCCCAGCGAATCATTAATTCGTGCCCGCATTCCGGGCAGGCCCGACCGATCAGCTCCGGGCCAGTATTCATTTCAGGCATCTCAGCCTCGGCACGGGCGACCTGCTTCGAGAAGGGGGTATAAAACTCGCTAATCGTCTCTACCCAATTTTGCTCACCGGTGGCGATCCGATCCAGGTCGCCTTCCATGTGCGCCGTAAAACCATAATCTACGATATCCGGGAAATGCTCCAGGATCAGGTCATTGACCATAATGCCAGTTTCGGTAGGCGTCAGGCGCTTGTTTTCCCTCACCACATAGCCCCTGGCCTGGATGGTACCCAAGATCGGAGCATAGGTAGAGGGACGCCCGATGCCATATTCCTCCAAGGCGCGCACCAGGGTTGCTTCGCTATAGCGGGGCGGCGGCTGAGTGAAATGCTGTTCAGGGATCAAGCGCAGCAGACGTTGAGCCTGCCCTTCCGCGATATCCGCCGGGATCCGGGCTTCTTCCGTTTCATCGCTGACCTGGTCCTCATCCTTAACTTCCTCATAAACCACCAAAAAACCCAGGAATTTTACCGTTGAACCCGAAGCGCGCAGTAGATATTCGTGGGTAGAGGTTTGACCGGTGACATCAACCGACAGGGTATCAAAGACGGCAGCAGTCATCTGTGAAGCGACAAAACGCTGCCAGATCAGCTGGTACAGCCGGAATTGGTCGCGTTCGAGGTACTCTTTGATCGATTCGGGTTGGCGTAATGTAGAGGTCGGGCGGACTGCCTCGTGCGCTTCCTGGGCGCCCAGTGACTTGGTCTTATATCTGGGCGCCTCTGCTGGCAGGAAACCTTCCCCGTAACGCTCTTTGATGAACTGGCGTGCTTCGGTTTGAGCTGTCTCAGCCACATTGGTGGAGTCGGTCCGCATATACGTAATCAAACCAACGCTCCCACCTTCGCCGATATCGATGCCTTCATAGAGCTGTTGCGCCAGGGCCATCGTCCGGCGGGCATTATAATTCAACCGGTGAGAAGCATCTTGTTGCAGGGTGCTGGTCGTAAACGGGGCGGGGGGAGTGCGACGACGTTCACCCCGCTTGACTTTGCTGACGGCATAACTCGCCTTCTCCATATCTTCCAGGATAGGTTTTACGACCGCTTCACTATCAAGGACAGGCTCCTCGCTATCCACCCGTGCCAGCTTGGTGATGAAGGTATCTTTACTACCTTCGGGGCGGAACTCAGCCTCGATGGACCAATATTCCTCCGGGATAAAGGCCTGAATTTCACGCTCGCGCTCGACGACCAGGCGCACAGCTACCGATTGTACGCGCCCGGCTGTGAGGCGATTGCGTACCTTGCGCCACAGCAATGGGCTAATACTATATCCCACCAGGCGGTCTAAGATACGTCGGGCCTGCTGTGCATCAACCAGGTCCATATTGATCTGGCGAGGGTTAGCAAAAGCCTCCGCTACCGCCGGCTCTGTGATTTCATGAAAGACCACCCGTTGGGTGAGCTTCGGCTCGATCTCGGCTGCTTGCATTAAATGCCAGGCGATCGCCTCACCCTCCCGGTCGGGGTCGGTTGCCAGGTATATTTCCATCGCATCTTTGGCCAGACCTTTAAGTTCTTTCACCACCTGTTTCTTTTCATTGGGCACGCGGTATTTAGGCGTGAAACCGTTTTCGACATCCACCGATAGCTGGGAGCGTAACAGATCGCGTACGTGACCTACTGAAGCCTTTACGGTATAACCTTTGCCTAAAAAACGACCTACCGTACGGGCTTTGGCAGGCGACTCGACGATCACCAGCTTACCTTTTCGCCGAGCCATGCTCTGGGCTCCTTTTTTAGGAGCAACCATGCCTTCATGGGCCTCAGTGCGCCCCATGCGGAAAACTGTTGTCCCACACACTGGGCAGACGCCGCGCGTTGCCGGGGTGGCATTATCCGTAAAAACAGCCTGAGGACTTGTTATTTCTCGTTTTGTTTTACACTTTACACAATAAGCTTCCAAGGGATATACCTCCGTAGAACTATCCTTACAAAGGTTGGAATTCGCGTTGCTCGCTGCAAAATGATGTAAACCTTCGCAAGGTTTCACTCAGTCAAAGATTCGAAAGGCGTATCATACTACAACTTCATAAGATTTTTATTAAATAAAATCGATTAAACATAATGCTGATTGGTCTTCCGTAAATAATTAACTACCTGGCGGACTTTCTGGGCCTGGTCTTTAGAACACACCATCAAGACATCCCCTGTATCTACCAGGATTAAACCGGATACTCCAATCGTTACGATTAAACGGCGTTCCTGGCTTAGATATATTAATGAATCCGTCGTATCCAATCCCACATGCGCGCCGCCCATGACGATATTTCCATCCTTATCGGTGGGTAGGACCTCAAATAGCGAATCCCAGCTTCCTACATCACTCCATTGTAGATTCGCAGCCGGGATCACGGCAATATTCTGCGCCCCTTCCATAATCCCATAATCGATTGTCTCCTGCTTTAGATGAGGCCAAACGTTGTCGACGGTCTTCTTCCAATCGGGAGTATCCCAGGCGAGTGATATTTGTTCGAGCGTCCGGTAAAGCTCGGGCATCTGGCGTTTAAATTCACTCAGGATTTGCTCGGTTTTCCAAACGAACATACCCGAGTTCCAGGTATGGTCGCCTCCATCCAACATTGCTTTTACTTGCTTTTCATCAGGCTTTTCTGTAAACCGGATGACTTTATAAACATCCGTATGGTCATATTTCTTAATGAATTGCCCGCGCTGGATATAACCATAACCCGTCGCCGGAAAGGTAGGCGTTATTCCAAGGGTGACCAGGTACCCATCCTGGGCGACCGAACAGGCCGTCTGCAATGTTTCTCGGAAATTCTCTTCATTTCCGATGTAGTGGTCAGAAGTCAGGATCGCCATGATCGCCTGAGGATCGCGTTTTTGGAGGGTAATTGCTGCCAGGCCCACCACTGAGGCTGTCCCTCGAGGGGTGGGTTCGATGATAAAGTTACCCACGGGTATGTAGGGGCTTTGGGCTTGTAGCTCCCTGGCTTGCTCTTCCACGGTCACCACATAAATATTTTCGACCGGAAAAATATCTCTGATCCTTTCCACCGAGGTTTGAAAGAGGGAGCGCTCATCGAACAGGCTTACCATCTGTTTAGGACGGGCTTGCCGCGAGAGAGGCCATAGGCGTGTGCCTCCACCTCCCGCCATGATCACAGCATAATAATGGTCTATCATTCTTTCTCCACCCGATATTCTTCTGGTTGTTCCCGGGCAACGACATAATTCATGCCGCCAACCTGGTGCACCATTCCTTTTAACTCCATCAAAGCCAAAGTTGCGGACACTTTCGCGACCGGCATACCCGTCAAATGGCTTACTTCATCGATATGCAACGGCTCATTTCCAAGTGTTTTGAGCAGCTCCGCCTCAGTGGCATCTGCAGGCAATATCGTCCGCGCCGCGCGCTGTTGTGTGACCATGGTGAGGTTCAAGACTTCAAGAATGTCTTGCGGATCCAATAAAGGATGGGCGCCATCCCGGATTAAACGATTTGCACCCTGGCTTTGTGGGGCGGTAATATTCCCCGGCACTGCAAATACTTCGCGATCCTGCTCGACCGCAAAGGTTGCAGTAATCAACGCACCACTATCTAACCCGGCTTCGACCACCACGGTCGCCAGTGAAAGGCCCGATATTATCCGGTTTCGAGGTGGAAAATTACTGGCTTCTGGGGCAGTCCCCGGCGGGTAATCGCTGAGCAAACACCCATGGGCAATGATCTGTTCTGCCAGGCGGCGGTGTTCCGGAGGGTAAACCTTGTCCACACCACTCCCCAATACCGCCAGGGTACGCCCGCCAGCATTCAGAGCCGCTTGGTGAGCGACCGCATCTACACCCCGCGCCAACCCACTCACCACCGTAATACCATTACGCGCCAGCATACTGGACACCTGCTCTGTGACCTTACGACCATAGGCGGTGATCCGGCGTGTCCCGACAATCGCTACTGCCCACTCATCCTCAACTTTATAACTACCCTGCAGATAGAGCACCGGCGGAGGTTGGTCAATTTCCTTCAAACGGCGTGGATAAAGCTCATCTTCCCATGTCAAGATGGTAATGTTCTTTGCAAGAATCTCTTCCCAGACCCGATCTAAAACCACGTAGGAACGAAGCTTTACCAGGTTCTCGACGATCTTGGGGCTTAAACCGGCCGCGCGCAGCTCATCCGGCGAGGCCAGCCAGGCAGTCTGTGCATCGCCAAAAGCATTTAGAAGGGCTTGAAAGCGTACCGCCCCAATCCCTTTGACGAGATTAAATCCAACCCAATACTTTTTAGGATCACTCAAGGGTAACCCTATTCTGCATCCTGGATAAGACCTGGTAGTAATTTAACCCTAATCAGGTTCTTCGATAGATTAATTTCGAGGATTACCGGATCGATCGCTGGCAGGAGGATGTCCGGTCCCGTATCTGGCTTTACCACGTATACATCATTAGCGCCCGTTTCTAAGATCTCATGGAGCATGCCCAGGAAGTGATCCTCTTCATCCAACACACGCAATCCCAGGAGTTGGTGATGGTAATACTCGCCTTCCGGTAAAGGGGGGCGATCATCGGCCCGGACATATACCACCTGGCTCCTGAGTTTACCGGCCTCTTCAGGAGAGGTATAGGCTTCGAAAGACACCAGTAATGCCTTGGCTTGTTGGCGGACGCTCGCTAATCGTAATGGCAGGTACTGAGGGCCGGCATATAGCCATACACCCCGTTTTAAGCGCTCAGGGAAATCTGTGAGCACATCCATAATCAGCTCACCATTTACACCATGTGGTCGGCGTAGCTTGCCAACCGCCAGGTAAACCGGCTCGCGGTTGTCTGGTGAGTTAGAAGCTTCTCTATATTTCGTGGAGGCGCGGCGCGGCGTCATATTGACGGCGTCATTCTGGTAATATCATTCCGATGGGTTCATTCCGGATCCGCGACATCCAGGGAAGCTTGCTTTCCTTCCCGGGCAGCCGCCACATTTAATAGGATCCGCATCGCGTTAGCAACCCGTCCGCTTTTACCGATTACCCGTCCCATGTCTTCCTTGGCTACATGTAGCCTGAGGTTAATTGCCTGCCCACGCCGGGTTTGAACTACATTGACCTGGGTGGGATCATCGACCAGGGAGCGAGCAATGAATTCAATTAAATCCTTCACAATTTATCTCCAGATCATTCAGCTTTTTTGACATTGCTGTCATTCCAAGCGCCCTAAGACAACCACCCTCGCAGCTTATTCGGATTGCTCTTTAGACTTCTTGACCGGGGTTTCCCGCCGGGTGCGAGGATCGATATTGCGAGCCTCCTCAGCAGCTTTGGCTTCTTGCATTAAGACTTCCAGGGACTCGCCCCCTTTGTAACGGGCATAACGATCCAGCGTCCCACTGACCTTAAAGATCTTCTGGATAGATTCGCTGGGCTGGGCACCTTTGTCCATCCATCCATAGATGAGGTCTTCTTTGAGTGTTATCGTCGCAGGTTCCGTGCGTGGATTATAAAATCCCAGGATTTCCAAAAAACGACCATCGCGCGGGCTTTCTTTATCCGCAGCCACAACCCGAAAGCTGGGTTGTCCCTTGCCGCCAACGCGGCGTAAACGTAAACGAACCATATTTATTAATCTCCTTCATTCACTATTTGCAGCTTATTAACCAAACAGGCGCGGTAACCCACGCATGCCTGATTTTTTAATGGTTTTAAAGAGACGCTGAGTCTCACGAAATTGCTTCATTAAACGGTTGACATCCTGCACTTCAGTTCCCGATCCAAGTGCGATCCGCCGTCTCCGGCTGGCATTCAAGATGTCGGGGTTTCGCCGCTCTACGAGGGTCATGGAATTAATAATCGCTTCCGTAATTTTAAGCTGTTTTTCCGCATCCTGGGGGTCAAAAGAACGGGCAACCTGACCCATCCCGCCGGGCATCATCTCCATAAGCTGGCTGAGGGGACCCATCCGGCGTACCTGGCGTAATTGATCGGCAAAATCCTCCAGGGTTAATTGCCCAGACATTAACTTCTCGGCTTGTTTCCGGGCAGTCTCCTCATCAAAGGAGGCCTCGGCGCGCTCAATCAACCCCAACATATCTCCCATGCCTAAAATACGAGAAGCCAGGCGACCTGGATCATAAACTTCCAATGCCTCCAGGGCTTCCCCGCTGCCCAGGAACTTGATCGGCACTCCCGTCACAGATCGGATGGAGATAGCTGCACCGCCGCGCGCATCGCCATCCATCTTCGTCATGATTAAGCCCGTCAAGGGAACCACATTCCGAAAACCCTGGGCGATATTGACAGACTCCTGACCGATCATCGCATCCACCACCAACAACACTTCAGCCGGCGGGACACGCTTAGCAATGGCGGTTAATTCCTCCATCAGAGCTTCATCCAGCTGCGAGCGACCAGCCGTATCCAGGATGATGGTGGTAAAACCACCCTTTTGGGCTTTCTCCATGGCACGGGCAGCTATTACAGGTGGAGCGACATCAGGCTCAAAGAAGACAGGTACATCCAGGCGTTCGCCCAACGTCTCTAACTGGCGTACAGCCGCCGGGCGATATGGATCTGCCGCCACGAGCAGGATACGCTCACCTTGTGCACGCAACAACCGCGCCAGTTTTCCCGCCGCAGTCGTCTTTCCCGACCCTTGCAGCCCTACCAGCATGATCGAACGAGGTTTCGGACCGCTCAGGTTTAAACGCTCTGGAACACCCAATGTAGCGATTAATTCCTCATTGACAATCTTGATGACCTGCTGGGCAGGATTAAGTGCTTTCGAGACCTCCTGGCCGACCGCGCGCGTTCTCACACGGGCGATGAAATCTTTCACCACACCGTAGTTAACATCAGCCTCCAGCAAAGCCAGGCGGACTTCCCGCATGGCGCTATCTACGTCCGCTTCAGAAAGCTTACCATGCCGCCGGAGCTGCTTAAAAATATTATTGAGACGCTCGGTCAGGTTCTCAAACATAGCACTGCATTTTAGCTTGGAAAAGAGGAATGGTCAAGGATGTAATCACAATTTATTAATGAAGATGTTTACTCGGATTCGTCCTGTATGTAATCCTCCCAGCAAAACGCCGCGACTCTCCTTTCCTGGCGGTGTTATAAGCCATGTGGGACATGATTATTTGATTGGCCGAAAGTCACTTTACAAAAACCAACTCTAAGACGGCCAATCACTGGAGCAAACCGTCATTCAGGTTTCAGGTTTATTTAAAATACTTTCGGCGGTTTGCTTTTCTCCCATTTACATATTAATAAGGCAAAGGAGTCTATTTCATGTCAAAAGTTGCGATCGTCACCGATAGCTCCGCGTATATCCCTAACGATATTTTAAAGGAATACCCAATCTCGGTTGCTCCCCAGGTATTGATCTGGGGAAATGAATCCTACGAGGATGGCGTGGATATACAACCGGGTGAATTCTACACCCGACTGAAGGATGCTAAAGTAATGCCATCTTCTTCGCAGGTAACCCCGGCTTCATTCCACAAAATTTATAAACGATTGTTGGATGAAAAATACGACATCCTGGCAATCTTGATCGCGGAAAAATTATCGGGAACCATCGCATCCGCCAAGCAAGCGAAGGAGTTTTTCCCAGATGCCGTCATTGAGATTTTCGATTCGAACTCCACTGCCATGGCAATGGGTTATCAAGTGCTGGCAGTTGCTCGGGCGCTTGCCAAAGGTGCCAGCCTGCAAGAAGGCCTGGCGTTGGCAAAAAATGCGCGCGATCACACGGGAGTCGTGTTTACGGTCGACACCCTGGAGTTTTTACGGCGCGGGGGAAGAATCGGCGGCGCGGCAGCTTTTCTCGCCACAGCTCTCAATATCAAGCCGATCCTCGAGCTTAGGGATGGACGAATAGAGCCTATTGAAAAAGTCCGCACACGTAAAAAAGCGCTTGACCGGTTGGTCGAACTGGTCGAAGACCGCTCGGCAGGGCGCCGTCCCATCCGTTTGGCCACCCTCCATGCCAATGCGCAGTCAGACGCGGAAAGCTTATTAGAGACCGCCAGGGTTAAGTTTGATGCCATCGAATCGATTTTCTCCGAAGTCAGCCCGGTAATCGGCAGCCACGCCGGTCCAGGGACAGTCGGTCTGGCTTTCATGGCGGGGATGTAATCCCTCGTTGACAATTTACCCCCAAAAAAGTAAAATGCCTGTACAAAATTTATATCGTACGTGAGGCAGCGGTCATCGGTTTATATATAGAGTAGTTTTCCAACAGGGATGCCGTTCGGGCTGTGCACCCCTGTTTTTTTTCATCGTTTTATGAGTGATCATCCATTCCGTGCCTCTGAAAAATTAAACAACCTGGTTGGAGGTTATAAAGATGTATAAAAAGTTATATATCCCCGGACCTACCCATGTAAGAGATGAAATTTTACTAGCTCAAGCTACGCCGATGATAAGTCACAGAGGGAAAGAGTATTCGGACTTGCAAGCAGAGGTTACCTCTAAACTTCAAAAATTACTCTACACAACTCAACGCGTGTACCTTTTCGCGTCTGCCTCTACCGGCGTTATGGAAGGATCAATCCGCCAGGCGTCTCACAAGCAGATCGTAAACACCGTCTGTGGGGCCTTCTCAAAACGTTGGTATGAGCTCACGAAAGCAAACGGAGTCAGCTGCGATAAACTAGAAGTCCCTCCTGGTCAGGCCATTACCGCTGATCTGGTCGATAAAACCTTGGCGAAGGGGCTCTACGATGCAATTACCCTGACCATGAATGAGACCGCTACCGGGATCATGAATCCGGTTGAAGAGATAGCCGCAATGATTCACCGAAAGTATCCGGAGGTTTTGATCCTGGTAGATGCAGTGAGTTGTATGGCTGGGGTTAAAATAGAATTCGATGCCTGGGGATTGGATGTGTGCTTCGCAGGGACGCAAAAATGCTTTGCCTTGCCACCCGGTCTGACAGTCTGCGCAGTGAGTGATCGGGCGCGCGAAAGAGGCAAGACCATCCCCAACCGCGGTTACTACTTTGCCTGGGATCAGATGGACAGCAAATATGATAAATTTCAAACCCCGGCTACCCCGGCGATCAGCTTGATTCAAGCCCTGAATACACAGATGGACTCTATACTAACAGAAGGATTGGAGAACCGTTGGAGACGTCACCTCGAGATGGCTGAATACGTGCGCGCCTGGGCGCGCAAGCATTTTAAGCTGTACGGTGACCAAAGGCACTTGTCGAATACCGTCACGAATGTCGAGAATACGCGTGGTATTAGCGTCGGCGATTTAAATAATGAGCTTGGTAAACGCGGCGCTATGATATCTAACGGGTATTCTGATTTAAAAGATAAGTGTTTCCGCATTGCCCATATGGGCGACCTGACCCTGGACGATATCAAATGGCTAATCGCTCAGATCGACGAAATCTTGGGTTTATAGTAAATTCACGCGTATGGAGTTGAGATATTTATTATGAAAATATTGGTATGTGACAAAATCGAGCCAGAGGCTGTTGAGCGAGTGCGCTCTGCCGGTATCCAGGTCGATGTGCGCGCAGACATCACTCCCGAGGAGCTTGCCAGCCTGATACCCCAATATGAGGGCGTCGTAGTGCGCAGCCGCACGAAGATCCGCTCTACCCTTATCGATCGGGGGACCAACCTGAAGGTGATCGTGCGCGGGGGCGTCGGGTTGGACAATATCGATGCGGATTACGCTGCTACTAAAGGGATCGCGGTCTTGAACACCCCGGCAGCCAGCTCGGTCTCCGTGGCCGAATTAACCATCAGTTACCTGTTTGCCCTGGCACGTCGAATCTACCAGGCAACCACGTCCATAAAAACTGGGAGGTGGGAGAAAAGTAAATTCGAAGGGAGTGAGCTTTCCGGGAAAACCCTCGGAATTATCGGCTTGGGACGCATCGGTCAGGAAGTTGCCCTGCGTGCAAGGGCGCTGGGGATGCGCCTCATCGCTTATGACCCGTTTATCACTCAGGATGTTTCTACTGAGATGACCAGCCTGGATGAGTTGCTGTCGCGCTCAGACTATATTACTTTACACCTGTCTTACACGGATGAAACCCACCATATGCTAGGAACAGCAGAATTTTCCAGGATGAAGGATGGCGTATTTATCATCAATTGTGACAGGGGCGGAATAATTGATGAAGAAGCTCTTTACAATGCCATTATCAACGGAAAGGTTGCCGGAGCTGCCCTGGACGTTTACGAAGTTGAACCTCTGGAAAACATCAAACTTATTTCCTTGGAACAGGTGATCGGTTCACCCCATATCGGTGCCTCCACCCATGAAGCCCAGGCACGCGTTGGGGTTGAAGTAGCGAGCAGGTTAATTGATTATTATCACAAGAACTACCCACCCACGCCCTGAGTCGCAAAAATCGCTTTATTCTGAGGCATGAAAACTTACGACGATATTGGTATACAAATACCTCAAATCCTCTTACCCCGTCCGGGGATTGACTTGACGAAATGGGCAGTAATCGCCTGCGACCAGTTTACGTCTCAACCCGAATACTGGGCCCAGGTGGAGAAAATTGTAGGGGATTCTCCCTCTACCTTGCATTTAACCATCCCGGAATTTTTCCTGGGTAAGCCCGGGATGGAAGAACGTATCCAACGCGCCCAATTAAAAATGCGCGAATATCTCGCCAGTAATCTTCTTGAGCCTCATGACGGTCTGGTCTACATCGAGCGGAGCGTCGCTCAAAAAACTCGCAAAGGGTTGTTATTAGCCCTGGACCTGGATAAGTACGATTTCCACGCTGGCTCCCACAGCCTGATCCGCGCTACCGAAGGCACTATCCTGGAACGAGTCACAGAACGCATGGACCTGCGGGAGGGTGCTGCCCTGGATCTACCGCATGTAATGGTCTTGATTGATGATCCTGAACGCACCATAATCGAACCATTGGAGTCTGCGAAGCATAGCCTACCCAGGCTTTATGACTTCGACCTGATGTTGGACAGCGGGCACCTGGCAGGCTACCAGGTGGATAATCAAACCCTTGAGGATCAGATCATCCGGGCTTTACGAAATTTAGCCGATCCCGAGCTTTACCGAAATAAATACCACCTTTCCGAAAACCAAAATGTGCTGCTGTTCGCGATAGGCGATGGTAACCACTCGCTGGCTTCAGCCAAGAGTGTATGGGATAAAATGAAATCCCCGGCGAAAAGGGATCATCCCGCTCGTTATGCCCTGGTAGAGATCGTGAACTTGCATGATCCCGCCCTGGAATTCGAACCCATCCACCGGGTATTATTCGGTGTAAACCAGGACTTTCACACTGCCATGAAACAGTATTATGGGGAAGGTGTTGCGATTATCTCCTGCCAGGGTCGTGATAAGATGATGGACTCCCTGGTGCAGGTGGGGCGTACTGGGCAGGCTATCGGGGTGGTTAATAAACAGGGATGGGCCCTGGTTGAATTTACCCGACCGACCTCGAACCTGGCAATTGGTACCCTCCAGCCTTTTTTGGATGCCTTCGTTAAACAGGGCGGTGTCACGGGTATCGATTATATCCACGGCGCAGATACATTCTTCCAGCTCTGCGAGCAGCCTGGTGTAGTTGGGTTCTATCTTCCTGTCCTGGGCAAGGATGAGCTGTTCAAGACCGTGATTGAGGACGGCGTTTTACCAAGGAAGACTTTTTCCATGGGAGAAGCCCACGAAAAACGCTTTTATATGGAATCTCAAAAGATTATTCCTTAATTCTTAAGCAGTAAACATGGAATACTATCGTTTATAAAGATTGGGTTCTTAGGAAAAATATATACCCTGACCACTTCGATTGACGCTTAAAGGGGGACATGCTACAATGATTTCAACGCATGGAAGAAATACCCGATTCTAATGCTGAAACTCTCCCCCAAAGACCGCGCCGTCGCCGGCGAGGCGGGTGGGGATTGCGAATCACACCCCTGGGTGTGATGCTTTTATTGGTGATCGACCTGCTGGTATTGGGGTTAATAGCCTGGCCTTTGGTACGCGTCCGTTTCGTAGCTTCAATTCCTTCTACCTCAACCCCAACTGTGGAGCTGGTTGCCAGCCCTACCTTTACACTGACACCCACTGAGACGCCCCAGCCCATTACTCCTACCCCCACGCTAACCCTGACCCCGCCCCCGCCTCCGGTCTTGCCGTATCCTTCACCAGTCCAGGTTGAAGCTGCCGGGACCATTATCTTAGCTCTCGATGAGGGTGGGAATTCTCACCTGTTCGCATACGAACCCCAGTTGTTGCCCCTCACCCGGTTAACCACCGGCCCATGGGATGATATCACCCCCTCTCTCAGCCCGGATGGCAAAAAGGTTGCCTTCGCCTCGAATCGCAACGGTTATTGGGATATTTACCTGCTAGACCTATCGAGTGGAGCCGTATCCCGTTTGACCGATAGCCTGGAGTACGATGGTGCTCCTACCTGGTCGCCAGACGGGATCTGGATAGCACATGAAACCTATAGCCCCGATGGTGGTGGTAATTTAGAAATATTTATCCGTGCAGTGGCTGGCGACCAAACCCCGATTCGGCTGACCGAGCACCCAGCAGCGGATTATGCCCCCGTCTGGTCTCCCATGGGTCGCCAGATCGCATTCGTTTCTACCCGCTCGGGAGAACCTGAGATCTGGTTGGCAGACCTGGATAAAGTCGGTGATGAGCGTTTCCAGAACATCAGCCGTAACAGTAATGCGCTGGAATCGCACCCGGTTTGGTCTCCGGACGGGACCTTGTTGGCCTGGTCAGCGGTGGAATCTGGCTTTCATAACTTGTACATCTGGGACAGCCGGAAAACCGCTGGGGATACCAACAACCCTCGCTTCCTTGGTAGTGGCGATTGGCCTATCTGGAGCCCGGATGCCAGGACCATGTTGTCTGCTTTACTTGCTCCTAACGAAACGTACCTGGTGGCTTATGCCTTAGAGGCGCATGGTTTAGTAATGCCCCCCATGAAAATACCCGGCTCAATTCACGGGATGACCTGGGGGAAAACATCCCTGATAATTCCTCTACCTGCCGCGGTCCAGTCGGCTGCCCAAATCTCACCCACACCTTTATGGTTGCCTGTACTCACGCCCTCCACGAGCATGCCAGGTGGGCGCCAGCAGGTAGTCTCTCTCGAGGATGTAAAAGCCCCTTATCCATTGATGCATGATATGGTAGACGAATCTTTCCAGAATTTGCGCACCCTGGTAGCTTACCAGATCGGTTGGGATTTCCTCTCCACCCTCGAAAATGCCTTCATCCCCTTGACAACCTCCCTCGATCCCGGCAAAGGGGAAGACTGGCTCTACACCGGGCGAGCCTTTGCCGTCGTCACCCTGCCCTTGAATGCTGGCTGGATGGCGGTTGTACGCCAGGATTTTGGCTTGCAGACTTACTGGCGGGTGTACCTGCGCCCGCGCTACCAGGATGGCTCCGCCGGCATTCCTTTACACGACCAGCCCTGGGATTTCAACGCCCGTTATAGCGGAGATACCTATGCCTACGAGCAAGGAGGCCTGCTGACCCAGGTCATCTCACCCGGGTACTGGTTGGATTTCACAGAGCTGGCTCTTGATTATGGCTGGGAGAGACAACCAGCTCTGGTGACCTGGCAATATGCTTTCACGCAGGCGCGTTTTAATGAGTTCGCCCTCACCGATGGGTTAGATTGGCGGACCGCCATGCTGGAGCTATACCCACAGGATGTTCTAGTCACGCCGACTATCGTTGTTCCACCTACGCGCACTCCCAGTCCCACTCCATTCTGGTATGAGACCCCCACACCCACGATTACATTGACTCCCCGTCCAACACTGACGCCCATATCGCCCACCCCTCCCCCCACCAGCACCGACACACCTTTCCCTACCCCAACCTCGACGGGTACGCCGACCGTTACACCAACCGCTACATCCACCCCAATTCCGGGTTCGCCCGCCGTTACTGGAACTCCTACTCCGCAGCCATAAAGGTTTGGGCTGATATGATGAGACGCATTTCTTGTAATCCTGGATTTTCACCCCTGTACCGCCTGGCTAGCTTTCTCTTACTCGTTATATTAAATATCTCAGCCTGCCAGACTTCACCCGTGAAAACACGTCGCCCGTTTCTGCAACCGTTTCCGACGGAATCGCCTGTCGTAATTACCAGCCCAACCTCGGCAGTCACGTTATCCTTCCCATTTTCCACTTCCGAACCCCCATTATCTACCCTCGCTCCGACGGCGGTGTTTGTACCTGGGGCAGCTTCACCTGGAGAAACTGATCAACTCCCCGCTGCGGCACCCACCCCTGCGCCCGATCCATTGCGTTTTGTATTCCCCGACACCGGACCTGCCCCGGTTTCTGCCTGGCGTCCTCCCCTCTATCCCACTCCCTGGGCGCCCACCCCATATGACCATTTTTATTTCGCTCGCCCGATTGCCGCCGATGAAGTGAATTGGCCCTTATGGGATTACCGGTACGGCGGCACCTTCTTCGAGAATGTAGTCCATACCGGGATAGATATTCCAGCTCCCAAAGGCACACCTGTCCTGGCAGCTGGATCAGGAAAAGTCATCCAGGCTGGTTATGGCATTTACCGAGGTTATGCAGATCCAAAAGACCCATACGGTCTGGCGGTTGTTATTCACCATGATTTTGGTTACCTGGGACAGGCTCTCTATACCATTTATGGACACCTCGATCAGGTGGATGTCGCTAAGGGTCAATATGTCACGGTGGGGCAAGAGCTGGGGTTCGTCGGGGAGACAGGGCGCGTCACAGGTCCTCATCTGCATTTCGAAGTACGGGTAGGACAAAACGACTATTTTACCACCCGCAATCCCGAATTATGGTTAGTGCCTCCCCAAGGGTGGGGGATTTTAGTCGGTAGATTATCAGATTCCCACGGAGAGCTAATCGATAAGCAAGATGTCATCGTAAGATCCCTCAGTTCAGGGCAAAGCTGGCTGGCAAAATCCTATACTTTCAAAGCAGTCAACAGCGATTCTTACTATCAGGAAAACTTGGTGCTTGGTGATCTCCCGGCTGGAGTTTATGAAATCCAGGTCCCGTATATTGGCATTTACTACACCATGGATTTCCAAATCTTGCCTGGGGAAGTTAACTATTTCACATTTCACGGGCGAGATGGCCTGCAGGCAGGTTTACCCCCTGTTCCAGGGGCAGACTTTTCCCCACTTGCCCAAGAAAATCCCACTGAATCCCCTTGACAAACAGAACATCTGTGCTAAACTATAAACATTATCTCATTTCACACATTCAAAGGAGAACATTAACATGGCTAAGAATCCGAAAACCCTGACGCCTCCTCCTGGCGAACCGGACGAATCCCGCCAGATTGCCCTGGACAAGGCGCTGGGGGACATTTATAAACGCTTCGGTGATGGCGCAATCATGCGCCTGGGAGAAGCTCACCACCTTACCGTAGAGGCTATCCCCACCGGGGCGCTTTCCCTGGATATCGCATTGGGTGTTGGTGGTATTCCACGGGGGCGTATCACCGAGATATATGGTCCCGAAGCTTCCGGGAAAACCACCCTTGCCCAGCATATTGTTGCTGAAGCCCAAAAGCTGGGTGGCACCTGTGCTTATATTGACATGGAGCACGCCCTTGATCCCACCTATGCTGCCCGCTGCGGAGTGGATGTTGAGAGTTTATTGATCTCGCAGCCCGACACCGGTGAGCAGGCGCTTGAGATTACCGAAACCCTGGTCAGATCGGGCGCTATCGAGGTAATCGTGATTGACTCGGTAGCTGCCCTGGTACCCCGGGCTGAAATAGAAGGGGACATGGGCGATGCTACCATGGGTATGCAAGCCCGTCTGATGTCCCAGGCGCTGCGGAAATTATCAGGTGCTATCAAGCAGACCAATACCGCCGTAATCTTCACCAACCAGCTCCGCCAAAAAATCGGCGTCATGTTCGGCAACCCCGAGACTACCACCGGCGGGATGGCGCTTAAGTTTTACGCCTCTGTACGGTTGGACGTACGCCGGATCCAATCCATTAAGCTGGGAACTGAGATCATCGGCAACCGCACGCGTGTCAGGGTAGTCAAAAACAAAGTGGCTGCTCCTTTCCGTACTGCGGAGTTCGACATCATGTACAACGAGGGTATCTCCAGGATCGGTGATCTGCTGGATCTGGCAACGCAGTTAGAGATTGTCGCCAAACGAGGCTCTTTCTTTTCCTACGGTGATTTACGCTTAGGTCAGGGACGCGAGAACTCCAAGGATTACCTGAAACAGAATCCTGAACTGGCAAACGAAATTGATATGGCTGTCCGTCACCAGGCGATGAGCGGCGATATCCCTCTCACCATGAGTGGAGGCGGGGAAGCCGAAGAGGCAGGTTCTGTGGCAGAGGAAGAGGAAGTGTGATCGATCATCGAATGCCAATTCGATCCCGACTCATCTTCATTTTCATATTCTTATCTACGATTGTGGTCTCCTGCCAGGGGAAGGTTCAGGATCTTGCGCCGGTGATTGGTCCACAGGCCTCTCCTTTCCTTCCCCCCACGGTCGTTTCCCAGAAACCCGCTGCCTCGACACCGGCTCAGATAATTACCAACATCCCCCGTATCAGCCCAACTCCTACCTGTATAGATAACCTGACCTTCCAGGATGATCTGACCATCAAAGACGGAACCAAGGTTACCGCCGGTACAATGCTGGATAAGCGCTGGCAGGTAACCAATAGCGGGTCATGTAACTGGGACAACCGGTATCGCCTGAAACTCATCGCCGGCTCGGATATGAGCGCTCCGGTCGAGCAAGCCCTTTATCCGGCTCGCAGCGGGACATCGATTATTATCCGGATCATCTTTACAGCTCCTGCTGAACCAGGCACTTACCGGAGCGCCTGGCAGGCCTTTAATCCCAATGGGGAGGCCTTCGGAGATCCATTCTTTATCGAGATTGTTGTGAAAGGCTGAGGGAATTCATCCTATGAGTGACTTTCTTGCCATGGAAGATTATCAACCCCGCTCTGAGCTGGTTGTGCCTGAGCACCGGATAGGCAGCGCTAAGTTCCCGGTTATCGATGCCCACAACCATATCACTTTTCCGGGTTTCGGTTGGGAGAAGGTTGATCTGGTACAAATCCTACAGGAATTAGACCTGGTTAATGTAGCCACCGTCGTAAACCTCAGTGGTGGATCGGGCGATGAGCTCAAACGTAATCTCGAAAAATACGATTCTACCTACCCGGGACGGTTTGTTACCTATTGCAATGTGGATTTCAAAGGCGTGGGTGGGAATGGTTGGTTAAAACAGGCTACACAACAACTGGCATCAGACGTAAAGGCCGGTGCACGCGGTCTGAAAATATACAAAGAGCTCGGATTGCGTTATCACGACCAATCAGGAAACCTGGTAAAACCCGACGATCCTCGCCTCAGTGATCTGTGGGATACCGCCGGCGACCTGGGTGTCCCTGTGACCATCCATACCGCCGACCCGGTGGCTTTCTTCCGGCCTCTGGATCGCTTTAATGAACGTTGGGAAGAGCTTCACGAAAACCCAGACTGGCACTTTTATGGACCCGAATTCCCAACTTTTGAAGCCCTGATCGAGTCTCTTTACCACCTCATCGAAAGTCACCCTAAAACAAACTTCATCACTGCTCATGTAGGTTGTTACCCGGAAAACCTGGGGTTTGTGGCAGGTATGCTGGATCGTTATCCTAACTTTTATACCGACATCAGCGCTCGCATCGCTGAGCTGGGTCGCGCCCCTTATAGCGCCCGTGATTGGTTTATTAAATATGCCGATCGTATCCTCTTCGGCACCGATGCTACCCCGAATATCCTGATGTACCAGACTCATTTCCGCTTCCTGGAGACAGCCGACGAATATTTTGAATACCACCCCAATTCACCCGTTCCATCCCAAGGTCGCTGGCAGATCTACGGTATTCACCTGCCGGATGAGGTGTTGAGAAAGGTTTACCAGGATAACGCCAGGCGTTTGCTCCGGCTATAAGCCTTTCATCGATCCATAAAAAAAAGGCGAGTGTTTGATACTCGCCTTTTTTTATAGAATTTTATTGACTACGGTACTTGTCGAGCGAGGCCGCCATAAGCGCTTGCAAACCAGACCGTCCCAACGTAGTCTACCAGAACCCCATAACGATCGAAACGGGAGCTTGGAAGTCCGTCTGCAGTGGTTAAATTCTTCCAATGGCTACCATCGAAATATGCGACACCCGTTGAGTACAAACCCAGCCAGATATTCCCATTGAGCGTAATAAAGATCGAGGTAATATCGGATTCGGCTTGATATACCTCGCTAAATTTATCATTCTCATAACGCAGGAGCTTATTATTGATCGCTACCAACAGTTCGCCTTGATCCAGCTCGAAAGCATAGATAGTCGGAGACCAGAACCCAAACAGATCGTTTAATTGTTGGTCCCAGCGGGTCATCTGGTCTGTTTTATCGAAGCGGAAGAGTGCTCCCGAGGTGCCGATCCAAATATTCTCCCCATCGTAAATCGCTGAGTAGACAAACTTCGGAGACCAACCATCCGTCGTTTCCTGCTCAGTGCGCAAGTCATAGTAAGTATAGGTCTTGCCATCCCATAC
>Ga0153915_10001098_pt1 | contig 24938 bp, 23 predicted proteins | sample Opewatmetagenome_2_FD_107003 | JGI IMG/M metagenome (GOLD analysis project Ga0153915, IMG submission 107003) | Freshwater wetland microbial communities from Ohio, USA - Open water 3 Core 3 Depth 3 metaG | ecosystem: Environmental > Aquatic > Freshwater > Wetlands | place: USA: Ohio, Lake Erie...
CCTTTCTTGGTCGAGGTGATGCGCTCCTCGAGTTCGCCCAGCTCAGTGGCCAGGTTTGGCTGGTAGCCGACTGCCGAGGGCATCCGGCCAAGGAGGGCCGAGACCTCGGAGCCCGCCTGGGTGAAGCGGAAGATATTGTCTATGAACAGGAGAATATCCTGGTTCATCTCGTCGCGGAAGTACTCGGCCACGGAGAGCGCCGTCAGCCCGACCCGCAGCCTGGCCCCCGGCGGCTCCGTCATCTGTCCGTAGATCAGGGCGGTCTTGCCGATGACTCCCGACCGCTTCATCTCCAGCCAGAGGTCGTTGCCCTCGCGCGTCCTCTCCCCGATTCCGGCGAAGACCGAATAGCCCCCGTGCTTCATGGCGACATTGTGGATGAGCTCCTGGATGATGACCGTCTTGCCCACGCCGGCTCCGCCGAACAGGCCGATCTTCCCGCCCTTGAGGAACGGCTGGATGAGGTCGATGACCTTGATCCCCGTTTCGAACATCTCCATTTTGGTGCTCTGGTCCTCGAGCGGCGGCGGCAGGCGGTGGATGGGGTACTTCTTCTTCGCCTGGATGGGCCCCTCATGATCCACGGGTTCGCCGATGACATTGATGACGCGGCCGAGCGTCCCCTCCCCGACGGGGACTTCGATCGGGCCCTCTAGGTCAATCGCGGTCATGCCCCTGGCCAGGCCGTCGGTGGGGTGCATGGAGACGCAGCGCACCTTGTCCTCGCCGATGTGCTGCTCGACTTCGACGATGATATCCACGGGGGAGGGCGTTTTGAAGCCCTCGCTGGTGATCCTGATGGCGTTATAGATCTCCGGCAACTCCATGTCCTTGAACTCGACGTCCACCACGGGACCGATGATCTCGACCACACGGCCGGTCCGGCGGGCCTTTTTTTCGTTGGTCATGGCAATGTCTCCTACTTGGCCAGGGCTTCCACGGCCGTCATGATCTCCAGCAGCTCCTTGGTGATGGAGGCCTGCCGGATCTTGTTCAGGACGAGCACCAGGTCGTTGATCAGTTCGTCCGCGTTCTTGGTAGCGTTTTCCATGGCCATCATCCGGGCCGCTTGCTCAGCGGCCAGCGACTCGAAGAAGCAATGATAGATCTGCGTCTCGATATACAGGGGGAGGAGCGACCTCAAAAGGCGCTCGGACTCGGGCTCCCAGTCCGGCGGAAAGGAGACCCGGGCGGCCTCCTCTTCCGTTTCCTCGAGGGGAAGCAGCCGGGTGATGGTAAGGCGCGGCGAGAGGATGGACTTGAACTCGTTATAGATCAGGTAGACGGCATCGGCCCGCGAAAAGGTGTATTGACGCATCAGGAATTGAGCGATCCCCTTGAGCTCGCGGAAGCCGAGTTTGTCCACCTTTTCGGAGTAGGCCAGGTGAACGGGGAACGGCTGCTTCTTAAAGAAGTTAACCGCCTTCTTCCCGACGAGAACCAGCCCGATATCGCAGCGGACCGACTTCTCCTTGAGAAAAGCCTCCGCTTTGGAGAGCAGGTTGGAGTTGAAGGCGCCGCACAATCCCTTGTCCGAGGTTATGACCAGGACCTCGACCTTTATCTCCTCCCTCCGGTCCAACAGAGGCGACGCCTGCCGGCCCGCCCACGAGGCCATCTTTTCCAGCAGGTCCGGGAGGTCGTGCCACTGCCACCGTCCTTCCAAGACGGTGCGCTGGGACTTCTTGAACTTGGCCGTCGCGACGGTCTTCATCGCCTGGGTGATCTGCTGCGTGTTCTGCACGCTCCGGATGCGTCGCCGCAGGTCGATGAGGGCGGGCATTTATTCTTCCTTCTTGAACCGGGCGTTATACTCCTGGAGGGCCTCGGCGATCTTGGAGTCCAGGGCCGAATCGATAGCTTTCTTCTCGGCGATCTGACGGAGGATCTCCGGCCGCTCTTTTTCCACGAATGTATACAGCCCGGTTTCGTATTGTTTTATCCTCTTGACGGGGATCTCATCGAGGAACCCCCGGTTCCCCGCATAGATGATCAGGACCTGCTTGGCGACGGTTGAGGGGACATACTGGTCCTGTTTCAGGATCTCGGTCAAGCGCTGGCCCCTCTCGAGCTGGGCCTGACTGGCCCGGTCGAGCTCGGTCCCGAACTGGGCAAAGGTCACCAGGTCCCGGTACTGGGCCAGGTCGAGCCTGAGCTTTCCGGCCACCTGCTTCATGGCCTTGATCTGGGCGTTCCCCCCGACCCGGGAAACGGAGATGCCGACATTGATGGCCGGCCGGATGCCGGCGTTGAACAGCTCCTGCTCCAGGTAGATCTGGCCGTCCGTGATGGAGATCACATTGGTCGGGATGTAACCCGACACGTCGCCGGCCTGGGTTTCGATGATCGGCAGGGCGGTCAGGCTCCCGCCGCCATGCTCGTCATTGAGCTTGGCCGCGCGCTCGAGCAGACGGGAGTGGAGGTAGAAGACATCTCCCGGATAAGCCTCGCGGCCCGGCGGCCGGCGCAGGAGAAGCGAGATCTCGCGGTAGGCTGCGGCATGCTTGGACAGGTCATCATAGACAAGCAGCGCATGCTCTCCCTTGTCTCGGAAGTACTCTCCCATGGCGCAGCCGCTGTAAGGGGCCAGGTATTGGAGGGGCGAAGGGTCGCTGGCCGAGGCCGCGACGACGATCGTGTAGTCCATGGCTCCATGGTCCTCCAGGACCTTGATGATGTAAGCGACGGTCGAATTCTTCTGCCCGATGGCCACGTAGATACAGGTGACGCCGGTGCCCTTCTGGTTGAGGATGGTGTCGATGGCGATGGCCGTCTTGCCGGTCTGGCGGTCGCCGATGATGAGCTCGCGCTGCCCGCGGCCGATCGGGATCATGGCGTCAATCGCTTTGATCCCCGTCTGCAGGGGCTCACGGACAGGGAGACGGTCCACGACTCCGGGCGCCAGGCACTCCACGAACATGCTGACGTCGGACCGGACCGGCCCCTTGCCGTCGAGAGGCTTGCCCAGTGGGTTGACGACACGGCCGACGAGGGCCGGCCCGGCGGGGACTTGCATGATGCGATGGGAGCGCCGGACGAGGTCGCCCTCCTTGACCAGGTGGCTCTCCCCGAGGAGCACGGCGCCCACGCTTTCCTCCTCGAGGTTCAAGGCAAGACCAAAGACGTCTCGCGGGAACTCGAGCAGCTCGTTGTACATGACCTCGTCGAGGCCGTGGATGCGGGCGATCCCGTCGCCGACAGAGGTGACGGTCCCCACTTCACGGATATCGATCTCGGCCTCATACCCTTCGATCCGCTGTTGAATGATCCTGGTGATTTCGTCGGCCTTGATGTCCATGGCGCTTCCTACCCTTCCGAGATGATCTGTTTGACCTTGGCCAATTGCCCCCGCAGGGAGGCGTCATAGATGACATTGCCCTTCCGCAAAGAGATGCCGGCCAATATGCCCGGGTCCATGGCGTAGCGAAGGAAGACCGGCCCGCCCTCCAGCCGCTCGAGCTCGGCCTGCAGCCTCTTTTTCTGGTCCGGGGCGAGCCCAACCGCCGAACTGACCTCGAATGTGACCACGCCCCGGTTGTCGTGCCAGATGGCCGGGAGCTCCTCCAGGACCTCCCCCAGAAGGTCCAGCCGACCGTGCTCGAGCAGGAGGAGGATGAAGCGCGAGGTCTTCTCAGTGAAACCCGACCGGGCCAGTATGTCCTGGATGACCTGAGTCTTTCCCCGGGCGCGTACAAAGGGACTGGCCAGGGTCTCTTGGAGGGCCCCGTGGGCGGAGATGAGCGCGAGGAAATCAGCCAGTTCACGGCTGACGGAGGTGAATTCGGGTTCGTCCTTCAGGGCGCCGGCCAGGCCCTGCGTGTATCGTTTAACCAGAATGGGATTTTTCATACAGGCTGTCCAGCCGGCTGATGGATTCGTCGATCAGATGCGAATGGAGCTCGGGAGTCAAGCGCCGCTCGATCCTGGCTTGGGCCAAAGAGACGGCCAATTCGGCAGCGTGCGCATTGAGCTCGGCCCTGGCGGACCGGGTCAGGGTTTCGATCTCCTGGGCCGCGAAGGTCCGTATTCTTTCGGACTCCTTCCCGGCCAAGGCCAGGATGCGCTCCCTCTCCTTCTCTCCATCTTTTTCCCCTTCGTTCTTTATCGCCCGGGCTTCCTGCTCGAGGCCCTGCATCCGGACCAGGAGGGCGGCGAGCCTTGCTTCGGCCTCCGTTTTGGCCCTGGCTGTTTCCCGGATGGTGTTTTTTACCGCCAGACCCATCTCGGACAACAATTTCTTGAGCGGCTTCGCGAGCAAATAGGCCAGGCCGCCGAAAAGGATGACGAAATTGACGGTCTTCCCCAGGAGGTCGGTGAGCGGCGAGACATGGCCCTCCTCAGCTGAAGAGAAGCCCAGGAAGAGGGGCAGGACGAGGAAGAGAAGAGTCGGAGTCAGTTTTGGTCCGCGCATCAGTTCAGGAACTTCTTTTCGATCTGCTCGGCCAGTCCCGCCGTCTGGGCCTCCAGCTTTTGCTTAAGCTCCTTGACGCTCTGGTCGAGGTCGGCCTTGGCCTGCTCGACCTGGCGCCGGCACTCGGCATTGATCTCGGCGGTCAGGCGGCTCCTCTCCTTCTGGGCGTCAGCCTCGAGCGAGGCCCGGATGCTCTCGGCCGCCGACCGGGCTTCTTTGAGCGCCTGGTCCACCTCGCGGGCCTTCTCTTCGAAGAAATCCACCGCCTTATCGAAGCCCTCCTTGTTGTCCCGGATGACCTTTTCCCGGGCGTCCCTGACGCGCCGGACGGGGTTGAAGAAAAGCCTGGTCAGGGCAAAAAGGAGCACCCAGACGATCAGGAAAACGACGATGACATTACCATCGAGTGAGAGCATGTTATTGCGGCTCGGCCGTCAGATCGAAGGCCAAAATTACCATGTTCCCCTTAATAAATCAAGAAAAGGCTCAGGGTATAGGCTCGAGGGCCCGCGAATTTCCCCCCGCGAGGGAAATTCGCTTATTCCTCGGCTCGCTCTCCTCTTCGAGGAGCCCTGCCCGCTCGCCTCCGGATGACCCTCTACGCCTATACCCTTCGCCTTTGGTTTAGCCGCTGCCCCTCGCCTTGACCAAGCGAAAGGTGCCCGCTGACCTTTTCCCGAGACGTCAACCTTATAAGGGTCCCCCTTGATTCGTCAAGGGGGATAAGGGGGGATTAATATGTCAAAGATGAGAGTCTCGGGGACGTCTCGGATCGGGTTTCTTCTCCGCCTATACGCCTCGCCTTAGGCATGCAAAGGTCGTTTCTTGGCTTGCTTGTTCCGGGCGAGGGACAATAGCGTCTTGACCTCTCCGACCAGGAAAAGGGAGCCGGTGACAAGGACGGAACCTCGCGGAGGGGTCAGCTCAATTGCCTTCTTTACCGCCCTCCCGGGGTCGGGCTCCAGGAAAACCTTCTTTGACCGGCGCGGTGCGAGCGAGAAGATCAACTCCGGAGTCGCCGCCCGACGGAGGGGCAGAGAAGTCAGGACCAGCGTATCGGCCAACGGAAAGAGGAGCCTGGAGACCCGGGGGATGTCCTTGTCTTTCATGATGGCAAAGACCAGGGTGAGCGGCCGCGGCAGGAAATCCTTGGCATAGGCGGCGACCACCCGGGCACCCGCCTCATTGTGGGCCCCGTCCATGACAACGCACGGACGGTGACCGGCTGTTTCCAGGCGTCCCTCCCAGCCGGCTTCCCGGATCCCGCGGACGATCAGGCGCTTGCGGAGAGGACGCCACCCCCGGCCCAGCTCGACGGCGGCCGCAATGGCGACTGCCGCATTCCGGCCCTGATGTTCCCCTTGGAGCCGTGGCGAAAAGGCATATTCCTCTCCCTCGAACCGGAAGACAAACCGGAACCCCGCCTCCTGTCTTAGAGCCCGGAGCGCCCCTCTATCGAAGACGCCCCGCAGCGGAGCCCCGAGCTCCCTGGCCCGCCGTTCGATGACGCGCCTCGCTATCCCCTGGTCCACTCCGGAAACCACGGGAACACCGGGCTTGATGATGCCGGCCTTCTCGGAGGCGATGCCGGCCAGGGAGGGGCCGAGGAACTCCTCGTGATCCCGCGCCACGGTCGTGATGATCGAGACCAGGGGCGTGACCGCGTTCGTCGCATCCAGCCGGCCGCCCATCCCCACCTCGAGCACGGCGATGTCCACTCCTTTTTCTCGGAAATAGAGAAACGCCAGGATGGTCAGCGTCTCAAAGTACGTCGGCGACGCGGCCAGATTCCCGGCGGCAATGAGGTCCTGGGAAGAGACCCTTATACGGCTGAGCAGCCGGCACAGATCGCGGCGGCTGATGAGCGTATTCCCCACCCGGATCCTCTCCTCGACGTTGACCAGATGGGGTGAAGTGTACAGCCCGGTCTTGAGACCATGCTCGGTGAGGATCTCGGTCAGCATGGCGCAGACCGAGCCCTTGCCATTCGTGCCCGCGACCAGGACAGAGGGATAAGCGAGGTGGGGATCTCCGAAGGCCTTCAGGACCGTACGGACATTGTCCAGGCCGAACTTGACCCCGGAATCGGCCAGCTCCCTGAGGTAAGCCTGGCACTGCCCATAGTTCATTGATGCCTGTTGAGGAGGAGGCGAAGAACCTTGACGATATAGCTGCGGAGGGCCTTGCGCTCGACCACATCATCCAGGAGGCCGTGCTCGAGCAGGAACTCGGAACGCTGGAAGCCCTTGGGCAGCTTCTCGCGGATGGTCTGCTCAATGACGCGCGGCCCGGCAAACCCGATCAAGGCATTGGGCTCGCCGATATTGAAGTCGCCGAGCATGGCATAGCTCGCGGTGGTGCCGCCGGTCGTCGGGTCGGCCATCACGGAAATGTAGGGGATCCGGGCCTGGCCCAGCTTCGCCAGAGCGGAGCTCGTCTTCATCAGCTGCATCAGTGACAGGGCGCCTTCCTGCATCCGGGCGCCTCCCGAGGTTGAGACGATGACCAGCGGCAGCTTCTCTCGAATCGCCCGCTCGATGGCCCGGGTTATTTTCTCGCCGACCACCGAACCCATACTTCCCCCCATGAAAGAAAAATCCATGGCCGAGACGATGGTCTCGAGGCCCCCGATCTTCCCGCGGGCATTGAGGACGGCTTCGGCCAGCCCCGTTTTTTGCTGGTTTTCCTCGAGCCTGAGAGCGTACTCCTGAGTATCTACGAAATGGAGGGCATCCACGGGAAATATCCCCTCGTCGAGGAGCTCGAACTTCTCGTCGTCGAACAGCGTCTCCAGCCGCTCCCGGGCCGAGATCCGGAAGTGGAAGTTGCAGGAGGGACAGACATACTTGTTTTCCAGGATGTCCTGCTTGTACAGGATGCGCTGGCAGTTATTGCAGCGGGTCCAGAGGTTTTCCATGGATGATTGCGGTCGCCCCGGCCTATTCCTTTTCCGCGCCTGAGACGTGCGTCTTGATCCTCCGCGACAGGGCGTCGATGACTTGATCGGCGCTGGGCAGGTCCTCCTCGATCTCCTCTTCCTCGGAGAGCAGGTTCATGACCGCCCGGAGCAGCTTCTCCTTATCGACCGGCTTTTCCAGGTAATCGGCGGCGCCGAACGTGGAGAGAGCTTCCATCCTGTACTGGGGCCCCCGATACAACCCGGTGACGATGATGACCGGCACCCGGCCGTGCGTTTCTTCGGAAATGCGCTTGGTCAGGTCGAACCCATGGATCTTGGGCAGGATGGCCTCGAGGACAACGATATCGGGCTTTTCTTCCTTGAACTTTTCGTAGGCCGACTGGCCGTCGGTCGCCCTGATGACCCGGAAACGGTAAGCCTCGAAGATGCCCGCCAGCGCGTCCAGGCTGGCGGCGTCAAAGTCTACGATCAGGATCTTGCGGTCGGTCATCTGAGCTGGCCAGATTGTAGTCTAAACCCCTTTCCGGCGTCAAGAACGGCTCGGGCCAGTTGGCTCCAAACCACGCCGCTTTTGTCCCAGCGAGCCAAAAGCGGCTCGACTTTCGGGCTGCGCTCTCTCCTCCTTCGGAGGAGATCCTTGCCCGCTGCGCCCTCAAACGGGTTTGTCGCCAACCGGCCCTCGCCTTGGGTCATAGGATAATGTCCGTTCCGGGCGACTAAAGGAGTGGGCCCTCCTGGGGTGGGGGCCTGAGGTTTGCTTTTGCTAAGACTTGACCTATAATGTGAAAAGGGGCAGAAAATGAAAAAGATAGTCCGTCTGGCCGTCCTTTTCCTCCTCTCAACGTTCCTCGTCTCCCAGAGCCTAGTCGACGTCGCAAAAAAGGAGCAGGAGCGAAGGGAAAAGCTCAAGGGCAAGAACGTCAAGGTCATCACCAACGCCGACTTGAAAACGGTCAGGAAGACGGCGGCCGTTTCGACCGGACCGGTTCCGGCCGCCCCGGGTGAGACGGCAGTCAGTGAGGAGCCCGTTGCTCAGCCAGAGCCGGAGGCCGGGGCGGGAACAAGAAGTGCCAGCGCCGCCTTTGCTACAGGGGCCGTCGGGGGAACGATCTTCGTCGAGAACGCCGACGCCGCCCTGTACTCTCCGGATGGGCAGTTCGCAGAAATCGGGGTCATGGGCCAGCTTGACCTCGACCTCGATGTCCGGAACGGGGCCGGAGATGATATCGCCGTCTACGCCCGGTTGGCGGGACTCGAAGAGGCGATAACCGCGTACGATGAGGAGGGGATCCCGATGTCGGCCTGGCCGGGAGGGATGTTCTCCTACGGCGTTCTGGCCCTTCGGGACGACGGAGAATGGGAAGCGCTGGGCCGTGGAGTGGGGGAGAATTGGCCGGAGACATTCGACCTGGGCAACCTCACTGAGACGAAGAGGGTCCGGATCATATTCAAACCCGACAACAACCCCTCTCCCCCGAACCAGCCCTTTCAGCTGGCCGTGCAGTCGTTCACCATGGGGATAGACGCCGTCGAAGCCCTGCACTAAGGCCCGTTCCCCATCTGTTGCCGCCGTTTTTCCTTTGTGCTATATTGGCCGCAATGAATTCCACCCGGCGGCCCGATATTTCCATCGTCATCCCCGTTTTCAATGAGGCCGAGAACCTCGAGCCGCTCCATCAGGAGATCGTGGCGGCACTGGAGGGCATGGGCCGGCCCTTCGAAGTCCTTTTCATCGACGACGGAAGCGTCGACCCTTCCTGGACCGTCCTCAGGGGTCTTCAGAACAAGGACCGCCGGATCAGGCTTATCCGGCTCAGAAGGAACTTCGGGCAGACGGCCGCCCTGGCGGCCGGGTTCGACTACGCGCGGGGCGAGATCATCGTCAGCCTGGACGCCGACCTCCAGAACGACCCCGGCGACATTCCCGCGCTTATCCGCAAACTCGAAGAGGGCTACGACATCGTCAGTGGGTGGCGGAAAAGCCGCAAGGACAAGTTCTTCAGCCGGCGCGTTCCTTCGCTCGTCGCCAACTCGCTTATCTCGCGCCTGACGCGCGTCAAGCTCCACGATTACGGCTGCACCCTCAAGGCCTTCCGGAGCGAGGTCATAAAGAACGTCAAGCTCTACGGCGAGCTCCACCGCTTCATCCCGGCCATCGCCAGCCAACTGGGGGTCCGGATCAGCGAGGTGGAGGTCAATCACCGGCCCCGCGTGCACGGGAAATCAAAGTACTCGATCTTCCGCTTCACCAAGGTCGTCCTGGACTTGCTGACCGTCAAGTTCCTCCTCAGCTACTCCACCCGGCCCCTCCAGATCTTCGGGCTGATCGGGCTCGGCAGCTCGGTCGTCGGGCTGGTCATCTCGATCTGGCTGAGCATCCAGCGCCTGTTCTTGGGGCAGAGCCTGGCCAACCGCCCGCTCCTCCTCCTGGCTGTCCTTCTCATCGTCATCGGCTTCCAGTTCATCATGCTCGGCCTGCTGGCCGAGATCATGGTCCGGGCCTACCACGAGTCTTCGGGCAAGACGATCTACGTCACCCGCGAAGTCCTCGAGGCCGCGCCGGAGCGCGTCCCCTCGACCGCATCGCAATGAACATCCTGATGCTCGCCCCCGAGCCTTTCTTCGAGCCTCGGGGAACGCCGATCAGCGTCTATTTCCGGATCCAGGCCCTGGGCGAACTGGGGCACACCGTCACCCTTGTCACCTATCCTATCGGGAAGGACGTCCCCCTCCATAACCTGAAGATCGTCCGGCCCCCCAATCTTGTGGGGATACGCCGCATCAAGATCGGCCCCTCCCTGACGAAGCTGCCGCTGGATTCCCTCCTCTTTCTCCAGGCAGCGCTGGAAATCAGTGGCGGCCGCTATGATCTTGTCTTCTCTCATGAGGAGGCGGCCTTCGCCGGGGTCTGGATCAGCCGGGTATGGGGAAAACCGCACGTTTATGATATGCACTCAAGCCTGCCCCAGCAGCTCAAGAACTTCGAGTTCACCCGCTCCCCGTTCCTGGTTTCGCTCTTCCGGAGGATGGAGAGGTTCGTCCTCAAGAACTCAGACTCCATTATAGCCATCTGCCGGGATCTGCTGGATACGGTGGCAGCTCTGGGTTGCGACGGCAAGGCGCTCCTCATCGAGAATTTCCTGGAATTCCCGGCCGCGGAACGAGCGGCCGCCGAGGCGGACGCAAAAAGGAGAGCGTTCGCTCCGGGCGGGGAAAACGTCGTGCTCTATACGGGCAACTTCGAGCCCTACCAGGGGATCCCGCTTCTCCTCCAGGCCGCCCAAAAAGTCGGGCCGGGGGCCGTGTTCGTCCTGGTCGGTGGGACGGGGCAATCGCTCGCCGCGATGAAAGCGCTGGCTGCGGAGCTTGGGATCGCAGGGAAGGTCTTCTTTGTGGACAAGGTCCCGCCCTCGGAGGTCCCGCTGTTCCAGGAGATTGCCGATGTCCTGGTCTCGCCGCGCGTCTCTGGGACCAATACCCCGCTCAAGGTCTACTCCTGCCTCAAGTCGGGAAAACCGCTTGTCGCCACACGCCTCTGGACGCACACCCAGCTCTTGAGCGAAGACCGGGCGGTCCTGGCCGAGCCGAACGCCGAGGATTTCGCCAGGGCCATCGAATACGCCCTGCGGAGCGATGAAGCCCTGACGAGAGCCCGGGAGACCCGGGTGTGGGCGGAGAAGGAATACGCGCCCGCCCGCTACACGGAGAGGATTGCCGAGGTCCTGGACCTCGCGCAGCGCAATCATTCGGGTTGATGGCGGACACGACCATGCGCGCTTTTGTCACCGGAGGATCGGGGTTCATCGGCGGTCATCTCATCGCCTCCCTTCTCGGCCGCGGCTTCAAGGTGCGGGCGCTCGTCCACCGCACTCCGCTTCGGCTCGACGCGGGCGTCGAGACGATCCAAGGGGATATCTGCGACCGGGAACTCCTGAAGGATGCGCTGGCCGGAACGGACATCCTTTTTCACCTGGCCTCGGCCCTCGGCGCCTCGACCATCGGCCGGGAGGAGTTCCGCAGGATCAACGCCCTGGGCACGGAGAGCGTGCTCGAGGCGGCGCGCTCAGCGGGGGTCGGACGGGCTGTCCATCTCAGCTCAGCGGGAGTTTTTGGTGCCGTCAAGAAGGGAGAAACGGCCTTTGAATCCACCCCCCCCGCGCCCGTCACCGTCTATGATAGGACCAAGCTCGAGGGGGAACAGGCCGCGCTCCGCTTAGCCCGGGAAGGGCTCAATGTCGTAACCGTCCGGCCCGGCTGGGCCTACGGTCCGGGCGACAGGCGGACGTTCAAGCTCATCAAAGCCATATGCAGGGGCCGCTTCCTCATGGCCGGCCGGGGAAACGGTCTCCAAACCCCCGTCTACATCGACGACCTGGTCAGAGGGGTGCTTGCGGCCCTGGAGAAGGGGAAAAGCGGGGAGGTCTATCATCTGGCCGGAGCCGAGATCCTGACGGTCAGGGAAATGGTCGGCGGGATCGCGGCCGCTTGTGGAACCCGAGTGCCCCGGCTCTATCTCCCCGCCTTGCCGGCCCGTTTGGCCGCCCTATTCCTGGATGCGCTATTCAGCCCGCTGCGCCGGGAGCCGCCGCTCGGCCGGTCCAAGCTGAGCTTCTTTTTGCACTCCAAGCCGCTGTCCATCGACAAGGCGAGGCGCGACCTGGGCTATGCGCCTGAGGTCCCCTTCAAGACCGGGATCGAGAACGCCGTTTCCTGGTACAGGAGCCAGGGCTGGCTGCCATCATCCCCTCGCCTGCGCTAATCCCGCCCCTAATCCATACAATGTCTATATATCGTATCGGATTATGTGCATTGGGCGGCTCCGGGGGTCCCGGGATGCGCCGGGAGTCGGCCCTACTTGTTTCCCCGTCTGTCGGTGATCAGGAGGCGGCGGCTTCCGACCGCGACCGCGTAATCGGGCAGCGGACCTGTCACGACCGCGCCCGCACCGACCACGACCCCCCGGCCTATCGACGCGCCGTCCAGGACGATCACCCCGGCTCCCAGCCAGACATCATCGCCGAGCCGGATGCCGCCTTTGCTCACGGACCGCTGGAACATGATCGGACGGGAGACATCGTCGAAGCTGTGGTTGCCGCCGGCCACGAGAAAGCAATGCCCGGCGAGGAAGCAGTACCGCCCCAGTGTGATCTCGGTCTCCGAAAGCAGGCTGCAATTGGCCGCAATGTTGGTGTAGTCGCCGATCGTGATCGATCCTTCCTTGCAGCTGAGGATGGTGTTACGGCCGACATAGACGTTATCCCCGAGCCGCAGCCCCTCGTTTCTCTCTCCCTTCGCGTCCAGGACGACGTTGTCGTCGATGACGCAGTTGTCCCCGATGAAGATCTTGTGGGGGTGGCGAAGGGTGATGTTCCGCCCGAAGACAACGCCTTTCCCGACCTTCTGAAAGAGGGCAGGGTAGAAAGCCTTCCGCAGGGCCAGGCCGAGGGCGCCGGGGACCCCCGACAGAAAGAGGTTGGTAAGCTCGAAGCGGAGGAGCTTTCCAAGGCCTTTCCGCCCGACGACAAGCGAGGAATATTTCTCGGAGAGAGACGATTTCTCCGACCAAAGCTCTTTCTGGGTGCTGCCCGGGAAGTCGGTGCTCATCTTGCGACGCCTAAGATATACCATAAAAAAACGGGCGTGAACAGACATTGTCTTCCGCCGGCCGTTGTGGCATAAATAGGCAGGAAACCCGGCCTCAGGAGATATCCTTGGTGCGGCTGCGACCCGATTGCGTTCACTTCCGGGGCGACAAGCCCTGCGCTTTCCGGCGGACCTGCGGGGACTGCCCTCAATTCACCCCCTTCCCCACCCGGATCCTGATCATCAAGTGCCGGGCCCAGGGGGATGTCCTGAGGACAACGCCCCTCCTCCCTGCGCTGAAAAGGAAATACCCGCTGAGCCACGTGACCTGGCTCGTGGACGCCGAGAGCCGCGACCTGCTGCTTTACAACCCCTATATTGACAGGCTCCTGACCTTTGACTTGGAGAGTGTCCTGGCGCTTGAGGCGGCCAGGTTTGACCTGCTGCTCTCTCTCGATAAGGAGCCCGGCCTGACAGCGTTGGCGACCCGGATCGCCGCGACGGATAAGCGCGGATTCGGGATGAACGAATCTGGAAACCTGACGATTTTCAACCCGGCCGCCGAGTTCGCTTTCCGTTTGGGAGTCGACGACGACCTGAAGTTCTTCAAGAACCGAAAAACATACCAGGAGATCATCCACGAAGCGTCCGACCTCCCCTACGCCCAGGATGAATACGTGTTCGCGTTGCCTGACGAAGCATTGGAGAAGGCCCGCCTTTTCTTCAAGCGCCGGCGAATCCTCGGCCGCCGTCCCGCCATCGGGTTGAATACAGGCGCGGGGACCAAGTTCGAGACCAAGCAGTGGCCCGCCGGGCATTATCGCAAGTTGATCTCCTACCTGACGCAAAAAATGAAGGCCGATGTCTTCCTGCTCGGAGGACCAAGGGAGAGGGAGCTCAACCGCAGCCTGGCCCGGAAGAGCCCCGCTCATGTCCATGACACGGGGGTCGATAACTCCCTCCTCGAATTCGCCGGCTTCATCTCTCTTCTGGACCTCGTCGTCAGCTCCGATACACTGGGCATGCATATCGCGATCGCCCTGAAGAAGCCTGTCATCGCCCTGTTCGGGCCGACCTGTCCGCAGGAGATCGACCTCTACGGCCGAGGGACGAAGCTCTTCCGGGGCTCCCCGTGTTCTCCCTGCTACAAACAAACCTGCCCGGACGCCAGGTGCATGAAGGAGATCACCCCCGAACAGGTTTTCACCGAGATCAGCCGCTTCGTTTAGCCCTCTATGCCCGAGCCAATGCCAAAGATCGTCGTCATGATCCCGACCTATAATGAGCGGGAGAACATCGGCGGCCTGATCCAGGACATCCTGTCTCTTCCGGTCGGAGGCCAACTCACCGTCCTGGTCGTCGACGACGATTCGCCTGACGGCACCGCCGATGTGGTCAACGAAATGGGCCGCCGCGACCCGCGCGTCCGCCTCCTCCTCCGCAAGGAAAACCGGGGACGCGGGTCGGCCGGAATCGCCGGCTTTGCCAAGGCGCTCGAGCTCGGAGCCGAATATATCATCGAGATGGACGGCGACGGATCCCACCAGCCGGCCTACATTCCACTCCTCCTCGCTGCTGCGCAAAAGCATGACCTCGTCCTGGGCTCCCGGTTCGTGGCAGGCGCCCAAGACGCCGACCGCCCTCAGTACCGCCGTCTGGTCACGCGACTTGTCCGTCTCTTTGTCCGGCGGCTCTTCGCGGTCCCGGTCCGGGATGTATCCTCCGGGTTCCGCTGCTTTCGTCGTCCGGTCCTCGAGGCGGTCGGACTCGACAGCCTGGTTTCGACCGGCCCGTCTGTTGTCCTGGAGGTCCTCTACAAGGCGCACCGGCTGGGCTTTTCCATCGGGGAGGTCCCCATCGTCTTCGTCGACCGCAAAGAGGGCCGGACCAAGCTGACCGGGATGACTCTGGGGAAGACCTTCCTCATGGCCGTCCGGATCAGGAAGATGTACGGGCATCTCCAGCCCCTCGAACGGACATGAGCAAAAGGAAAGCCCTCGGCCAGCATTTTCTGAAAGACCGGTCGATCCTGCGCCAGATCGTCGACATCCTGGATCCCCGGAGGGACGAGCTCGTCATCGAGATCGGCGCCGGCAAGGGAGCGCTGACTTTTCCCTTAGCCGACCGGGCCGGAAAGGTCATCGCCATCGAAAAAGATAAAGACCTCGCCGGGCTCCTCAGGGAGACCCCAAGAGAGAATGTCGTCATCTTCGAGCGGGACGTCCTCAGAGTCGATTTCCGGGAGATCATCGCCGCCGAGATGGGGGGCCTCAGAAGGGTGAAGCTGGCCGGGAACCTGCCTTATTCCATCTCCTCGCCCCTGCTTTTCAAGGTCCTCAAAGACAGGGACCTGTTCGCAGCGTGCGTCTTCCTGCTGCAGAAAGAAGTGGCTGAGCGGCTGGCCGCACAGCCCGGTTCCAAGAGCTATGCTCCCCTTTCCATTCTCTTCCAGCTCTATTTCGACGTCCGCCTCCGGTTCACTCTGGAACCGGGGACTTTCTCCCCGCCGCCCAAGGTCCGTTCGACCCTTTTTTCCCTCGAGAGGAGGCCGGCACCGCTTTTTGTGCTCCGGGACGAAGGCGGCTTCGGCCGCTTCCTCCGGGTTGCCTTCGCCCAGCGAAGGAAAATCCTCCTCAACAACCTCAAGTCCCAGCGTCTTCCCCTCGACCTGCTTAAGGAATCGCTCCGGCGCCTCGGCCTCCCGGAGAACGTCCGGGCCGAGCAGCTCACCATCAGCCAGTTTGTCTCGTTGTTCGAACTATTGGCCAAACGCACATAACGTCGACCGTGTTTTGTGTCGCTTAATAAAGCACCAACCAGGAATGGGTGGCAGGGCGTTAGGCCCTGCGCGCCCGGAGCTGCTATCTTCCGGAGCCGCTTTTTCGGAAACTTTTCCCAGGTACCCGGGGGCGCCGAAGTTGATAGAATCCCCGGGGAATGGTATAAATCAACAGATGCACTGTGTCCAGGTCCTTAAGGTGACGGAGTGAGCTCCAGCCGCTATTATCGCCGCCTGGCCCAGGTATTCTCCGCCTATAAAAGAGGAAAGACGGTCCTCCCCTACCTGCCCGTCCGGCTCTGGATCGAGACGACAAGCATCTGCAACCTCCGCTGCGTCATGTGCCCGAACAAGGACCTGAAGAAAGAGGAGAAGGGCTTCATGAATGCGGTCCTCTTCCGCAAGATCATCGACGAGGCCCGCGATTTCGTCTTCGACGTCAACCTCATCCACCGCGGTGAAGGGCTGCTCCACCCCGAGTTCCCCTCCCTGGTGGAATATGCGCACGCCGCCGGGATACGCACGAAATTCCATACCAACGCCACCCTGCTCGATGAGACGGCCGCCAGGCGCCTGATCGGCGCCGGTCTGGACCAGATCTCGTTCTCGTTCGACGGCTATGACGCGAAAACCTATGAGCGCATCCGCGTCAACGCCGACTTCGAGAAGACGCTCCGCAACATCGTCCGCTTTCTCGAGGTCAAGAAGGAGCTGCGCTCCCAGACTCCCTATACGGTCCTGGAGCTCATCAATTTTCCGGACCTCTACAAAGACCAGGGCCGCCTCAAGCGCAGAGAGTTCCTGGAGAATTTCCGGGGTCTTCCCCTCAACAGGCTGGAAGTCAAGGAGATGCACAACTGGGCGGGCGAGGTCGGGGAAGCTCGGCCCCGTAACAAGAAGAAGTACATTCCCTGTACGTTCCTATGGCAGGCGCTGGTCATCTTCTGGGACGGCTCTGTACTTCCGTGCACCCAGGATTTCCACGGCTGCTATGTCCTCGGCAACGCGCGGGATGAAGCCCTGGCCCGGATCTGGAACGGCGAAAAGATCGTCCGGTTGCGCCGGAAGGTGCTCAGCGGTGACGTCGCGGATATCGAGACCTGTTCTCGCTGCGACCGGCTTTGGAGGGACCACTTCATGGGAGTGCCCAAGGAATATCTCTGGAAGTTCTTGTTGCGGCGGATGCCCTGAGGTCCGCGGGGATAAGGACGACCGAAGGAGGAGGCTCTTGGCAAATCAAACGAACCTGAAAAAGGCGGCCTTATCTCTGGCGGCGGTCCTCGCCCTCGGCGGTTTCGCGCACCCCTCACCCGACCGGGCGATCCGTCAGGGCACCGTCGAGTTCACGATCGGCAGCTACAACATGAACGAGCCCCGTTTCGAGGCCGCCTATCCTTCCGGCGGCCCGATCGGCGGACTGACGCTTTCCTCCGCCCTGGCCGCCAACTTCAACATCTACCTGGACGTGAAGTACTATTCCCGTCAGGGCAAGCTGACATTCTCCCAGGAAAAAACGCAATTCTACATGGTCCCCATAGATCTCGGTCTCCGCTATATCTTCACTCTCGGCCCCTTCCTTCCCTACATCGGAGGCGGGTTTGACTTCTACCTTTACTACGAAGACAACGCCATCGGCACGGTCCTGAACTCGACCAACGGGTACCATGTCACAGGCGGGACCTATCTTCGCTTCGGCCAGAGTGTTCCGGTGATGATCAACGCCAGGGTCAAGTATACATGGGCCAGGGCGGAGCAAGACGCCAACCCGGTTGAACTCGGCGGTCTCGAATACTGTCTCGGTCTGGCCTTCACGTACTAGCCCGGGCGGCTGAGCGGCGCCAAGTATGCTATAATCGCCCCGATGAAGAGCCGGAAAAAGAAGAAAAGCTCGGCCTCCCAGAAGAAGGAAGCGCGTAGGAAGCGGTTCCGTTCGGGCGAAGCCATCGGCCTGCTTGCCCTCCTTCTCGCCGTCTTCTCTTTCCTGAGCCTGATCAGCTACGACGGCCACGACCCGTCATGGGCGAGCTCCAGCTCGCCCGGCCAGGGGACGCACAACTATGGCGGCAGGATCGGGGCCTCTCTGGCCGAGGTTTTCCTGCAGGTCTTCGGCCTGGGTGCCTTCCTCCTCCCCTTTATCTTCGGCTACCTGGGCATCAAGGTCCTCCTTCCCAAGGGACGGCGCAGGTCGCTCTTGCGGATCGGCGGGAGCTTTTTCCTGCTCTTCGTCCTGGGCGGCCTCTTCTCTCTCCTCTTCCAGCGGCTCTCATGGAGAGGCTCGGACATCGAGTCAGGCGGAGTCCTCGGGGCCTTCCTCACCTCATTCTTGGTTCCCTACCTCAGCCCGGCGGGGACGCTCATCCTGCTTCTCGCCCTCCTCATGCTCTTCGTCCTTTTTTCCACGGAGTTCTCCCTGGGGAAACTGATCGGGTTCTCCGGCCGCTTCTTGACCTTCGCCTATAAGAAGGTCCGCATCCGGGTGACCGACTACCAGAAGTCCAGGGCCAAAGAGAAGATGAGGCAGAAGGTTGTCGAGAAATACACCCAGGCTCCGGAAAAAGACCCGAAAAAGGAAAAGGCCGGAGAAGAAAAAGAAACGAAGGAGGAGCCGAAGCCGAAAGAGAAGAAGGAAGAGAGGAAGGAGCTCAAGCGGGCGGAGAAGCCGGAGCCCATCCTTATCCACCCGCCCCTGCCCGGCCGGCCCGACAAGCTCCTTTTCCCGGAGATGGAGCAGAAGAGCGACTACCATTTCCCGCCGTTCACCCTTCTCGACCCCGGCGCGCCCTCGGAGCAGATAGACAAGAACGAGCTCTACGAGAAGAAGATGCGGATCGAGGAAAAGCTCAAGGAGTTCCGGGTCGAGGGCGAGGTCAAGGAATATCATCCCGGGCCGGTCATCACGACTTACGAGTACTGCCCCAACCCCGGGATCAAAGTCAGCCAAGTGGCCAACCTGTCCGAGGACCTATCCTTGGCCTTGGGGGCCGAGTCCGTCCGCATCCAGCGGATCCCGGGCCGGTCATCGCTGGGGGTCGAAATCCCCAACAACAGGCGCGAGATCATCAAGCTGCGGGATATCATCCAGTCGGAGAAGTTCCTCCAGTCTCCGTCCAAGCTGACCTTCGCCCTGGGCAAGACGATCCATGGAGAGGTCTATGTCACCGACCTCACCGTGATGCCTCACCTTCTGATCGCCGGCGCGACCGGCACCGGAAAGAGCGTGGCTCTTAACGCGCTGATCGCCAGCATCCTCTATAAGGCCACCCCCGATGAGGTCAAGCTCATCCTCATCGACCCCAAGCGGCTGGAGTTCACCCTTTACGACGGCATTCCCCATCTGCTCAGCCCCGTCATCAACGACCCCAAGAAGGCCGGCGGGATCCTGATGGACGCCATCAAGAAGATGGAGGAGCGCTACCACCGCCTGAGCTTCCTTAAAGTCCGGGATATCGTCCAGTACAACCACCAGATCAACAAGATCCTCCAGGAAAAAAAGGGCAAGCTCACGGACGAGGAGAAACAGAAGTTCAAGCCCCTCCCCTACATCGTGATCATCATCGACGAACTGGCCGAACTGATGATGGTGGGCGCTCAGGAAGTCGAGTACTGCATCGCCCGCCTCGCCCAGCTCGCCCGGGCCGTCGGCATCCATCTCGTCCTGGCCACGCAGCGGCCGTCGATCGACGTCATCACCGGCACCATCAAGAACAACTTCTCCTGCCGCATCGCCTTTCGGGTTCCCTCGAAAGTGGACTCCCGGATCATCATTGACAGTTCCGGGGCCGACAAGCTCCTGGGCCTCGGCGACCTGCTGTTCATGCCGCCGAACTACCCCCGGATCATCCGGCTCCACTGCGCCTTCATCTCCATGCCCGAGATCACCCGTCTCGTCAAGTTCGTCAAGGAACAACGCGGACCCGAGTTCGACGAGAGGCTCGTCAAGTTCATCAAGGCGCCGACCGCCCAGGAATGGGAGGATACGGGCGAGAAGGACGAGCTCTACGGTGAAGCGGTCAAGATGATCCTGGCCACGGGCCAGGCCTCAGCCTCGTGGCTCCAGAGGAAGCTCAAGCTGGGATACGCCCGGGCCGCCCGGATCATCGACCAGATGGAACAGGAGGGGATCCTGGGGCCTTCCGAGGGCAGCAAGCCCAGGGAGATACTCGTCGACCCTCAGACCTATCTAGACAAAAAGGAACCGGGCAAGGAGTCCTAGTTGTTCTCGGGCATGAAGGTGCGGCGACGGGCCAGAAAGGCCCTCAAGGACGTTCAGCTTCAGGCCGCTCTCGAGAGAGCTTCCAGTCAACATAATACCAAACATCTGAAGGCCAGCCGGGAGATCCCATGGGAGGACTATAAAAAGAAGGCCCGGGCCATCCGGGAAAAGAACGCCGGCCGGCTCCCCGAGCTGATCGAGAGGTTCACCCGGGAGGCAGAACAAGCGGGAGCCCGCGTACACAGGGCGGCGACGCCGCAGGACGCTGTCGATATGATCCTCGGGATCGCGCGGCAGAAGGCCGCCAGGCTCATCGTCAAATCGAAATCCATGGTCAGCGAGGAGATCGGGCTGAATAAGGCCCTGGAGAAGGCGGGCCATCAGGTCGTTGAGACCGACCTCGGGGAATGGATCATCCAGCTCGCCGGCGACCGGCCCTCGCATATCACCGCCCCCGCGCTCCACTTGACCAAGGAGAAGATCGCCGAGATCCTCAGCCGGCGGCTGGGCCGGACCGTCCCCGCGGACGCCGGCGAGATCGTCCGGCTGGCCAGGCAGGAACTGCGCCAGTCCTTCATCAAGGCGGATATCGGCATCTCGGGCGCTAATCTCGCCGTGGCTGAATCCGGGACCCTGGTCATCATCAGCAACGAGGGCAACGTCCGACTGGTCACCACCTTGCCCCCCGTCCATATCGCCCTAGTGACGGCGGAGAAGTTCGTCGAAACGCTGGAAGAGGCCACTCTCCTTCTCAAGACTTTGACCATGGCCTCATCCGGGAAAAAGCTGACCTCGTATGTTTCTTTTATCACGGGCCCCAGCTCGACCACGGACATCGAGAAGGAGAATATCGTCGGCGCCCATGGCCCCCAGGAGGTCCATATCGTCATCCTTGACAACGGCCGGCTGGCCCTGGCCGAGAACGCAGACTTCAAGGATGTCCTCTACTGCCTGAAATGCGGCGGCTGCATGCTGGTCTGCCCGGTCTTTCAAGCGGTGGGCGGGCATGTCTTCGGCGGTCCCGTCTATCCCGGCGGGATCGGAACCCTGCTCACGGCCATGACCCGCTCGGTGAGCGAATCTCAATTGACGCTTGGTTTCTGCAGTGATTGCAAGAAATGCGAGGAGTTCTGCCCGGTGGGCATCCCGACGGGGGAACTGCTGCTCAAGGTTAGGCGGGCTCAGGGCCCGCGGCTCTGGGAAAAGGCGCTGTCCTCGGTTTTCCGGTCGAAAGCGCTGGCCGAGAAGGGCGCGGCCATTCTGTCCGTCCTCCAAAAGGCCTGGCAGAAGGACGGGTATTTCCGGGGGCTCCCGCTTGTTTGGACGCAGGGAAAGCGGGTCCCCGTCCTCAAGGTTCGTCGGAGCTCCAAGGCCGAGCCGACTGCGGCGGAAGGCCCCAAGGCCTACCTCTTTCAGGGGTGTCTGGTCAAGAACTTCTTCCCCGAGGTTAGAGAAAGCGTCGCTCGGTCTCTAACCCACTTCGGCTACCGGGTGGTCACGCCGGCTGACCAGGTGTGCTGCGGCGCGCCCAGCCAGCATCTGGGCGACAGCCAGGCGGTCCGCGCCCTGGCCCGGAAAAACCTGAGGTCTTTCGCCAAGGAAAATCCCGACGTCATCATAACGGTCTGCCCGACCGGCCATGCCCTGCTCAAGAACCTCTATCCCCAGCTCGATCCTGCGGCCGGCCGCTTTGCCGACCGTGTCCAGGATTTCAGCGCTTTTATGGCCTCCCGAGGTTACCTGCCCCCGGCCAAGGCCGTTGCGCAGAAGGAAGTTTACTATCATTACCCCTGCCATTATCTGACCGAGCTTAAGCTGGGGGACAAGCCTCCCCAGCTCCTGCAGGCGCTCGGGTTCGAACTGGTCCCGCAAAAAGAGCCGCTGTCCTGCTGCGGTTTTTGCGGCGTCTTCGCCGCCAGGAACCCCAGGATCTCCGCCCACCTCTGGGAAAAAAAGAAAAGCGAGATCTTTTCCTCCCGCGCCGCACTCGTCGTCACGGACTGTCCCGGCTGTCTCTTCCAGATCCGCTCGGGGCTCAAGGCCGAGGGAAGCCCCGTCCGGTCCCGCCACACGGCCGAGATCTTTGCTGAGGTTCTGGGACTGCCGGGGTCAAACCAACGGACAGACTCCCGGCCGGGCCGGGATTGCCAAGGAAAGGATCTAGAAAGGAATTAATGAATGGTGGGCAGGCGGAGGGTCCTCAGGGTATCGATCTTGGCCTTCTGCCAGCGTTCCTGAGGAATAGATAGGAACACATCAACGAGCTCCGGATCGAACTGGCTGCCGTTGTGCCGCTCGACCTCGCGCCGGGCTTCTTCAAAGCTGCTTCCCTTCCGGTAGGGCCGGTCGGAGGTAATGGCGTCCACGGTGTCGGCCAGGGCGAAAATGCGCGCCTCTAGGGGGATCTGCTCACCGGACAAACCGTAGGGATAGCCCATGCCGGTGAAGTGCTCATGATGATAGAGGACGACTTGGGCGGCTCTCTCCAGGAATGAGAACCCCTCGATCAATTTGAACCCGAGAAGCGGATGGTCCTTGATGATCTCGCGCTCGATCAGGCTCAGCGGCCCCCTCTTTTTCAGAATGGCCTCGGGGATCCCGATCTTGCCGATGTCATGGAGGAGAGCGCCTCTCTCCAGGTCGACCAGGTATCTCTGGTCTTCGATACCCAGCTCGCGGGCCAGGAGAAGGGTATAGTTGGCCACGAACTGGGAGTGTCCGACCGTATCTTCGTTGTCGTCGGTGGCGGCGATGAAGTCGATGAGGTTCGAGTTAAAAAATCTCTGCTTCTCGGCGAACTCGCGCTCATCCATGGAGTCGCTGTCGCGGAAAACCTGTTCATACCAGTGCTTGAGGTCCTTCATGGCTTCTTTGGCCAGGAAGATCTTGTGGCTCCGGGTGCTCAAGCCGTTCCAGGAAGAATACCGGTCGCTTCCCCGCGAGGAGCCGAGGAAGTCCTCGTTTCCACGGAGGGCGAACAGGTACTCGTTCTGCCCCAGGGCCAGCGGGAGGGCGGTCTGGGCGCCCCTCCGGTCCTCAATGACCAGCCGGTCCTCTCTTACGGAAACGGCTTTTTTTGGGCTGACCGGGGTTTCTTGAACAGAAATGGCGCTTCTCATTTCAAACTCGCACCCTTTTAGTCGCCCGGCCCCCATTAAAATTGAAAATTCACTGCCAACTTTTGAAACTCTTCCCAGGGTGAGGGTAGTGGCCGAGAAACCCGTATGAGGAGTGAGTGGGCGCGGTTTCGAGGCCGCTACCCCGAGCCCTTCTCACCCCACCCCTCCCCTTTCCAGGGGATAATTTCAGCCTAATTCCACCCTTGTCAATAATTTAGACACCTTATATAATAGGCCCGTGGAAAATCGGCCGCCCGTTATCGACCTCAATGAGGTGGTCGTCAAGTACCGCCCCGTCGTCAGCTTCAAGGTCAGGAAATCGCTCGGCGCCCATACTCCCGACTGGGAGGACGTGGTCAACGAGGTCATCACCCAGGTCATCGAGAAGGTCCAGAAGGGGGAGTTCAGGGGAGACTCCTCGATCGGGACATATATCTACACCATCACCAGCCGACGCATTATCGACCATATCAGGCAGAAGACCAAGGTCCTGCGGAGCGTCCCAGAACCCGTCCCCCTGCCTGATCCGTGTGACAACGCCGAAAATCGGGAGCGGGCACAAATCGTCGCCCAGGCCATCCAACAGCTCAAGCCCAAGTTCAAAGAAGTTTTGAATCTCTATTATTATCAAGAGCTTACTCGCGACGAGGTAGCGGAACGCTTGGGCATCTCCCCGCGCCGGGTGAGCGAACGCCTCAACTATGCCCAGCGGCTCCTCCGAAAGATGATCCGGCCATGAAAAAATTCCGTTTTTTGGTCCATCCGGCGACTAAATCAATGAATCCGGACGAAAGGTGACGAGTATGAAAAAGTGCTTGTTTGCCGACCAAATCGACGATTATCTCCTGAATAGATTGGAGGGGGAGCCCAAAGAGCGGTTCGAGGAGCACTATTTCAACTGCCCGAGCTGTTTCCGTCAGATCGAGGAGCGCGATACCCTGATCTCCACCATCAAAAGCCGCGGCGCCTGGATCTTCAGGGACAAGCCGGCCGCCGAGCGGCGGGCTTGGGTGCCTGCTTGGAGGCGGGCCGTGTCTTCCTTCTCGCCCCGCCAGTGGGCGACCGTGGGGGTCGCCGCAGCCGCGATCCTTATTGCCGTTTTCGCGCTTATGCCCCAGTTCAGGCATGCCTCTCCCCAGTTTTTCCTGAACGAGAACGAGGTCGTCAGGGGGGAATCGCTGACCTTAATGTCCCCCATTATCGATGTCCGGGCCGTCCCCACCTTTTTCGAGTGGAAGCCGCTCGCCGAAGCGGCCGAATATAAGATCTCCCTCTTCAACGGTGGTCTGCTCTGGTCGGCCGCAACGCAGGACAGCCGGATCACCGTTCCCGTGGAAACCCAGCAGCGGATGCTGCCCGGTCAACGCTTCGCCTGGCAGGTCAGGGCCTTCTCCGCGAGGGGGGCTCTCATAGCCGTCTCCAGCAAGGTCCAGTTCCAAATCGCGCCGGCCGATTAGCGCCCGCCCTTCCTAGTCTTCGATCAAAGTCTCGTCTCCGGCGTACATCCGGCCCCGGCTGTCTTCCTCGAAGGCCAGGCAGCACATCAGCCGGCCGCACAGCCCGGAGATCTTGGTCGGGTTGATGACGATCTGCTGCTTCCTCGCTTTCTGGATGGTCACCGGCTCGAACGTCTTCATGAAACTCGCGCAGCAAAGGGGCCGGCCGCAGACGCCCAGCCCGCCGAGCATCTTGGCCTCGTCCCGGACCCCGATCTGACGCATCTCGATCCGCATCCTCAGCTCCTGGGCCAGGTCCTTGACGAGCTGGCGGAAATCGATGCGGCCGTCCGCGGTGTAGAAAAAAATCCCCTTCTTCTCGCTGAAGAAGTACTTCACCGCCACCAGCTTCATCGGCAAATTCCTGGCCTTGATCCTCTGCAGGCAGAATTCGAAGGCCCGGCCCTCTTTCTCCCG
>Ga0153915_10001099_pt1 | contig 24919 bp, 17 predicted proteins | sample Opewatmetagenome_2_FD_107003 | JGI IMG/M metagenome (GOLD analysis project Ga0153915, IMG submission 107003) | Freshwater wetland microbial communities from Ohio, USA - Open water 3 Core 3 Depth 3 metaG | ecosystem: Environmental > Aquatic > Freshwater > Wetlands | place: USA: Ohio, Lake Erie...
CTGGGTTACGTTTCACAAAAATATCCTCAGCATGTGACCGGCCGCCTGGGCGGCATAGCTCAGGGTGTAGGCATTGTCGGTGGGTTCGTTGGCCCTACCGTTGGCGCCGGTGTTTTGGCAGCTACCAATTCCTACACTATTCCGGTTATTATTCTGGGCGCTACTAACATTGTTGGATGTATTGTTGCTTTATTCGCCCCGATCAAGGGAGATAAGTAATTTTTGTTTAAGGCAACAAACTGCCGCAAGGCAGAGTTGCCGATAGCGTTATAGATTCAAAAAACCCGGCCATTACAGCCGGGTTTTTTTATTTTATTGACTTTTATCTCCTTGAAGGTTGAAGTGACTGATTGCTTTGCATTCCCCTCACCCAGCTCATCGATCTCAATGGCATTTTGTCTTTGCTGAAAAAGCTTGGGGGACTCATTAATTGCCTCGAAGCTTGATAATGTGTGCAGTTCATTTCTGGGACTGCTGAAATTTCTCCAGTTGTCCTTGATAATAACTATTGTCTTCCTTCTGAAGGGAGATTGCCTCATTAATGGTTTCAATCGCCTTTTCCTTTGAACCGTTTGTCCAAAATGCCTCAGCCAGCGTATCAAGAAATTGAGGCGTCCTTTCCAGTTCAACGGCCTTTTGCGCTAACGTTAAGGCCCTCCGGGGATCTCTCAGCTTTTCATCCTGACAGGTCACAAGCAGCCATGCAAGATTGTTTAATGCGGTTGCCTGATTGCCGTCCAGACCTAAGATCCTTTCATAGGCATCTTTTGCTTCCTTGTATTTTCCCGTCTCATGGTAGAGCATTGCAAGGCCCTGCAGAAGATTAATATTGTCAGGCTCTTTGAGGACCTGTTTCTGAAGGGTGTTGCCGGCCATCCTGTAGTAAAGGTTCTGTTTCAGGGAACTGAAATTCAGAATGTATCCAAGGCAAAGCGTACCAGCCAGATAGATGACAAAGGATATTGCAATAAACCTGTTGTGGCGTCTGACCAGGTCCGGTTTTTTAATCATATCCTGGAGGCATTCAACGCGTTCCCTGATGCTGAAGTGATGCCAACTCGGGAGGTCTCTAATTTTCCCGCCAAAAAAGGCGATTTTTTCCAGGGAGTTGATTGTATGGATTGGCGTCCCCATGACAGCAGCCGAATATAGATCTGCCTGCCTTTCAAAGTTGCGCATGAAAAATCCGAATAAAAATCTGAAATAGATAAGCATGCTGAGCAGGACAGGGATTGACAGCGCCATGTAAAATGAATTTGCCGCGTATGGAGAATTTTCCGAAAAAGCCTCCATAAACCAGGGTAGGGAGGCAAGGATGTAGGTGAAGATGTCATATAATCCAAAGGAGAGAAACATGTACCCAAGAAGGAATATGACATAGAATAACATATGCCTGTACTTGGCGTGTCCTGCCTCATGGGCAAGGACGGCCTTGAGTTCATCAAGGTTGAGTGTCTCCATCAGGGAATCGGTTATGAGGATATATCTTAACCGAGGGATAACTCCCATAATGGCTGCGGTCATCATACGTCCTTCAAATAGGGGCCATCTGAGGAGATCGGCGTATCTGAAACGCAATTCATTTAGGAATTTTTTAAGTTCATTTACGCGTTCAGATGATTCGAAGGGTCTGCACTCCCACCAGTATTGGATAAAGGGCGGCATGACTATGACCAATGCGCACATGAAGACGGAGAAAAAAATCATCTGACCTTCCGGCCTGTCTAAAATACCGCCGGGGCCTGACCAATGATTAACAGTTATAAGATCATATATAAAGGTCAGGATCAGCCACGGGAAAAGGATAGGGATATTGAGCTTAATATTTGAGATGATGAAAGGCCTGCGTGACACTTTTGACTGGAATGCCGCCACATAAACCGGATAGGCAAAATACCAGATGGTAGACAGATAAAGAAGGAAGATTGCAACAGCCGGAATCCCCTGAAGTACGGAAAAATTGTCCGCCGGCGGTATCATCCGGAGCCAGTATTTCAGATGAAAAAAATATACATCCAGAGCGAATATCAGGATTGCAAGGATCGACAGTCGCAGGACGAGGGCGTGATATCTTGCTGCAACCCCGCTGTACTGGTCAGTCCTTGAAAGGCGGAGAAGGCGATTGAAACCTGCCCTGCAATATCCTGCAAGCACGGCCCAGAAGAAAAGAATCATTGCCAGGTTGTATATTAAAGGGGTGTTGATGCCTTTTTCCGGATAGCTTGTCTCGAAAATCAGCAGGACAATCAGAAAATAGATAATGTTGTTGAACATAAAAAATAAAAATCTCAGCCCTGATCCGGTTTTGAGGTATTATTTTCTTTGATAAAATCTATCTTTCCACCCCCGGGGGAGAGCGAATGATCGCTGTTGATAATAATGCTTACATCATAACGTTTTTCAAGATCAACCAGTTCATTCCGTTTCCGGTTCTGGATGTAGTCGGCCACCTCTGTAGGCAAGGTGACATTTACTTTTGAAATGTTTCCTTTTGATAATCCCACCCATATCCTGCGAAGATAGGAGACCGCTGAAGCGCTGGGGGAGATGACGGTTCCTCTTCCCTGACAATGGTTGCAGGTCTGATAGCTCTTTGATTCAATGGACGGACTAAGCCTCTGTCTTGAAAGCTCAAGTAGTCCGAACTTGGAGATGGTGGATATATCCGTCTTGGCCTTGTCTTTTTTCATCTCTTCACGGAGGACCTTTTCAACTTCCCTGATGTGTTTTTTCTCTCTCATGTCAATGAAGTCTATGACGATCAATCCCCCAAGGTCTCTCATTCGAAGTTGTCTGGCAATCTCCAATGCCGCGTCGCAGTTGGTCTTGAAGATCATGCTCTCGTTGTCTTTGCTTGATTTTGAACGTCCTGAATTTACATCAATGGCAATGAGCGCCTCGGTTGGATCGAATATAATAGAACCGCCCGACTTGAGAGGAACCCTGCTCAGATATATGCTCTCTATCTGTTTTTCAATATTGTAATGATCGAACAGGGGCGTCTTTTCCTTATGAGGGATTACCTTGCGCTGATCCCTCGGCGAGGTTATCTTCATGTAATCTTTTATCTTGTTATAGGTATCCTTGTCATCTACGATTATCTCCGAGATGTCGTTTGTATAATAATCCCTTAAAGTGCGAAGGCTCAGATCCTGTTCCTTATGTATCAGTGTAAAGGGCTCTGCCTTGCCTACTTTCTTACTGATGTTATTCCACAATCTCAACTGGCGGTTCATGTCCCTGGTTAATTCGCTCTTGCTTTGGCCCTCCGCAACTGTCCTGATGATATAACCTATGCCTTCAGGCATCTTGATCTTTCCAACAATGGATTTGAGCCTGTTTCTTTCCTCTTCACTTTCTATCTTTCGTGAAACACCGTTCAATGTCTTGCCTGGTGTCAGGACGGTATATCTCCCGGCAAGTGATATGTATGTGGTCAGCTGGGCGCCTTTACGGCCCGGCATCTCCTTCAATACCTGAACAAGGATTTCCTGTCCTTTTTTTATGACCTTTTCAATATGAGGAACGCCATGATAGTCCTTATCCGGTTTCTCAAGGCTTGTATAATATTCCGGGTGTATGCTGTCCATAGGAAGAAAACCGTTTCTGTCGGCGCCGAAATCCACAAAGCATGCCTGGAGGCTCGGTTCAATCCTTTCCACCACGCCCTTATAGATGTTTCCTTCCTTGAGCTCGCTTGAGGATATATCTATATGAAAACCTTCAAGCGTGTGTCCGGATACAAAGGCTATCCTGTGTTCTTCAGGGTCCACCGCGTTAATTAGCATTATTTTTTTTGTCATTAAATATTCTCTTCTTTCGCGTTTGTTTCACAAAGCATACCTTGCGCCTTTTTCTTATACCACACCAAATCTTTAAAGCAATCTAATTGTAAACCGGCCTTTTTCTCCGGCCAGTACGCCTCATATGCTGCCGGGCCTGATACATGAATGTCCTTATGGCGGCCTCCCTTCCAGGTTGTATGCTTGAGTCATAGGGCGTATCCAGATACGGGATTCCGGACCTGCTCATGACAGGGCGCAGGACAGCTGAGGTGACGGTGCTTGGCATGCATGTGAAGGGATAAACATTGACGACCCCGTTGAAGCCCTCTCTCATATATTCAAGTATCCCTGAAATACTCAAGCACGCCTCAGTGCCGATATCAAAACTGAACAGGTCTCCTCCTTGAAAATGCCTTTCAAGGTGCGCCACCTTATGGTCTTTATCAATATCGATTATCGCCGTTGCCCTGTCATAGGCCTGTTTTTGCCTGAATTCCTGATACAATAATTCCAGCGAAAAACGGGTGATATTTCCAAACTCCCTTAAAAAATTAAACAGCCGAAGCTGCTTCAGGTTAAAATATAATTTTGATTTAGACTCCCTCAATTTGTTATAGGTGACAAAATTTACCCATTCGCAGATTGATGCGTTAACAACCTCGGCCCCATGCCTTTCCAGGGTTCTGATTAAATCCTGATTGGAATAGACATGGCTTCTCAGGTATATCTCTCCTACTATTCCTATCATAGGTTTGGGTTGAATCTCGGGATCAATTATCTGCTTTCCTTCCCGGACAATCTCTTCCAGCGTGGAAATGATTTTCCTAAATGCCTTTTTAGCCGAGAAGGACTCAAAGGATTTCTCCATTTTGTTTACAGCCCCGGAGATAAAACGGTCGGCCATGCCCGGCGCTTTCTCATAGGGCCTGATTCTCCATAATAGCCTGTCCAGGATGTCTCCGATTACAATGGAAAAATAGGAGGATTTTCTCAGGTCCAGCGCCTTGGACCCTTCAATTGTCCCATCCAGGGAATATCCGTCTGCCGTTGTAATGGAGCCTATCTTGAGCCCTCTCAACTCAGGAAATGAATCAAGGATTATGCGCTGGTACTTATTGTACATGCCGAAACGGCACGGTCCTTCCGCCTCCGGCATAAAGTAGATATAATCATTGGAATTGAATGACCTTCCCCTTTTATCCTTTTCCATTTTCATATGACATAGGATATCTCCCAGTGTGACATGGCAGGGGTAGCATTCCTTGCCTGAAGAGTGCTCCAACCCCAGGTCAGCCCCCTTGCCTGTCTCCATGATAAGGGCTTTTATACCGAAGCCCCTGAATGCAGCTGCAAGAAGATGACATCCTATATTATTCATCTCGGGAATAAGAACGGTCTTATCGGCAAGATTGAACTGACCGACATTGTCGGACAGGGATTTAAAGGGAAGGATATTACCGGTTTCCATAGGCAGCTGCCTTCGGTTCCATATATAAGCTATTATTCTGTCGGCGCATATTATTTTCAATAACATTTTTATATGCCTCCAGCCTGGTCATCACGCCGGCGACTGCGCTGTGTTCATCCAGCTCCAGTATAAGATAGGGTTTATCTCCCATAATATGTTTATAAAAATGCTCGATAAAGGAATCGGCTCCGCAACTGAAATTTGTAAGATGAAGTCCATAACAGCCATGTCTGGCCTTGATAAATTTAGCAGCCCTCAATATCTGCGCCCCCAGGCCCCAATACATTTTGGGGAAATCCCGGATATCCACGGAATGAAGGTCTATGAAATTCATGGGAATGGCTGTGACGCCGATCTTGGCAAGATTCTGACCGAGTCTGAGATTTAATCTTTCATCATAAAGATTATAGGGGCGGCCGGTTACAACCAGAAGGGGTGATTCGGGATTATGGTCTGCCAGCATCTCAGCGCCCATTTTATACATCTCACTGTTAAACAGTTCCTGCCTTTCCAATGCAAATTCAAGGGCATTTTTTATGGCACGGGCTGATCGCTTTAAAGGGTCTGAAAGCTGTCCCGACAATTCCACGCCAAGGGTCTGTTTATCGTGTTTTAGATGAATGACCGGGGCAAGGATAATATCATCTTTAAGCCCAAGCGCGGCGCGCGTCATATGGGAGTTGGACTGGACAAGCGGACAAAAAAATCCCCTTTCGCGCCCTTCATGAGTCGGCATATCAATAATAACAGGCAGAAACAGGCGGCTCGTCTTTCCTGCCAGGTGCTTGATATGACCGTGAGATACCTTTACAGGATAACAGGTCTCAGCAGTCATGGCCTCTATGCCCATATCCGATATCCGGTTGTTTGTAGGAGGCGTCAGGACAAGCCTGAAACCCAGCTGGTCAAAAAAATTGGCCCAGAGCACAGCCGTATGGATTGCATATAGCGACCTCTGCATCCCGATAGTAGATCTTCCATCGATTTCGGGAATCGGTTTGTCTTTTAACGTTTCATAGAGTCCGGACATTGATGCCTGCCATATCTTTCCCCTGAGCTCAAAAAGGTTTTCTTTTCTGGGGCCTGTGCGACCGGTCACTTCATAACGTCCGCATTCTCCTCCCCAGATGCTCTTTCTCCCGCCAAAATCATATATCTTGAGTTTGCACTGGTTGTGACAGCCTGCATCCGCGCTGCACGTCTTCTCGATATATTCCATGCAGTCATCAGCGGCGCTCTTCAGGCCTCTGAACACGCTTTTATTTTTGTCTCCGGTCGTCATTTTTTCAAGGATGCTCATGGCGGCCCCGAAGGCCCCCAGCACCTCCCTGTGTTCAGGCACAATAAGACCCTGCCCAAGGATATTCTCAAAGGCGGCGACAACCCCTTTGTTAAGAGAAGGACCGCCCAAAAACATTATCCTTTTGCCGATCTTTCTCCTGCCCACGACACGGTTAAGATAATTATGGACAATGGCATAGCACAGCCCGGCTATAAGATCCGGTTTCTCAGCCCCTCTCTGTTGATAGGACACAAGGTCCGATTCCATAAATACGGTGCATCTTTCAGCCAGTTTTATGGGATTCTCGGAGGAGAGGGCAATATCCTGGAATTCTCCTACAATGTTGATCCCGTATTTATTAGCCAGTTCGTGAAGAAAGCTTCCCGTCCCTGCGGCGCATACCTTGTTCATGTCGAAGTCAAGAGGATGTGTGTTTGATATGCTGATATACTTGGCATCCTGTCCGCCTATCTCGAAGATAGTGTCTATGTCAGGGTCTATTTCCACTGCGCCCCTGGCGTGTGCCGTTATCTCATCAATAATCAGGTCCGCGTTTAAAAAATCGCCTACTACGTTTCTGCCGGAACCTGTAGCGGCAACCCCCATGATCCTGATGTTATTCCCGAGGTCATCATGAAGATCCTGCATGAGACCCCGGGTTACCTCAATAGGTTTTCCCCGGGTATGGACATATCGCTTATGAATTATTTGACAGTCTTTATTGATAAGTGCGTATTTAGTAGTTGTGGAACCGATATCTATTCCAAGATAGACAGGGATTTCTCTGGTTTTAATAGCGGTTATTGCAGGGGCATTATCATTAAAAACGGTTTTTTTAAGTTCCAGACGCGGTGCATAGGGCAGATCAATGAAGGATTTTTCTGTGAGGGTCTCCCTGGAATTAAGGTCAATTATGTTCTCTATCTTTGATTCAAGGGCCTGCAGGGCCACCCCGAGAGCGCCCATGGAAGTGCTGTATTGCGGTACGATCAGGTCGGGAAAATATTTCCGCAATGCCATGGCCTGGAGTCTATTAAGAGATAAACCTCCGATAAAGAGGATAGGGTTGTAAAGTACCTGGTTTGTGACAATAGCGCTCATATAATTTCTGTCGTTCCCCAGGTGAAGACCGTAGATAATATCCTCCAGCCGTTCCCCTTTGTTCTGGAGATGAATCATATCCGATTTAGTGAACACCGTGCACCGGCAGGCTACATTGGAAGGATTTTCGCTTTTAAGGCCAAGCTCAATAAAGTCAGACAGTATCTTATCTATATGGCCCTGGGATGCATTAATCCTGTTATTATAGATGGACGTTGCAAGACGCATCGCCTGCTGGTCGATAAAAGAACCCGTGCCCGATGCGCATGGGCCGTTAGTGTTGAAGGATTCCAGCTCCCATTCCTTACCACTATGCCTGATCCTGAAAAGCCCTGTATCCTGACCGCCCATGGCGATAATGGTCCTGGCATCGGGCCTGATGAATATGGCGCCTGTCAACTGGCTTATTGTGTCGAATTCATAGAATCCATTGAAGATCGTGCTGAAGGTTTTCCCATGAGTTCCTGTGAAGCCGACGGCCCTGATTGCCCCCGTGCCGAATCTATCATAGAGTTCATTTATAAGGCATGAGACTGATTCCTCTATTCTTCCCATATGACGTTTGTAAGGGGATTCATAGACAATCCTTCTGTCCTGGGTGATGACAATGGAGTTAAGGCTCACTGAGCCCAGGTCGATCCCTATGTAATAATTGTCGGTGGTCATTCAGCTCCTGTCAGTAATTTTTTATTAATGCTGTTGCGCTATATAAAACACCTCGTCCCCATGTTTTTTTTCGGATATATCCCCTTTTATGAGCATTACCTTTATAAGACGCTCTGTTTCTTCCTGCGTCTTGTCGAGGGCTTCCGCGATGTCGATCAATCTGACAGGCCGTCTTTTTGCCATCTCAATAATAGATAAGCTTGCCGAATCATGTTCCGTCGATTTCTTTTTAGAAGGCATGTAACATATAATCTCGGCTTTATTGCCCATGAAATCCCTTATCTTTTCCATCTTTGAAATATTAACGGCCGTTGCGCTAGGCTCAGAAGGAGGCCTTATTACAGTGTTAAGCTGTATCTTGTCCGGAGAAATCTCTTCTATTATGCCTTTAAGTCCTTCCAGTTCCTTTTCCGTATCATTGATGCCGGAAAGAAGGATAACTTCAAGCAAGATAAGGCCATGGTATTGTTTTCTCAGGTCCTTTAATCCTCTGATTATCATGGATACGCTCAAACCATGACATGGTCTGTGGATAATTTTAAAGGTATCATCAAAAACGGTCGATAAGGTCGGTAATATAATATCTGCGGACAGGACCTTTTTCAGGACCTCTTCTTTCCAGAAAAGCGAGCCATTGGTCAGAAGAGCTGTTTGCCTATCAGTCCTCTCCTTGATAAATGATATTATCCTGTCTATTTCAGAATTGAGAGTTGGTTCTCCTGAGCCGGCCAGTGTAATTGTATCCGGTTTGTTTTTTATTAAGGCTGTTTCCAGTTCGCTCTTGATTTGTTCAAGAGGGACAAAGGGCTGTGTGTCTATAGTATGACAAGTCGTCTTGCCTACCTCGCAATATAGACAATCATAGGTGCAGGTCTTAGGCGGAACCAAGTCTACTCCCAAAGAATGTCCAAGTCTTCTGGATGGAACAGGTCCAAAGATGTATGACATATTAGAAACTCTTTTTCCGTTCAGTAAATTTAAAAATGTTAGCCTTGAGGTGAAAACATGAATACGGAACTTTTCAGATTTGACTGCCGATTAATTATTTATTCCAGAGTGCTATGCCGATTGATAGTATAAGTTTAATATAAGTAAAAGCATTGGTAAAGAATAAAATATAAATATCGCTAATCTTAAGAACACTTGACATAATGTGTATATTTAATTAAAGTATTGTCCTATTCAGATATTGTTTGTAGCTTTTATATATTAGTTCAATTTTGTTATAAGGGATTAACTTTACGCTTACATTGTAACAATATTCATATTCGAATACTCTTATACGGTAACATGCATCAATAAGATCTTTGTTTAGGGATGGTAAATAGTTTTTAACATTTTGTGTTAATTCGATTTTTATCCGTAGCAGCAAAGGAGAATATAACATGGCCCAAATGTATGTCTGGGTTGCTGAAAATAAAAAAGGCAGAAAGTTTAAAGGAGAGCTTGAGGCTGCATCGGAACAGATCGCAAGGTCTCAGCTCAAAAAACGAAACCTTAATATACTTAAACTGAAACCGAAACCCAAAGATTTATTTGCGAACATCTCTTTCATGCAGCCGAAGGTAAAGAGTAAGGACGTCGTTGTCTTTACAAGACAATTTTCAACTATGATAGATGCCGGTCTCCCTTTGGTTCAGGGGCTTAATATCCTGGCGGAGCAGTCAACCAACCCTACCTTCAGAACGATATTGAAACAGGTTACAAAAGATGTCGAAGGCGGTTCAACCCTTGCTGAGGCTTTGAAAAAACATCCCAAGGTCTTTGATGATCTGTTTGTAAATCTTGTTGCTGCAGGCGAGGTGGGAGGCATACTGGATACGATCCTTCAACGTCTGGCCACCTTTATTGAAAAATCGGATGATCTTAAGAGAAAGATAAAAGGCGCGATGGTCTACCCTGCTGCAGTTGTGGCTATCGCAATTATAGTAATTGCGGTAATCCTTATCTTTGTTATTCCGGTATTTCAGGAGATGTTTGCAAGTTTTGGTTCGGCCCTTCCATTGCCGACTCAGATGGTTGTCAACATGAGCGAGTTTATGAAGGGCAACATCATATGGGTAATCCTGGCCTTTATTGTCATGGGTTTCGCGTATAAACAGTATAGAAATTCAAAAGGAGGCAGAAAAAGCACCGACAACCTTTTTTTAAGGTTGCCGATTTTTGGAGATCTTCTGAAGAAGACAGCCGTAGCCAGATTTACCAGGACCCTCGGCACCATGCTTGCCAGCGGCGTCCCCATACTCGATTCATTGGAGATCGTTGCAAAGACCGCCGGAAATCTAGTTATCGAGGATATAATTTATGATGTAAGAAGCAGCATTGCGGAAGGCCAGACTATCGCCGAACCTCTATCCGAGAACGATATCTTTCCGGGTATGGTGACGCAGATGATATCGGTAGGAGAGGCAACAGGAGCGCTTGATACAATGCTTAATAAGGTCGCCGACTTTTACGACAAAGAAGTTGATGCAGCCGTGGATGCATTGACATCCCTGCTTGAACCCCTGCTTTTACTCTTTCTGGGCGGTTCTATAGGCGGCCTTGTTATTGCTATGTATCTCCCCATCTTTTCGATGGCCGGAGCGGTCGGTGCCAGCTAATTAATAAAATATGGTCGCGATGGACCTGAAATTACCCCAACAGGAACTGACCGGGCGTCTTCAGATGCTCATGTTCCTGAGGGTGCTCTTTATCTCCATATTATTGGGTGCGTCCATCTTTATTCAGGTAAGACAGACAAAGACCTATTTTGGAGAGATACAGACCGCTCATTATTTTCTCATAGCGACTGTCTATTTTCTGACTTTTATCTATATCATTCTTTTTAAAACCCTCAAGAATTTTTCAAGACAGGCATATCTTCAACTTCTTGCCGACACCCTTTTCATAACTGCCATTATTTATTCCACAGGAGGAATTGATAGCATTTTTTCCTTCCTGTACATCCTGACTATTATTAATGCCAGTATTATTCTTTACCGCAGAGGTGGACTGATCATTGCCACAAGCTGCAGCCTTCTTTACGGACTCTTGCTGGATCTCCATTATTATAATTTTATCAATCCGATCGGCGAGAGGATTAATTATTATGACGGATACTATGACGTCAATATAACATATCTTACTATTGTAAATATAGGGGCCTTTTATTTCGTAGCTTATCTCAGCAGCTATCCTTCCGAACAGGCAAGAAAGAGCAAGGTTGAGCTTAAGGCTAAAGAAGATGATATCATCAAGCTGGAGGCATTAAATGAATGGATTATCCGGAGTATGACGTCAGGCCTGATTTCTTTGGATGGGCATAATAGGATAACCCTTTTTAATCCCGCCGCAGAAGCAATATTTGGAATTAAAGCGGAAAATGTCATAGGCGCAGGGATTGCCGACGCACTTCCATTTCTTAAAGAACACCTGGATAGGAAGGTTGAAGATAAGGAATATGGCAGCGTAAAACACGACGTCGTTGATCTTCAATATACGGTGAATGAAGCGAAAAAGTCATATCTTCGATTTTTCATATCACCCTTGAGGATTCCGGAAGGCGATCTGAAGGGACGGATTCTTTTTTTTCAGGATATAACTGAGATAAGACAGATTGAGGAAGAGATGAAAAGGATGGAAGGTCTGGCCATGACCGGCGAACTTGCGGCAGGCATAGCCCATGAAATAAGGAATCCCATGGCCTCGATAAGCGGTTCAATACAGATATTGAAAGATGATTTCGAGAGAAATGAGGTCAACAAACGGCTTATGGATATTATCCTTAGAGAAATAAACCGCTTGAACAGCCTGGTCAATGATTTTTTACTTTTTGCAAGGCCTAAACAGGCTGATTTCCGTGAACTGAATCTCAATCAGCTTATTCTGGAATCCATCGAATTATTTAAAAACAATGCTAAATGGAATGAGAGGATAGAGATAGCCGTTGATTTTAAAGAAGATATAAGGCTTATCTCGGATCCTGATCAGATCAAACAGGTTTTATGGAATTTATTTTTGAACGCGGCTGAGGCCATGCCTGAAGGAGGCCTGATCAATATCTTTGCCGGTATTGATGAACGCAATTCAAAGATATCCGACCATGGACGCAAGATAGTTAAAATTATTGTCAGGGATTCAGGCCATGGTTTCAGCGGAAATGCCCTGTCAAATATCTTTGCGCCATTTTTTACTACAAAAGAAGGAGGTTCAGGATTAGGCCTTGCTACAGTCAATCGGATTATAGGAGGGCTTAAAGGCAGGGTGTCGGGAAGAAATCATCCTGATGGCGGCGCTGAGTTGACTATTTTATTGAGAAAAGAGCCATAGTCAAGATGCTGCCGCGGGGTTGTCCTTTCAGAACGAAAGCTGTAAGTGTTAAACTGAATGTAATTAATGTAAAATGAAAGAAAAAATTTATTATGCCTATACATGATCACAGTTTACTTGTAAAAATAAAACATCCCAGCCGTTACATCGGCAATGAGATCAACTCGATAAAAAAAGATCCGTCGGCCGTCGATGTCTCAATCGCGCTTGTGTTTCCGGATATATACGAGGTGGGCATGTCTCACCAGGGGCTTAAGATCCTCTATAAGATCCTCAACGGACACGAATGGCTTGCCGCTGAAAGGGTCTTCTCACCATGGACGGATCTTGAGGAGGAGTTAAGGAACAGGAAGACACCCCTTGTCACTCTGGAATCCGACAGGCCTCTAAATAGTTTTGATATTATCGGTTTCAGCCTCCAGCATGAGCTGTCCTATTCCAATGTCCTGACTATCCTGGATCTCTCGGGCATGCCCTTTCTTTCATCTGAGAGAGATGATTCCTTTCCCCTTGTTATCGCAGGAGGACCTGCATGTTTTAATCCTGAGCCGGTTGCAGATATCTTTGACGCCATCCTTATCGGCGACGGCGAGGAAGCCGCCCTTGATATATGCAGGATGGTCAGAATCGCAAAGGCTGATCGGTCTGGAAAAGCCGATCTTTTAAAAGCGCTGAAACAGATAAAGGGAGTTTATATACCCTCATTTTTTACGCCTCATTATTCTCGTGAAGGTTTTGTGGACCATGTTGAGCCGCTGGACAGGGATTATACGGAAGTCAGGAAGTCTCTTGTCCCGGATATTGATAGATTCCCCTTTCCTGAAGACCAGGTCGTGCCATTTGCCTCCCTAGTGCATGACAGGCTTTCCATTGAAATAGCCAGGGGTTGCACAAGAGGGTGCAGGTTTTGTCAGGCCGGGGTTATATATCGTCCTGTCCGGGAGAGGAGCGCAGGGTCTATTATTAAAATCCTTGATCAAGCCCTTCAAAAGACAGGATTTGAAGAATTGTCTCTTTTGTCCTTAAGTTCAGGAGACTACTCATGCATAGCCCCGTTGATCAAGGAGCTTATGGACAGACACTCCGGGGATAAGGTTGCGGTCAGTCTTCCTTCTTTAAGGATAGACAGCCTTGATCCGGCCTGGCTGGAAGAGATAAAGAGGGTTCGGAAGACGGGATTTACCCTGGCGCCTGAGGCAGGCAATGACAGGCTCAGGAAGGTCATTAACAAGACCTTGACTGATGAAGATATCATGAATATGGCCCGTGCTTTATACGGGGCAGGCTGGGCTCTGATAAAGCTTTATTTCATGGTTGGCCTCCCTCAGGAAGAGGATGAGGATATCCTGGATATAGTAAGGCTCTCGAAAAAGATAGCCGGTCTTGCAAAGGGCAGGGGACGGAAGGATGTCCTGAATGTAAGTGTCTCAACTTTTGTGCCAAAGTCGCACACTCCTTTCATGTGGGCGCCACAGATCAGTTATGAAGAAAGCGTAAGAAGGATAAAAATAGTCCGTGACGGTTTAAGGGGAACCCGTATCCATGTTAAGTGGAACCAGCCGGAACTGAGCTGGCTGGAAGGGATGTTCTCCAGAGGCGACAGGAGACTGACAAAAGCCCTTATTGAGGCATGGAGATCAGGCGCGCGTTTTGATGCATGGGCAGAACATTTTAAAATGGATATATGGAAGGATGCCCTTGAACGTTCGGGAATAGACACGCAATTATATATCCACAGGACAAGGTCTTTTCATGAAATACTGCCTTGGCAACATATTAGATCCGGTGTTTCAGATGAGTATTTTATTAAGGAATGGAATAGGGCGTTGGAGGGAAAGACCACGCCTGACTGCCGGAATAAATGCCTTGATTGCGGTGTTTGTGATCATATTAATATTGATCCGGTCATCCATAAGGATTTTGATGTCCCTATGATGGAGACGGCATCTGTGGAATATCCTGAAACTGATATAAGAAAATACAGATTGACCTTTTGCAAGACAGGCCAGGCAGCATATCTAAGCCATCTTGAACTGGCGAGGCTCTTCGTGAGGGCCGTCAGAAGAGCCCGATTGAGCATGGTTTTTTCAAAGGGTTTTCATCCAATGCCGCGGATATCATTTGCCTCCGCCTTGCCAGTGGGCACAGTGAGCATACATGAGACAGTGACCATGGAGTTATATGGGGAAGTCCCGCCGGCAAAATTAAAAGAGTTAATAAATCATCAGCTTCCCGAGGAAGTTAAGGTCAGTCTTGTGGAAGTTGTCCCGGACAATCTTAAGAAGGAAACACTTATAGAGAGTCATTACATGATAACCCTTGGAGGCATAGAGATAGACAGTGCGTGTCTGGATGGATTTTTAAATTCAGACGGTTTTATGATCATGAAAAATACAAAAAGCGGAGGGCAGGAAGTGGATGCAAGACCGCTTGTGAAATCGATAGGTTTTACTGCTCCGGGCACCTTGGATCTTGTAATCAATCATGTCAATGGCCCTGAAATAAAACCCGTATATATAATAAAGGGAATATTCGGACTGAGGGATGAGCATATTCCTCATATAAAAGTGTTGAAGACAAAACAGATAATGGGGTAATATTAAAAACCTTTAAGGCGTCCGGCAAATACATCAACTTTTTTATCTTGGTTTAGTATGGCTAACGAGTTGATAATCAATGTAAGACCTCATGAAACCAGAGTAGCCCTTATTGAGAACGGTCTTGTAGCTGAGCTCCATATAGACAGAAAGACCGGTCATGGGCTTATTGGAAACATATATCGAGGCAGGGTCGCAAGGGTGCTTCCCGGCATGGAGGCTGCTTTTGTAGACATAGGGGAAGAAAGGACCGCGTTTCTATATGTCTCCGACATATATAGGGATTTTACTGATCCGGGCCGCGTGATCTATATGGCAAACGGGGAGTATGACGACGAGAATAAGGGGAAGGTTGAAGCCGACGCCTTCGCAGGAGGAGATGAGTCCCTTAATATTGAAAACATACTTCAGGAAGGTCAAAGCATTGTTGTGCAGGTATCAAAAGACCCTATTGGGACCAAAGGCGCCCGTCTTACATCCTATATCTCCCTGCCCGGCAGACATCTTGTACTCTTGCCATATGTGAATCATATCGGAATATCCAGACGAATTAAAGATAAGGAAGAACGTGAGCGTCTGAAGAATATTATTGAGGAGATAAGGCCGGATAATACCGGATTTATAATAAGGACAGCATCGGAAGGCGTTGAAAAGGAAAAGATAAAGTCCGAGATGGACTTCATGCTGAAGCTTTGGGCGAATATCCTGGAAAGGATGAATAAATCGACAAATCCGGAACTGCTCTATATGGACCTTTCCGTATCGCTGAAGGCGGTGAGGGACTTGTTTACAAGAGAGGTTGACAGGCTCATTATCGACTCGGATGATGAGTATAAAAGAATTATTGAATTTATTGATAATTTTGCGCCGGCCCTCAGGTATTCCGTGGAATTATATGATGGAGAGGAACCTGTCTTTGACGCCTATGGCATAGAAATAGAGATCTCGCGTCTGCTGGATAACAAGGTATGGTTGAAGTCTGGGGGATATATTGTAATTGAATTAACAGAGGCATTAACATCCATAGATGTAAATACCGGCAGTTATGTGGGCAAAAGGAACCTGGAAGAGACTATACTTAATACAAATCTTGAGGCGGTCAAGGAGATAGCCTATCAATTGCGTTTGAGAAATATCGGAGGTCTTATTGTAATTGATTTTATCGACATGGAAAGTCTTGAGGACCGTCATAAGGTTTTTTCCGCATTAAAGGAGGCGTTAAGCAAGGATAAGGCAAGGACCTATGTGCTCAGGATGTCGGAACTCGGTCTTATTGAGATGACAAGACAGCGGGCAAAAGAAAACCTTTACCGGCAAATGACGGAGAGATGCAGCTATTGTGAGGGCAGGGGCGCAACCAAATCGAAAAAAACCATATGCTATGAGATATTCAGGGACCTTGAACGGGAACGTCTTCTTGTTACCGGTGCAGGTGAAAATATATATATCCATGTAAATACCGAGATCGCCAATGTACTTAAAGAGGAAGAGCAGCAGTCCATTATCGAACTTGAAAAGGGTTTAAACAGGCGCATCGTTATTATTTCGCAGAAAGATTACCATGTCGAACAGTATGAAATAGGTACATGAGTTGAAAGATGCACACATTAGACATAAGGAAAGGAAAGAAATGATAAAAGATAAAGACAGGACACCAGTGGCGCAAGATGTGGCTACCATGTGCACCAAATGTAAGATGGAACTTAGTCACATTGTTATAGCCCATAACATTGAGGGCTTTGTTGAAAGAGTAAAGTGTCATACCTGCGGCAGTGAACATAAATACCGCCGCACAAAGAAGGCAGCCGCGGCAAGGAATGGGGCAAAAAGGGTGACGGCAAAAAAAGCTGATCCCGGAAAAGATTTCCAGATCCTTAGCGAGAGGCTGATAGATAAGACCCCTATCCCTTATAATATGGCTGAATCATATAGCAATGATGATGTGATTATGCATAATGTCTTCGGTAAGGGCATAGTAGTCCACACATCTGCTCAAAAGATGGATGTAATCTTCGCCGATTGTTCGCGAATTCTTGCGATGGATAGAAAATAGGCATGTTGGGAATCTGATTAGTGTGAGTGCTTTAAAAGGCTTCAATATTTGGAAATAATGTTTTTCCTTTGACATTAAATTGCTGTTTTGATACTAAAATTAGAATATTTCATAAAATTTAAGTCATGCTATAAAAATAGACGCGATCGAACATCAACAGATGACGGATAAAAATATCAATATCAATGTGATTATAGGTGCGATTTTATCGCTGATGTTCGTATTTTTTTCCTTGTTCGGCATCCCCTTCCTTGAAAAATTTGAGGTGGGGATTTACGATCTCGGATCAGGTCTTGCGCGTGATCATAATCTTAACCCAGACAAGGTGGTTCTGATCGATATTGATGATGAAAGCCTTGATAAGCTTGGTTCGTGGCCATGGCCGAGGCGCACCATAGGGGAGATGATTGATATCCTCAAGAAAAACGGCGCTCAACTTATCGGCCTGAATATCCCCGTCTTTGAGATTGAAGATAACCAGGGGCTTGATGAGATTAAAAAATTTCGTGAAAAATATGATGCCTATCCTGCCGGTGCAAGCGATATATCTTTGAAGAAATGGGTGCTTGAGAATCTGGATCAGATAGAAAAAAAAATCGATAATGATTCGATCCTATCAGACAGCATCAAGAATGCCGGCAATGTGATCCTGCCTGTTTACAGCTCATATCAGGAAAATTTAAAAAAAGATAAAACAGCTGATGAATCCTTTCTTTTAAAGGATGGGCTCAATGGTTCGGGTATCTCTTCCTCAACAAAGGCTCGTTTATCAACAAACCGTTTGTTGCCTCCTATCCCTGAATTTGAAAATAACGCAGAAGGGCTCGGGCTGGTTGTGACACAGTATGCGGATGATGCTTACAGCCGTTCATATCCTGCCTATATCAGTTATAATGGGACGCTTATCCCCTCATTCCCGTTGAGGATTGCAGCCGCATACCTTGGAGTGCCGCCTGAAAATCTGACTGTAAAAGGAAATTCTGTCATATTAAAGGAACGCTCTGTACCTCTTTCAAATGGGCGTATGTTTATAAAATTCAGAGAGGTGAAAAGGCATTATTCCTTTGCTGATGTTTTGAACAATAAAAACCTGAACGCGGATTTGAAGGGCAAGATAATTCTTATAGGATTTAATGACTATAAGAGCGGGACCCTGGATATGCCCGGCGTCATGACAGAAACTCAATTGAACGCACAGTTGCTTGATAACATAATTAATTCAGGTGTGATATCCAGACCATCTATTATGCCCTATCTTGAGACTATCTTAATATTAGGGATGGGCCTAATTGGGGTGTTCATTTTTTCTGTTAGAGCCCGCATAGGTCATCCGATTCTAATATCGGGGGTTTTTCTGCTTACACTTTCAGCAGGCCTTATAATGTTGATCACTATGGGGATATGGCTTAAGACGGTCTATATGGCGGGCTGTCTTATATCTGTTTATCTGGCTCTTATTTTAAAAGGTCTTTTTATATCCAAGGCCTTTGTAGAGGAGACACCTGAAGAAGCGCGTCTGCTCGGCGTCAGCTATCAAAATAAAGGGCTTCTGGATCAGGCATTTAAGAAATTCCAGAGACTTCCACATAATGATGAATCGAAAGAACTTATTTACAACCTGGGTCTTGAATATGAGAATAAAAATAAAAGCAACAAGGCGCTGGAAGTGTATGAGCATATCGCCTGGATGGGTGGGCATCAGGATGTTGAAGAGCGTATTGCCAGGTTAAAGAAATCTGAGAAATCTTCTGTAACCGGCAGCTTCAAAGCGATTGAAGGAGCGGACAAGGTCGCTGATTCAGGGGAAAGGATAATGACCAGGGTCGGCCGTTATGAGATACTGGGCGTGCTCGGCAAGGGGTCCATGGGACTTGTCTATAAAGCCCAGGACCCCAAAATAAATCGACTTGTGGCTATAAAGACCATACGCTTTTCTGATGAGTTTGAAGAGGATTTGATTCAGGAGATAAAGGAAAGGTTTTTCAGAGAGGCTGAAATAGCAGGACAATTATCGCATCCGTCCATCGTAATCATTCATGATGTAGGGGAAGACGGCGATCTCACATATATGGCTATGGAATTTCTGGAGGGAGAGGATCTTGATAAATTTATTACAAAAGGCAACCTGCTGTCATTCAGAAGGGTGCTTGACGTAATAAGTAAAATAGCAGAGGCGCTTGATTACGCCCATAAGGCAAACGTTATTCACAGGGATATTAAACCTGCGAATGTCATGCTCCTTAAAAATGGAAATATTAAGGTTACGGATTTCGGGATCGCGAAGGCCATATCATCTTCCAGGACAAAGACCGGTGTGATTCTGGGCACGCCTAATTATATGTCTCCGGAGCAGATCATGGGGCAAAAGATCGATCTCAGATCGGACATATTTTCACTCGGGGTCCTTTTTTATCAGTTGATTACCGGGGAATTGCCCTTTCATGGAGATAATCTCAGCGGTCTTCTATATCAGATCACTCAGATCAAGCATCCGTCGCCGAGAAGTTATAATCCTAAAATACCTGGCATATGCGAGCAGATCCTGGATAAAGCCTTGGCAAAGGACCCGAATAAGAGATTCAGAAACGCCGGCGAGATGGCTAGGGTAATCAATTCGCTGGGGCAAAGAATAGATCAGATGAGGATTGAAAAATATTCAGTCAAATAAATTTTAAAGGCATGGTTAAACCCTGCCTTCCTTTGGATAGGAGTCATTTTGCAGGCAAAATCTTACGGCATAACTGATGTCGGCCTTAAAAGAGATGGGAATGAAGATTCGTTCTCGGTTCAAGACTCTTTAGGTCTGTATGTAGTGGCAGACGGTATGGGAGGTCATCTTGCCGGTGAAATTGCCAGTAATATCTCTGTTGAGATAATAAACAAGGTCTTTAAAAAATGGGTTGAAAAAGACGCCTCCGAAGAAGAAGTCTTCGGGGAACCGGATGTTTCTCTTTCACGTAAAGGGAATTATATTCTGGGGGGGATAAGACTTGCGAATCGTGTTATTTATGAACTTGCCCTGGAAAAGAAAGAATACCATGGCATGGGAACAACCATTGTTGTTCTGCTGGTAACTCCTTCAATGATTATAGCTGCAAATGTCGGCGACAGCCGCATCTATCTGGTGAGAGATGGAGAGATAGAAAGATTATCAAAGGATCACTCTATCGTGGCAGAGCAGGTTGAAATGGGTATAATGACAGAGGAGGAGGCTGAAAATTCACCTTTAAAACATGTATTGACCAGGAACCTGGGTTCTTCTGAAGAAGTCACGCCCGAAATTTTTGAGATAGAGCCGGCTAATAATGACTGTTTTATTTTATGTTCAGACGGGTTGACAGATCTTGTAAATGATAAAGAATTGCTGGAAATTGCTGATAATGAGACGGAACCGGAGGCGATTTGTAAAGATCTAATTGATTTAGTCCTTAAACGAGGCGCCCATGATAACGCCACTATTATTTCAGTATTATTAACCGATATTCAAAGACCAAAAAGCGGGATTTTTAATAAAATTGGCTTTTTGGTAGAGGACGTAATAATAAGGCTTCGTAAATTCGTTAAAAAAATTATACAATGAAATAATTTCATATTGCTATTTTATGATAAATTGGAATAAGATGTAAGCAATTTATAGATAGGGAGGAGATCATGGCAAGGCTTGTCTTAATGTTCAATAAACAGGTGGTGAAAGAATATCCTCTCATGAAGGAGAGTGTAACTGTCGGACGCAATGAAGAAAATACGATCCAGATAAATAACCTTGCCGTGTCAGGATATCATGCAAGGATAGATGCCGCAGGCAATGATTATATCCTGACTGATTTGCAGAGTACAAACGGCACATTTATAAATGACAAACGGGTAGTATCTCAAAAGTTATCCCACGGGGATAATATTATTGTTGGAAAACATGTCATCCTGTTTGTCGGAGCCGGGGCCGAGGCCGCGGACGCCAAATCATCAGCCCAAAAATCGGATCTGGACAAGACCATGATGCTAGATACGGCCAAGCAGAAGGAACTGTTGTCCAAACAGAAGGACAGCGGCCAGGCCTCTGAAACAACCGCCAAGATAGGCGTAATAAGTTTCATAGAGGGGGCAGACAACCTGGGAGAGGTGGAGTTAAAAAAGAAACTCACCAAGATCGGGAAGGCTGATACGTCAGAGATACAGCTATCAGGTTTATTTATGCCGGCTACAGCCGCCACAATCAGCAGAAGGCCTTCAGGTTATGTAATAACTACCATGGGCGGCAAGATTAAGGTAAACGGCGAGGTGATTAAAGACAGTGTGGCATTGAAGGATTTTGACACGATCGAGGTAGGGAAGGTTAAATTTCAATTTTACCAGAAAGAGACTTCTGAAAAACAGGGATGAGGTGAAAATCTCTCTTTTATGTAAAATAACAGGGAATGGGGGATGCCTGAAGGGCTATTCACATTCCCTGTTTTTATTCTTTATCTTAATTGCCTGGATGCCTTCTTCTATCTGATCCCTTGTAAAGGTCTTTTGACAATTGGCGCATTGATAAATTTCATCTGTTATTCTGTCATAGACAAGATCATCGGAGAAATTGACGCCATGAAATTTCAGGGAAAAATTATAAATAAGTTTAAAATCCTTACATTCACAGACATCGCATAAAAAATATTCATGGATAATTTTCATCTTAAACTCCTTCAATAAAAACGGAATATACAAAAAAGAATAGAGAGTCTCATACTCTCTTTAGGTTTTTTTTTCAATGCTTTTTTAATATAATCCGACATCGGATTAGAATGTGAAGTCAGGAGACTTAAAGTGCAAAAGTATAATCATGTCTTTTCACCTTTTAAATTTGGGAATACGGAGATTAAAAACAGGATTCAAGTGCCCCCCATGCTGTCATGCATGGCAAGTCCCGACGGTTTTGTAACAAGAGAGATGATTGTGTTTTACGAGTCATTCGCGAGGGGCGGGGCGGGAATGGTCACGATCGGCGATTCCGCGGTGGATTTTGATTATGCCCATGCCCATTTCGGGCAGCTTAATCTCGGAGACGACAGGGCGATCGGCGGACTCAGCACATTAGTTGAGGCTGTTCAGAAATATGGGGCGAAGATATCCATAGAACTGGATCATTCCGGAAGGTTATCCACCCCCTCGGCACTTAAGGGTAGAAGTCCTATCGGACCTTCGCCTATACCGTCAAGGGTCGAGGAGATAACGGCATTGATGCAGGGGAGACCGCCTACACCGGTTATTGAGATGGATCAGGCTATGATAGACGAGGCAATAGATCATTTTGCTATGGCTGCTTTCCATTGCATTAGGGCCGGCTTTGAGATTGTAACGGTTCATGGGGGGCACGGGCAGCTTTTAAACCAGTTTGCATCCCCCTATTCAAACAAAAGGACCGATAATTACGGAGGGAATCTTGAAAACAGGGCAAGGTTCGTTCTTGAACTCTTAACGGCCATAAGAAATATGGTCGGCAGTAATCTTACGCTGGAGTATCGGGTGAGCGCTGATGAGTTGGTCCCCGGAGGAATGAACGAGGATGAGACAATCAATTTTCTGAAATTAATTAAGGATAAGATTGATCTGATCAACGTATCCGTAGGCGGGATGCTTGCCGAACCCAGATACCTTGCATACATGGCCCAGCCCTATCTGTTCCCCCACGCCTATAATGTCCATCGCGCTGAAAAGATAAAGAAGGCCCTCAACATGCCTGTGACCGCTGTCGGCTCCATCATCAGCCTTGAGATGGCTGATATGATAATCGGGGAAGGAAAGGCCGATATTGTCGCAATGGGACGCGCCCATATTGCAGATCCAGAAATTGTAAATAAGACATTGCGTGGAGAAACGGATGATATAAGGCCCTGCCTAAGGTGTAATGTGTGCGGTGAAAGGCCCAAGGATTCTCTACCTGTAAGGTGCGCGGTAAACCCGGTTGCAGGAAGAGAAACAGGGTATAGATGCATCATGCCCCCTGAGAAAAAGAAGAAGGTTGTGATTGTCGGAGGAGGTCCGGCAGGCATGGAGGCTGCCATAACAGCCTCGTCCAGGGGCCATAAGGTAATGCTTTATGAGGAAAAGGATGAACTCGGGGGAACGCTTCGCATTGCGGCATCGCCCGCGTTCAAGGGTGACATGAAAAGATTTATGGAATGGATGATCCGTAAGACCATGAATTCCAAGGCTCAGATAAGGCTGGGAACCAGGGCTACCATCGATTCGATAAAGGATGACAGGCCTGATATACTTATAGCGGCTGTTGGGGCGGAGCCCATCATTCCTGATATCCCCGGTATCAGGGGCGCTAATGTTGTATGGGCCGATGATGTTGATACGGGCAGGACGGCGACGGGGGAGGCAGTAATAGTAGCAGGCGCCGGGCTCACAGGTTGCGAGACAGCCCTGATGCTCAGCCAGCAAGGCAGGAAGGTCACAATAGTTGATATGATTTCTGAGATGGATGTTGCAAGGGATACAAGCCTTGTTTCCAAAATCAAGCTTTTAGAAATGCTCCATGAAGGCGGTGTGCAATTCAGGATGGAAGTGAAGATTGAGGAGATAACCGGAAAAGGGATCATAGTCTCAAACAAAGCGGGAATTCGAAATGAGATTGTCGCGGATACGATTGTCTTATCGCTGGGTGTAAAACCTATGCGTGAAAGAGCAGAGGGATTTCGAGGGCTGGCAAAGGAATTTTATATGATCGGAGATTGCGTAAGGCCACGTAATCTGATGTCCGCTATCCATGAGGGGTTTAATATTGCGGCGGAGATGTAAAAAACAAGATTAAAGGAGAGAAGAGGCATGAAGTATCTGGTAACCGGAACGGCAGGATTTATCGGTTCATTTACTGCGGAAAGGCTTTTAAACAGGGGCGACGAAGTAGTAGGGCTGGACAATATCAATGATTACTATGATGTAAATCTGAAATTCAGCCGATTAAAAAAGGCCGGCATAGATTATTCTGATATTATTTATGCAGAAATTGCTGAAAGTTCCAGACATAAAAACTATCGCTTTATTAAGATGAATCTTGAAGACAGACAGGGGATTGAAGGGCTTTTTAAAAAAGAGGGTTTCGATATGGTCTGTCACCTGGCCGCCCAGGCAGGCGTAAGGTATTCAATTACCAATCCTCATGCATACATTGACTCAAATATTATCGGTTTTCAGAATATCCTGGAGGCGTGCCGGTACAATAAAATAAGACATCTGGCCTATGCCTCCTCCAGCTCTGTTTACGGATTGAACGGAAATTATCCATTCTCGACACATGATAACGTGGATCACCCCATATCCCTGTATGCAGCCACAAAGAAGGCCAATGAACTTATGGCGCACACCTATAGCCATCTATATGGCATGCCTACGACTGGATTAAGGTTTTTTACGGTATATGGGCCATGGGGAAGGCCTGACATGGCATTGTTTATTTTTACCAAGGCGATCCTGGAAGGGCGGCCTATCGATATTTTTAATAATGGGGATATGAAGAGGGATTTTACTTATGTGGATGATATCGTTGCCGGTGTTGTAAAGGTGCTGGATAATCCGCCCAAGGGAAACCCGGATTGGAACGGTAAATATCCTGATCCGTCCTGTTCAGTCTCCCCTTACAGGATATACAATATCGGAAATAATTCTCCTGTA
>Ga0153915_10001100_pt1 | contig 24918 bp, 17 predicted proteins | sample Opewatmetagenome_2_FD_107003 | JGI IMG/M metagenome (GOLD analysis project Ga0153915, IMG submission 107003) | Freshwater wetland microbial communities from Ohio, USA - Open water 3 Core 3 Depth 3 metaG | ecosystem: Environmental > Aquatic > Freshwater > Wetlands | place: USA: Ohio, Lake Erie...
GCTTACTCCCATGGTTTCGACGAAAATGCTCCGTAAAGAAAGTTCCCATACCTGGTTTTACCGGAAAACCGAAAAGTTCTTTAATAATCTGAACTCCGGATATAAGCGCTACCTCGATTCTTTTCTGAGACACAGGCGTGTAACATTCCTGATCCTTGCAGCTATGGTAGGTTTGGTTTTCCTTCTATGGAAAGCCATCCCTGCAGAGATGGCTCCTCTGGAAGACAGATCACGGTTTTCTGTCAATGCTACAGCACCTGAAGGGTCAACATATGAATTTATGCTCGGTTATATTGACGATCTCGCAAACATGATAGATACACTTGTACCGGAACGCGAGGGTGTTACTTCAATGGTCAGAGGAGACCATAGCGACTTAACAGTAATGCTTGTTGAACCAAAAGACAGAAAAAGAACTCAGCAGGAAATTGCCGATCAGCTTGGAACTGTATTCAGAAAAAAGACAAAAGCAAGAGCCATGGTTATGCAGCAATCAACATTCGGCAGCAGAAGGGCCGGGATGCCTATTCAATATGTGTTACAGGCAACCACCATTGATAAGCTCAGGGAAATTCTTCCGGCATTTATGGCAAAAGTTATGGATAATCCGACTTTCCAGATGGCAGATGTAAACCTCAAATTTACAAAACCGGAACTCAGAATTCATATAGACAGAGATAAAGCCAGCAATCTTGAAATATCGACTCAAAATATCGGGCAGACACTTCAGCTAGCGCTGAGTGGTCAGCGGTTTGGTTACTTTTTCATGAATGGGAAACAGTATCAGATCCTGGGCGACCTCGCCAGAAGCGATCGGAATAAACCTCTTGATCTTAAATCGTTATATGTAAGAAACAAGTCCGGTGATATGATCCAGCTCGATAACCTTGTTTCCCTCACTGAAGAGACTGCACCACCACAACTTTACCGATACAACAGGTTTGTAGCGGCAACAATATCCGCCGGACTTGCCAGGGGAAAGACAATAAGTCAGGGCCTGGATGAGATGGATAAAATAGCGAAGGAAACCCTTGATGAAACTTTCAGGACGGCTCTTGCAGGGGATTCCAAAGATTTTAAAGAAAGCTCGTCAAGCCTGATGTTTGCTTTTCTTCTGGCCCTGATACTGATATTCCTTGTCCTGGCAGCACAGTTTGAAAGTTTCAAGGATCCGTTAATCGTTATGATGACTGTTCCACTTGCATTAACGGGGGCACTGATTTTCATGTGGTATTTTAATATCACAATGAATATCTTCAGCCAGATCGGTATTATAATGCTTGTCGGTCTCGTATCTAAAAATGGAATTCTGATAGTGGAGTTCGCAAACCAGAGGAAGACAGCTGGTCTCCCGAAGATTGAAGCAATTAAATATGCTGCAGCTGCTCGTTTCAGACCTATTTTAATGACAAGTCTGGCTACCATACTCGGCATAAGTCCGCTTGCGCTGGGCTTTGGTGAGGGTGCAGCAAGCAGGGTAGCAATGGGTACTGCCGTCATAGGTGGAATGATTTTTTCAACATTCCTGACTCTTTTCGTGGTTCCTGCGATGTACTCTTATATATCAAGTGAAACCAAATCAAAAGCAGATGAAAAGTAAAATTCTTTATCTTCCTGTAATTCTTTTCTTGCTGCCGGAGATCATCATTGCTCAAAAAGTTTATAGCCTGAACGACTGCATTGGGACGGGACTTGAGAAAAACTTTTCTCTTCTGATTACAAAAAATAGTGAAGCTATTGCTAAAAATAATTTCTCCCTCGGGAATGCAGGCTTTTTACCCTCGATCGATATTAGCGGAAAACAGGGCGGAACATTGAATAACAATACGGTGAACATGTCCGATGGAAGTCAGACCATTTCAAAAGGTCAGTACAGCAGCAACCTGTCAGCCGGTGTTAACCTGGGATTGACAATTTTTAACGGATTAAATGTTCAGACCACCTACAAAAAGCTGAATGAATTAAAACAGATCGGTGAACTAAACACTCAGTTGGCCATTGAAAACCTGGTAGCGGATATTATTTCGGGTTACTATAATTATATTCAGCAAATTCAACTGTTAAAAAACCTTCAGTACGCAGTCACCCTTTCGAAAGAACGTTTAAGGATTGATGAAGACAGGTACCTGCTTGGTTCAAGTTCTAAACTTCAGGTTCTGCAATCCAGAGTATATCTTAATTCCGACAGCACAAACCTGTCGCAACAGAATGAGGTTGTAAGGGCTACAAGCATAAGGCTTAATGAGATGATGGCTCTTGAGAACCTTGGTCAACAGTTTGTTTCTAAAGACAGCTCTATTGAGGTAAATAATACACTTCTGTATGAAAAACTACTTGAAGAAACACTCAGCAATAATACTACTATTAAGATCTCAGCAAAAAACAAGACAATCTCAGAATACGATTATAAGCTAGTCGCATCGCATTATTATCCATATCTGAATCTCTCATCCGGATACAACTATTCTATAAATTCATTTAAAAAAAGCGATACGAAAAGCCAGATCACTGACGGGCTAAATTATGGGCTCACGTTTGGGATAAGTTTATTCGATGGATTTAACCAGCGGAGAAATATCAGAAATTCATCCCTGAGTATTGAAACCAATGAACTTAGATACCGCGAGACTGAACAGGGAGTAAAAGCCGATCTGATAACCTTTTATAGTGCATACAGCAATTTTCTGAGGCTTGTAACTCTTGAAGAACAAAATCTCCAAACTGCTACTGAAAATCAGGAAATTGCCATGGAGAGGTACAAACTTGGCAATCTTTCAGGGCTGGAACTCAGGGAAGTTCAAAAGAGTCTTCTGGATGCCAGGGAAAGCCTGCTCTCGGTTCAGTACCAGGCGAAACTTGCAGAGATATCGCTCTTCCTTATCTCAGGCAGAATTATGGATTATTATAAATAATTCTCCTACCTGAAAGTCCTTATATTTGTTTCTTTTTTATATGCTTAAAAAGACAGAACTGATAACAAACAGCGACGGAAGTATCTTTCATTTGAATCTGCTTCCGCAAGACATCTCTGATAAAATAATAATTGTCGGGGATCCCGGCCGTGTTGATATGCTGGCTTCACTGTTGGATAATATCAGGGTAAGAAAGGAAAACAGGGAGTTCAGAACCGTGACCGGCTCCTTTGAGGGAAATGAGATTAGTATCATTTCTTCCGGCATAGGAACCGATAATATTGATATTCTCATTAATGAACTTGACGCCCTGGTAAACATTGATCTCAAGTCGGGAGAAGTCAAAGATGAGCCGATTGCACTCACATTTATAAGAATAGGGACCTCGGGCGGCATAAGAAGCGATGTACCAGTGGGATCTCTCGTCCTAACAGAAACGGCAATAGGATTTGACGGTCTTATCCACTTTTATGAAGGGTATGACTGGCTGCTCGATAATATGATATCTTCCGTGATGGCTGAATATCTTGAGTGGCCTGATACTCTTTCATTTCCTTACGCTGTCAATGCCAGCAAAGAGCTTATAAACCTGTTTCAAAAAGAGAATTTTATTAAAGGCATAACTATCTCTGCTCCCGGATTTTATGCGCCTCAGGGAAGGTGCCTTAGACTCGAAACATTTGATAGCGAAATTAACGCCAAGCTTGCTCAGTTCTCTTTTATGGGCAGAACAATATGCAATTATGAGATGGAGAGCTCGGCAATCTATGGTCTTTCGGGGTTACTTGGTCATAAAGCCCTGACAATATGCGCCGTTATTGGGAACCGTGTTACTGGAGAATTCATTAATGATTACAAACCACTTATCAGGGATCTTGCTGTAAAAGTGATGGGTATTATCTGAATGCCTGATTGTAACAAATGTTACAAATTAGCCTTATACCATTTTATTGCCTCTGCCATACCCTCTCTCACGGTATGAGTTGGCTTGTAGCCTAATAGTCTTTTTGCCTTTTCAATTGACGCCAGTGAATGAGGGATATCACCAGCTCTGTTTGGTCCATAAACAGGCTCGATATTCGTAACTCCGCTGTCAAATTTCCCGATCAGTTCCTTTATAAGATCATATAGAGCTTTAAGACTTGTCCTCTCACCATGTGCAACATTATAAACCTGATTAACAGCCGAGGGATCTTGCACAAGGGCAGCCAGATGATTTGCCTGCAGTACGTTGTCAATGTATGTAAAATCTCTTGAATATTGGCCGTCACCGTTAATCACAGGGGGTTCATGAAGCATCAGCTTTTTTACAAAAATCGGTATAACCGCAGCGTAGGCTCCCTGAGGGTCCTGTCGGCGGCCAAAAACGTTGAAGTAGCGCAATCCTATAACTTCAATGTTATATGCAGAGGAAAAATTATCCGCAAAAAGCTCATCGGTGTATTTAGTTATCCCGTAGGGTGACAAAGGTTTCCCGATCTTATCTTCCACCTTGGGCAGATCAGGATGATCTCCATAAGTTGAAGAGCTTGCAGCATATATGAATCTTTGAACCTTAGCTTCTTTTGAAGCATAAAGCATTTTTACAAAACCACCTATGTTTACATCAGTCGAAGAAACAGGATCCTTAATCGATCTTGGAACGGATCCCAGTGCAGCCTGGTGAAATACAAAATCAATTCCACGGACTGATTTTTCGCAATCACTGTAATTCCTTATATCGCCTTCTATCAACGTGAACCTGTCATTGTCAATGAATGCGGTCAGATTTTCTCTTTTTCCTGTGGCAAAATTATCCAGGCAGACGACAGAATTTCCTGCATTAAGCATTGATTCAATCAGATTGGAACCGATAAAGCCGGCTCCTCCTGTTACCAGAATTCTATGGTTACTCAAAGTTTGACGCATAGGAATAGTTTTATGAATTATCTAAATCAGGATAGTCTTTCAAAAATCAAAACATCTGAAATCAATTTTCGAATAGCATAAGAACCTCTTTCAGGATAAATTCTGCTGTTTTGCCATCACCGTAAAATCCCGGATACTGTAAATCACTTCCCCGATTCATGAATCCTTTAAATTCATTCCGGATATGTTCAGGATTAGCATCAGCAAGTTTAACTGTGCCATTTGCAACAAGTTCAATCCATTCCGTTTCTTTACGCAAAACAATGCATGGTTTTCTAAAGAAATGTGATTCCTTTTGGACACCACCTGAATCAGTCATTATTAGCCGGCATGTTTTTTCAAGGAGTGTCATCTCAAGATATGAAATCGGCGGAATTATTTTAAGGTAATGGCATTTTTTAAGCTCATCAAATAAGCATCCCAGGTTTGATTTTAATGAATTCATTGTCCTTGGATGACAGGGCATCAGGAATGGCATCGAATATTCTTCTGAAAGATTCCTTAATGATGTCATGATGGTTTCAAGACGATTTTTGTCATCCGTGTTGATTTCCCGGTGAATTGTTATCAGAATGAATTTATCCCTTTCCAGTGACATATTTTCAAGCAGGCTGCTTTTCTTCCTTTCCGCAAGTTCAGCAAAATGGAGTGAGTTATCGTACATTATATCACCTGTCAGATAGATCTTTGGATTATCAATTGTATAAGGAGGACAATTTTCCGGTCTGAATCCCTCATTCATCAGGTTTTTAAAAGCTGCATTTGTCGGAGCAAAAAGGAGAGTTGAGGAATGATCGCTCATTATCCTGTTAATTTCTTCGGGCATACTTTTATTAAAAGATCTCAGTCCGGCTTCGATATGGACAACAGGAAAATGAAGCTTGGCCGCAGCCAGTGCACCAGCAAGAGTTGAGTTTGTATCTCCGTACAATAAGACACAGTCGGGCTTTTCACTAAGAAGAACGTCTTCAATCCCAGTAATCATTAATGAAGTCTGGCGGCCATGATGAGCTGATCCTACGCCAAGGTTGAAATCAGGTTTTGGAATTTCAAGCTCGTCAAAGAAGACTTCCGAAAGCTCCTTGTCGTAATGCTGACCAGTATGAAGAGTGACTTCGTTTATCTCCTGGGAATAGCTCAATGAAATTGCTCTGCTTATGGCTGAAGATTTTATTATTTGAGGCCGGGCACCTACGATATTCAGCAGTTTGATTTTCGACATTACGGGTATCAGGAAAAGTATTTTTGTTAAAGGTATAAATATTTTCTTGCAGACAAATAATAAAAAGGGCGCACCGCAATTAGCAATGCCCAATAATATGTTATTTATCAGCTATTTAGCATAATTTACTGCCCTGGTCTCGCGGATGACAGTTATTTTTATCTGCCCGGGATAGGTCATTTCATTCTGTATTTTCCTTGCTATCTCAAATGAGAGGTTTTCAGCTTCCTTATCGGTTACTTTTTCCGCACCAACAATTACTCTCAGCTCTCTTCCAGCCTGAATTGCATAAGTTTTCATTACACCAGGGTACTGGAGTGCAAGTGATTCGAGCTCTTTCAATCTCTTTATGTATGATTCTACAACTTCACGGCGTGCTCCGGGGCGTGCTCCTGATATTGCATCACAAACCTGGACTATTGGAGCTATCAATGTTGTCATCTCTGTCTCATCATGATGAGCACCAATAGCGTTACAAATTTCAGGCTTTTCCTTGAATTTTTCGGCAACTTTCATTCCAAGGACTGCATGTGGCAGTTCAGGCTCATCATCAGGAACTTTACCGATATCATGGAGAAGTCCAGCCCGTTTGGCCAGCTTTGGATTTAGCCCAAGCTCAGCTGCCATAATAGCGCACAGGTTCGCAACTTCCCGTGAATGCATAAGCAGGTTTTGTCCATAGGATGATCTGTATTTCATTTTGCCGATCAGTCTGATAAGTTCCGGATGGAGTCCATGAATTCCCAGATCAATTGTGGTCCTTTTTCCTACCTCAAGGATTTCTTCCTCAACCTGTTTTCGTGTTTTGTCTACTATTTCTTCAATCCTTGCAGGATGGATCCTTCCGTCCGTGACGAGCTGATGAAGTGCCAGGCGAGCCACCTCTCTGCGAACAGGATCAAAAGCAGACAGGACAATAGCCTCAGGAGTATCATCAACAATTATTTCAACTCCTGTGGCGGCTTCAAGGGCTCTGATGTTCCTCCCTTCCCTCCCGATGATACGTCCTTTCATTTCATCAGATTCAATATGGAAAACAGTAACAGCATTTTCAATCGCAACCTCAGCAGCTACTCTCTGAATTGTCTGCAGAACAATTCTTTTGGCTTCTTTATTAGCAGTCATTTTAGCTTCATCCAGGATTTCATTTACATATGACATCGCTCCTGTTTTTGCTTCCTCTTTCAGGGATTCAATAAGATGATTTTTAGCTTCTTCAGCAGAAAATCCGGATATAGCCTCCAATTGATCAACCTGTTGCCTGTGGAGCCTTGCAAGTTCTTCGGTTTTCTTCTCAATAAGTTCAAGCTGTGAGGTTAGATTTTCCCGGATAGCATCTGCTTCATTTTTCTTTCTTTGCGTTTCTTCAATTTTCTGGGATAACGTAAGTTCTTTCTGCTTTATCCTGCTTTCTGCAAGAGCTACCTTATTGTTTTTATCATTTATAACCTTCTCATGTTCAGCTTTCAGTTGTAGAAATTTCTCTTTTGCCTGAAGGATCTTTTCCTTTTTAATTACTTCTGCTTCGGTTTCTGATTCGGATATGATCTTTCGGCTCTTATTTTTAAGTGCCTGTTGCCAGATCAGGTATGAGGCACCAAAACCAAGAATCAGAGCCGCGATAGTCAGTCCTATTGTTAATCCGCTAATTGTACCATCTAATAATATCATTATTTCCAATATTTAAGTATAAAAAACCCGCAAAGTCTCCTCAGCTTTTATAAAACCCCATATCTTTATGGCTGGAGCCGCTAATTCAGCTCGAACGTCCACTGTTCCCTAAGGAATCCCGATAAATCGGGCTGAGGCCTGTTCTTCCAGAACTAAGCACTGCTCCAAAGTTTTAACTGTTGAGTTTCAAAAATGAATGAAGAAACAATGCGGGCAATAAGTTTATCGTATTTTAAAGAACGCTGTTACTCTTCTCCTCAAGAACTGTATCAATTTTTTTAATAAGTTCTTTTATGGCATCAGGGAAGTGGTCATCACTAAGCTTCTCTTCATTTTCGTTAAGCTTTATCACGTACTGCAGTGAAGCCATCGCCAGAAAATCCTGCACATCTTTATCAGAATAGCGCTGCTTGTACTGCAACACTTTTTCATTGATCATCCTGGCTGCTTTCCTGATCTTTTCCTCATTTTCCCTTTCTACCTTCAATGGATAATATCTGTCTGCCACGTTAACTCTGATCGATAATTTATCATCCATTGTTATATTTTATCTGTTTAAAAGAGCAACACATCTGTCAATTTCCCGCACTAATTCTGTTATCTTCTTTTTCGCCTCGTTGGCATTTTCACCTTCTCCCAACAATGCTCCTGATAATTTTATTCTCTCGTATTTAGTTTCTAATTCTTTAATTCTTTCGTTCCGTTCCTGAAGACTTCTTGTTATTGTTTCATTTTCGAATCTCAGATTTTTGATTTCTATCTTCAGGTTGTTATATCTTTCCAACAATTCATCAAGCTTTTTGTTTAATGTCGTCAGTTCCTCATAACCCTTATCGGACATAATAAAATCTTTAGGGCAAATTTAACACTGTTAATGATATTTTCAAAAAATTAGCCTAAATAGTTTGGCAGAACAGTTCAGAAATATAGCTTTGCATCTCTGAATGAATATAATCTTTTTATCTGATGTATCTGATCAGGATTTTACTTATTAGTATACTGTTTATCAATAAATTGAATGAAGAACCAAAGGATAAAACCATTTTTGAATCTCCTGTTCAGATTCCACTTTCCCTCTCTGCAAATTTCGGAGAATTAAGGCAGGATCACTTTCATTCAGGTATTGATATCAGGACTCAGGGCGTCACCGGGAAAGAAGTGATTGCTGCTGCCTCTGGTTATGTTTACAGGATAAGCGTTTCTCCAGGCGGTTTCGGAAAAGCGCTTTATATACATCATCCCTCAGGGTATACAACTGTCTATGGTCATCTGGACAAATTCATTCCTGAAATTGAAGAATACGTTATATCGAGGCAATACGCGGACAGGAGTTACATGATAACCCTTTGGCCCCCCAGCGACAAGTTCAGATTCAACCAGGGTGACATAATAGCATATTCGGGTAACTCAGGCAGTTCATCAGGACCCCATCTTCACTTTGAGATAAGAAAATCTGAAGAAGAAATTCCGGTTAATCCGCTTCTGTTCAAATTTGGAATAGAGGATAATTATGAGCCTATCATTGATAAACTCGTTATTTATCCGGCCGGTAGAAAAACAATTATAAATAATCAAAGCAAACCTCTGAAAATCAATGTTACAGGGGGTAACGGGAACTATTATCTCGCTTCAAGAAATGAGATTGTCATCAGTGGTCCTGCAGGTTTCGGGCTTAAAGCCTACGACCTGCTTAACAATAGTTACAGCAAATGTGCAGTATATTCAATAGAACTTAAAGTCGACAGTCTCCCCGTCTATAATTACCTGATGGATGCTTTCTCATTTAATGAGTCAAGGTATATAAACAGTCATATTGATTACGAGGCATATCTGAAGGAAAACGTTTATATTGAACGGGCCTTTGTACTGCCTAACGATAAATTATCAGTTTATCATGAATTAGTAAATAAAGGTATTTTCGATTTCAAAGATGACAGGAAACACCATGTTGAAATAATCGTCACGGACATCAATAATAACAAATCGGTTCTTTCCTTTTTTGTTAAATCAGACTCATCTTCCGGAGAGGGGGTTTCAAACGGACCGGATGAAAAGGACTTTGTTATCATGCCATATAACAGGAATAATAAATTCGTTTCTAAAAATGCAACGGTTATTATTCCGGCAGGTGTACTATATGACACCTTGCGATTCGAATTTTCAAAGACTTCAGGCAATCCGGATATGTATTCTGATATATACAGGATTCACAACAAATACACTCCTGTACATAAACCTTATACTCTCTATATCAAGCCTGGCAGGATCCCAGCGGGGAAAGAATCAAAATTGCTCATTGTCCAGATTGCCGATGAACTGAAGAGAAATCCCCTTGCCACTGCATGGGTAAACGGCACTTTGATGGCGAATCCAACTACTTTTGGAATCTTTTATGCCGGAATTGACACTGTTCCGCCTGTAATTTCCGGCAATGGATTAACACAGGGAGTAAACCTTTCAGGGAAAACTGAATTCAGAATAAAGATAATTGATGATTTTTCAGGAATAAAATCCTATGAACCTCAAATCGACGGAAAATGGGCTTTATTCGAATATGATCAGAAAAATAGTCTCCTTATATACCGATTTGATTCCAAAAGAATTACGAAAGGCATAAAACATAGTCTGTCACTCACAGTTTCCGATAACTGCGGCAACGTAAGTACTCTGAATCGTGATTTTGTCTGGTAAGTGATAATCAGTAAATCCTGGCAGGGTAAATTCCTTTTCGGATCATTTTCTTAAGGCTTTCAACAACAAAAGGTTTATCGTCCCTGTAAGTGACTCCAAACCACCTTTCGTTGGTCATAAGTATCTTAATTTTTATTTCACCTGATTTTACAAATTTATCAATTGAAGTAGGAATATCCAGTTCGGACTTAAGTTCCATTCCGTTTTCATTTATGAAGTTCCTGAATTCTTTTCCAAGAAAGTCATAGCAAGAAGGCTTAAATCCCCATAAATTCATTGAAACAATTTCATTTCCCGTGAAATGAACTGGTTTGCCATCGGGACCCGGAGCAACTGCTCCATCCCTGGTTTTCTCTATCTGACGCGTTTCAACAATCTTTTTCAGTAAACCGTCAGACCCAACCTGGCAGACACCCCTGTTAACATGGCCATGTTCGGATAAGGTATTTCCAAGCTTATAGCCAACAATGCAATAACTGTTCGGATCCTTGTCATTTAAAAGGAAATCCCTCAATATACCAAATGAATCAACTCCGTAATAGTCATCAGCGTTAATTACGCCAAAAGGTTCTTTTATCTTCTGCCTGGTTACCAGTATTGCATGACTTGTTCCCCATGGTTTCTGTCGATCGGAGGAAACCTTTACCCCTTCCGGAATGTTTGTAATCTCCTGGAAGACATAGTCAATCTCAATTTTGCCCTGAAGTTTTTCGACAAACCTTTCCTTTACCTGCTCCTCAATATCCCGCCTGATGACGAAAACTATCTTTCCGAATCCAGCACGGATGGCATCGTAAATAGAGTAATCAATTATTGTTTCACCTGATGGCCCCACTTCGTCAAGTTGCTTATTTCCGCCATATCGCGTGCCCATCCCGGCAGCCAGTACTAACAGAGTCGGTTTCATACGATAAATGTTTTTGGTACACAATTATACAGAAAATATTGTTACTTTTATTAACCTGATTAAATTTTGTCGATGAATTACAGGCTCGAGATATGCGTTGACAGCGTTGAATCAGCAATCAATTCTCAAATTGCAGGCGCAGACCGGGTGGAGTTTTGCGACAACCTTCTTGAAGGAGGCACTACTCCCGGCTATGGATCTATCGTTTCCGCAAGAAGCAATCTTGATATAGGACTTCATGTCATAATAAGACCAAGAGGAGGTGACTTTTTATACTCCGATCTGGAATATGACATCATGAGAAGAGATATTGAAATATGCGGAGAAAACGGGGTTGATGGTATAGTGATCGGAATCCTGAGGACAGGAGGAAATATTGACATAGAAAGGACCGCTAAACTCATTGAATTTGCATATCCAATGCCAGCAACCTTTCACAGGGCATTTGATATGTGCAGCGATCCTGTCCAGGGACTCGAGGATGTCATTGATACAGGTTGTACCCGATTGCTAACCTCAGGTTTGAAAAATAAGGCTCAGGATGGCATTGAAACAATAAGGCAGCTGGTAATACAGGCAGGTGAAAGGATCATAATAATGCCCGGAGGAGGGGTGGATGAAACCAATGTTGCATTAATTATTACAGCTACTAAAGTAAAAGAAATACACCTTACAGGCCGGAAAACAATCGACAGCGAAATGATTTTCAGGCGACAGGGAATCTCCATGGGAGGGACCTCCGGCATGCCCGAATTCGCAAGGAAAGTGGCAGATCCTGAAAGAATAAAAAGTATTGTCAGCATACTTAAAACCCTCTGATAAATCCTTTGATTTGTTATTTAGGTTATTACCTTTGCAATTCTTGTTTCTTTAAGCAAATAATAATTAAAACATTTAATATTTATGAAAAAGCTTTTTGCTGTAATTCTGATATTGATTATAGCAGGTTCTGTAAATGAACAGATTACTAATGCCTGCACAAATTTTCTGGTTACCAAAGGTGCCTCGGCAAGAGGCTCAGTTATGATAACATATTCCGCAGATTCACACCAGTTATACGGGGAACTTTATTTCTGGCCGGCAAGAGATTATCCGGCTGGTACAATGCTTGATGTATATGAATGGGACACTCACAGGTATATGGGCAAGATAAGACAGGTTGCGCATACCTATTCTGTTGTTGGAAATATGAATGAACATCAGCTGGCAATTGGAGAGACCACCTACGGAGGTATCGATAATATGGTTGATACGACAGCTGTCATTGATTATGGCAGCCTCATTTACATAACTCTTCAAAGGGCAGCAAATGCCAGGGAAGCTATTAAGGTCATGTCTGACCTTGTTTCTGAATACGGATACGCCAGTGCAGGTGAATCATTTTCAATTGCTGATAAAAATGAAGCATGGATCTTTGAGATAATTGGAAAAGGTCCGGGAAATAAAGGTGCTGCCTGGGTAGCCCGAAGAATCCCCGATGGTTATATTTCCGGCCATGCCAACCAGGCCAGAATCCAGACTTTTCCAATAGCCACAAACAAGAAAAACAGTATTGCCATCACTTCAAAGGATTTCAAAAGACTTCTTGATCCTATTGTGGAGTGTGTATATGCTTTTGATATCATTGATTTTGCCAGATCCAAAAATTTGTTTTCTGGAAAAGACGAAGAGTTCAGCTTTTCAGATACTTTCAATCCAATATCTTTTTCCGGTGCAAGGTTCTGTGAAGTCCGTGTCTGGTCATTTTTTAAATCCGTAAGTGATGAAATGGATCAATATTTCAGCTATGTATCAGGGCACGATTTAAGCAAGCGCATGCCTCTGTGGATAAAGCCAAACCGCAAGATTTCCAATAATGATATGATGAATTTTATGCGTGACCATCTGGAAGGAACGCCGCTTGATATGAGGAAGGATGCCGGTGCGGGACCGTTTGGTTCTCCTTATCGCTGGCGGCCTCTTGAATGGAAAGTTTCTGACGATCCTAAAGCGCCTGAGTACTGCAATGAAAGGGCGACTTCTACGCAGCAAACCGGGTTTGTATTTGTGGCGGAATGCAGGAACTGGCTCCCCGATCCTATTGGCGGCATTTTGTGGTTTGGTGTTGATGATGCTGCCACAACAGTATTCAATCCGATCTACTGTGGAATTACGGACGTCCCGGAATGTTTCAGGGTCGGTAACGGAGATATGCTGACCTATTCTCCTACTTCAGCCTTCTGGCTTTTTAATATGGTTGCAAATTTTTGCTATTCCCGTTATGATTTAATGAGTGCTGATGCATTGAATGTGCAGAAACAGCTCGAATCAGGGTATATTGCTGAAACAGCCTCAATTGATGAAACTGCCGTCGCACTTTTCAATCAGGATGAAAAACAGGCAAGGAGGCATCTTACAGATTACTCCGTAAAAACATCTCAGAACACATTTAATAAGTGGAAAAACCTGAGTGAATACCTGCTGGTAAAGTATATCGATGGAAACATAAAGAAGGAAAAAGACGGGAAGTTTGAAACTAATCCGTGGGGGATTCCTGTAATGCCCCTACAGCCAGGATATTCCGATTCATGGAAGAAATCTGTTATCCAGGATACAGGGAGTAAATTGCTTATGCCTCCATCAAGCGGACACTAAAGACTTGCTTTCTGAATAGGAGCTTACATACAATGGCTTCAGATGTGTATAAAAATAATACGGAGCCCTTTTGCAGGTTTTAAAATAATATTGTACATTTGCGACCGGTTTTAAAAACTTATTTTTAGTTTACATAATTTCGCAAGATGAATTTAATGGATGTTGTTGAGAAGGAGTTTGCAGTGACTGGCGAGTTTCCGAAATTTGTTGCAGGAGACACAGTTACTGTTCATTATAAGATTAAAGAAGGGAACAAGGAAAGAATTCAGCAGTTCCGTGGTGTGGTTATACAAAGATCAGGAAGCAGCCATACTGAAACTTTCACAGTGAGGAAAATGTCAGGAAATATCGGTGTTGAAAGGATTTTTCCTATTGCATCACCATTTATAGATAAAATAGAAGTTAATAAACACGGGAAGGTTCGCAGGGCAAAAATATTCTATCTTAGAGATCTGACTGGGAAAAAAGCACGTATCCGCGAAAAGAAATTCTGATCCAAATTGCATATTAATATTTAAAAGGCCGTTCATTAAAAACGGTCTTTTTTATTTCAGTAACAGAAACTTACACTGAGAACCACAGAGCGATCCACAGAGATCCACAGAGAAAAAAGTCACTAAATAAAAATGAAATTGGCTCAGTTTATTTTGTTCAGCAATTCTTCCCGTTTTATCTTTGCTTCCTCCAAAAGCTTATTGGCCTGACTATCTGCTCCCTTAGTTAATTGAGTAGCTTTCTTATCAGCTTCCTTTTTAACTGCATCTGCAGCTTTCTGTGCAGCTACCTTAGCCAAAGCACCTTTTGATTCAGCTTCTTTTATTATTCTTTGGGCTTGAGTATCAGCCTCCTGGCGGATTTTCTCTGCGGCTTTCGCTGCTTCATCCTTTAATTGCTGACCTCTATCCTCAGCCTCTTTTATAATTTTATCGGCCTGGAGTTCTGCTTCGCTCCTGGCTTTTTCTTTTGCCTGATCAACTTTATTTTCTACCGCCTCTTTAATCGTTTCTTTAGCAGATTCTTTTACTCCTTTTGTGCTGTCAGCTGAAGTATTTCCAAAAAATGGCGTAACTACTGGCTTTAAGAAGGTGCCGGTCACTTTTACATTGACCTTAATTAAGTCGGCTGGCTTAAATGCAAACCCAAAAGCAGAAGCCTGAGCTGAGAGATTATCTATCAATGAATTTATCGAGCTTCCAAGGTCCGACCTCGGTATTTCAGTCTTGACGATATAGTTGATCGTCTGGTCAATTCCCTGATCTCCGCTTATATTCATTTTCAAATTGCCGACTTTTGTATTGAAAGGACTTACATATATCCTGCCATTGTCAATTTTAAAGCTTATGTTGATATCCTTGAAGGTATTGCTGTAATTATCCCCCAATTTTAAAGTCTCTTTCATTTTTTTATATACAGCTGATTCAAGAAGAGTTACTTCATTTGATTGCAGTCTTCCTCCTCCGCTTAAAGTTGAAATAACAGGCATAAAATCATGCCCAAGCAGACTGCTGTATGTTAATTTTACTCCTACTCTTCCATTGATGCCTTTAGCTGTTGGAGCAAGCATCTTTATAGTGTTAAAGTTATCAAATGCATCTTTTATACCGAGGCTCTCCATGCTCAAATCAGCTTTCACAAATGGTTTGAGAGAATCGCGCGTGTCATAATCAGCGTTCATTGTAATCTTGCCGCCAAGCAAGTCCATTCCTGTTTTCCGCAAGCTCATAATTCCGTCCTTTACAGTAATATATCCCCTGACATTCCGGACTTTTATTTTACCGTAATCGAACTGACCAATGAGCGCATTAAAATCAAGATCAATGTTTTTAGGAACATTAATAACGGCAAGTGATGTTGTATCTTTAACCTCGGTGGTATCTGCACTTATTGATGACATGATCTCTGTGAGATCAACAAGTTTTGAGTTAAGGGTGAGGGTTCCCCGGATAACGTCATTTTTTAATATGTATGGAATATAATTTTCAAGTCTGCCATTCAGTTCAAAGTCACTATTTTTACCTATATTAAGCTGTGCATTTTTCAAAGCTGCAAATGCCGGAGAGAATTCAAAACCTGCTTCCCTGATTTTAACTTCAGGATATCCGGTCATCGAAATAAGCATATCAGAGATATCCATGTTCCCGGATGCTTTAAAACTGGCATAATTCTGTTTTTCAATCATTGACATTCGGCCAGCCATACTTACTGACATGCTTATTAAACCTGAAAGACTGATACTGTCCATCGGAATGGCTTTGGATAATGAAGAAAGATCAAGTTTACCGACGATGGAGCCATTGAAATCCGGATCACTAATCGGTGTTCTGAGGGCAAAAGACATATCAAAAGGATTTCCGGCCAATTCCATGTGAAATCCATCAACTTTTACTGTAGTCTTGTCCATGTCTTTTCCATCAACGATAATAGCTGATTTAAGGTTTATGTTTTTTATCTGTTCCGGCAGGGAAGGATAGCTGATAAGTCCGTTATTGACTTTTAAATTCAGAGATATGTCGGGCAAGGTACTATCCGAGTCACTGTAGATACCTTTTGCTGAACCATTCAATGTAAATTCGCCAGTTGCCTTGAGGTCCTTGAAATCATTTGAATAAACAGCGGGAATGAGCGATAACAGGGACTTAAATGATGTCTGATCTGTATTAAAAGTGAGGTCCATCCCGATATCAGCATAAGGCATTTCCACCATTCCTGCAAAATTCAGCTTAAGGCCATTAATCAGGAGGTAATTGTCCCTGAGATAGAATTTCATACTATCAAGTTTTGCCAGGACATTTATTTTAGTATCTGCTGTGGCGTTATTCAGATATTTGATTCCCTCCATGATGTATGTGACTTTTCCGGCTTTTAGACTTATTCCCAGATTGGTCTCATTCTCAGTAAGATCTCCATTCATTAGACTATTAACATTGTCAAGGTAAGTTTGAATATCCGATTCGTGATCAACATAAGAAACTGAGCTGTTCAGGATCTCGATCTTCTTTAAAAGAATTTTCATTTGAGAAGGAGATTCCTCTGTGGCCACACTATCAGTAGTATCTTTCATTATATCCCAGTTTGCGCTTCCATCTTTAAGAACAATGGCATTTATATCAGCTTTGTCAATTACCACGGATTTTATTTCATAACCAGTTTTTTTAAATAGACTCTTGAGATTAAAGACCAGATTTAGTGTTTCAAAGCTTGCCAGGGTATCGTTTGCGAATTTATCAATGCCTGCAACAGTAACATTGTCAAGCGTAAAAGTGAGATTTGGGAAGTTTCTGAAAAAGCCGAGTTTATAATCTTCAACATTTACCTTCGCATTTACTGATTCGTTGATGACCTGTTCAATTTTTACCTTTATTTTATCCTTGAAGATTACGGGTACAGTAAAAATCAATATCAGGATCAACAAGATTAATCCAAGAATAATTTTTAGTAAGATGCCTGTTATTTTTTTCATAGTGCAATTGCTTTCTAATGATTCCCAACGACATAAAAGTCAAAATATTTTATGGCTCAGTACAAATAAAAGTAAGGAATAATCCCCAGAACAAAAATTTGTTATATTTGTCTCCACATCAAAATTCAGGACCTGTAGCTTAATCGACCGCCGGCTGGCGGATGGCTACAGACCGGAAGTATCAAAGGGACCTGTAGCTTAATTGGATAGAGCATCTGGCTACGGACCAGAAGGTTGGGGGTTCGAGTCCCTTCAGGTTCACCCTGAACGATCTCATTAATTTCATAACCGCTTAAAATCAAGGATTTCAGGCGGTTTAATTTTTTACAGGTACTCAAAATGTACGACATAACTCCTGAAAAAGGAGTCTTATTCGAGACCTCTTTTCTAAATTATGTAACTCTCTGTTTGCTTTGCATTTGGTTGCAGTCAAGAGTGGACAGGGACAGGTGGAATCCAGATTAACGATGCAAAACTGTACAGGAGCTTAGAAATCAAAGGTAATAACTCAAATTGTCCGCTTTTCATACACCCTTTCCTTTTTTCTGAACTTCCCAAAACCTCACTAATCCTTTGGATGAGTTGTAATGGTTCTGAAAAGATACTTAAGACTTTATATTAAGAATTCTCAGGACTTTTTCCTTATGGCTCCTGCTTATTGGTAATTCGGTACCTCCGATCTCGATCGAGTACAGAGTTATTGCGTTGACTTTTTTCAGGTTTATCATATATGAATTATGTATTCTAAGAAACAATGATGAGGGCAACAAGTCCTCCATCGAAGAAAGACTTCCCCTTACCATTATTTTTCTGTTCTGTAAATAGAACCTGATGTAATCTCCGTCACTTTCAATGTATTTAATATCACTGAGAAATACTTTATGAGTCTTTTTGCTGTCCTTCAGCAAAATAAATTCATCTTCAGTTTTATCCCTGACTTCTTTCATAGCCTTTCCAACAGACTTGCTGTGTATCATAAGATAATGATTAACCGCTTTCAGAAACCTGTCAAACGAAATTGGCTTAACCAGGTAGTCAATAGCCTGGAGCTCAAATCCATTGGCAGCAAACTCCCTGTAAGCAGTGGTAAAAATAATAGCTGGTGGATTGGATAGGGATTTGGCGAAATTTATCCCATCTATTTCAGGCATATTTATAGCAAGAAACAGGAGGTCAGTTGTGTTCTCATTTATAAAAACTATAGCCTCGGTAGGTTTGTTGAATTCAGCAATTACAACAAGATCACTTATTTTCAGAATATAATCTCTTATTATATCCCTTGCAATAGGCTCATCATCAATAATTACACATTTTATCTTCATAGTGATTAACTAATAGTTTTTATAAAGTGTCAGTCCTGCATAAAAGGAGTTTTCTTTCCTTCTTGTAATTAATTTATGCATCTGCGGATATAACAAATCCAGCCTCCTTCTAATATTCTCTAGACCAATTCCTTTATTCGTATCCTGACAGGAATTATCATAACTTTCCGGTAAGCTATTTTCAATTTCAAAGAAGATTTCCGATACCCCCGATTTTAATCTGATTTTAACCCATGGATTATGTGTTGTTTTAGAGACACCATGTTTGAAACTATTTTCCAGGAAAGTAAACAGTATAAGAGGGGTAATGAAAGAATCGTCGTCTTTGTCATTCGCTTCGAAATCTATGCTGCAGCTGGCTCCATGCCTAATTTTTTCAAGTTCAATATAGTATTTAAGAAGCTGAATTTCCTTGCTGAGAGGGTAAAAATCGTTTTTTGTCTCATATAGTACAAAGTTCAGAATTTCTGACAAATAAAGCACACACTGAGGAGCAAGATCAGACTTTCTTAAGGTTAATCCATAAATGTTATTAAGGGTATTGAATAAAAAATGAGAATCGATCTGGCTCTTTAGGGCAAAAAGCTCCATCTCTTTCTTCTCTTTCTCAAAATTCGCAAGCTCATTCCTTTTCTTTTCCTTTTCAATCAATAGAGTGATCGTAACAGAAATAAATAAAATAACCAGAGTTATTAGATATGCAAGGAGAATATCAATTGTAAATAATCCTGAAAAAGTAACATTGATCTTCCATATAATTAAAGTTATCAACCATACTATAGGAATAAAGTAAAGGATGATTGAAAGAGCCAGGAATGAAAACTTCAAAGGATTCCATTTCTCATAATACCTTTTGAAAAGATAATACCTTATGAAATAGACCAGACTGATCTGTGCAGCAGTAGTAACAAAAGTATAGTAAGGGATAAAAGTATTGATGTTATATTTTTTGTTTACAGCATAGAAGACCATGGCATACAATAGCCAAAAAAGGAGATGCAATATTATTTGGAATATTCTGCTCATTTTCATATAAATCAAAGTTAAGAAATCCGATTGTTATAATGTTAATAATCAGATAACCTGCCGGGAATTTGCTGCAACTGACAGACAAAATGGTGCAAATGCCTTGAAAATCGTTTAAATCGTAATTTTTCAGTGCTTTGTATAGCAAAGTTTGTATCTCAATTCATCTCAGTCAGTCACATTTTGCAGGTTAAATCATTTATCACGCCAGTCACAGATTTTTTTTGTACTGAACTCATACCTGTCATAATTTTGATTAAGAATAAATGAATAATTAAAAACTACTATTATGATCAGATTTATTATCAGGGACAGTTTAAGGAGCATCAGATATAAAAGCATTTATCCCTTTATCAGAATTGCCAGCCTCTCTATCGGCCTGATATGTTTCTCTTTATTTCTGACTATAGTAATTAATGAGTATTCTTTCGACAAATATCATGAGAAGAGGGATAGAATCTTCAGATTAATTCTCGATGACAAAGAGCAGAATTTAAGGAAATCCATATTACCTGGTGTAATGAAAGACATATTTAATGAGAAAATACCCCAGGTTGAAGAAATTATCAGGATAGTCGTTCTTGACCTTACTCTAAAAGCGGGGGATAATGACCCTTTGAGCCAGCCGGTAATCTTCGCAGATCCGGATCTGTTTAATGTCTTCTCCTGGAAATTAACAGATCAGGATGGTAAAGGATTTCTTCAATCTCCAGATAAAATATATATCTCTCAGCAAGAGGCAAAAAGGATTTTTAAAGAAGAAAATCCGCGGGGAAAGATAATTACAATTAACAACGACTGGCAGTTCACTATAGGCGGTATTTTTGAAGATATCCCGGAGAAATCATTTATTAAAATCAAATATCTCACTTCAACAGAAGCCATAAAGACTTCTGTTTATCTGACTAACGCTGATTATAAGATAACCAATTTCTTCTTAGTACTAAAAAACAAGAAGTTCAGAGATGAAACAGAGAAGGTTATGAATACGATATTGACGGAAAATTTTAAAATTGATGACAACCTGATTAAACTTACTCTTCAACCTCTGACAGACATTTATCTTCATTCAGGAGATATTTTACAGAGTGATGTATTTAATAGCGGAAATCTCCAGTTAGTTCTTTTTCTGCCATGGATAGCTTTATTCATATTGATTATAGCTCTGGGAAACTATATGATCCTTGATATAGGTAAGAACATTTCTGACATCTTCAGGATAGGCATAAGTAAAACACATGGAGAGACCAGAAGATTGGTATTTACCCGTTTCTATTTTGAGAATCTGATTTTCATGTTTTCCGCATCCTTTCTTTCAGCTTTAATCATAATCTCCATAAATAATTCTTTATTTGAACTGACTTCCGGAGGATTAAGCATTAACGAATTATTCAGTATTAAGATAATTATCATCCTGTTCATACTGACTTTTATTCTTCCCCTGATACCAGCTCTTTACTCTTCATCGCTGGTAAATAATATTACCATACCAGAGGCACTAAAACTTAAAAATTCACGGATAGTTGAACTTAAAATTGCAGGAAGCAGACATTCCCTAAACCTGAGAAGATTTATATTAGGTTTTCAGTTTTTTACTTCTGTAGGTCTGATAGTAGCATTACTGATTTCTGTCAGGCAAATTAATTTCATTACAACAATGGATCTGGGTTTTGAAAGAAAAAACCTTATTGTTGCCAATAATTACCTGAGAGGTGCAAATTCGTTGGAGCAGAGGCGATTCATAGCATCCCAGTTAGTGCGGAACAGCCCATTGTTTGACGGTTTTACCTCTGCTTCAAATTACCCTCTGGGCCCTGTATCAAATATCACGCAGGTCAGGTTACATTCTCAAAGACCCGATGAAGAAATCCCTGTAGGATATCTTGGCGTTGATTTTGATTTTTTCAAAACAATCGGAGCTGCTATTGTTGAAGGCCGGGATTTCAGCAGGGCTTTTTCCACCGATTCTGTCTCGGCAGTAATTATAAATCAGCAACTGGCGAAAAGAATCGGAGGGGATGTTGTTGGTAAGAAGCTAATCGGTTTCTGGGGAAATAATGAAAAAACTGTTATCGGAGTTGTGAAGGATATCTATTTCGGCAAAACGGACAAGACCCCAAATTCCATGGCATTCGTGGTAAACAGTGCGTCTATGGCTAATAATTTTCAGCTGTTTTTCAAAACTGCTGATAATGTGGCAGATAAGGCTTTGGAATTCCTCCTTGAAAACTGGAAACAGGTTGATCCTGTTGCTCCGTTTTCATATTTCTTTATGGATGACCAGTATAAAAATGTATACTCAAAGGAGGTAAAAATTATGAAAACTCTTACTATTTCTACTATAATAAGTCTTTTTCTTCTTCTTCTGGGCATTATTTCAATATCATATCTTGTTTCAACCTCTAAAGTCAATGAAATTGCAATAAGAAGAATATTGGGGGCAGATCCAAAAAGGATCCTCAAAATATTCCTTAATGAATACATTTCACCTTTTATAATCGCATCATGTCTAGCAATTCCCCTGGTCTTCCTTCTTTTGAATGAATGGCTAAGTAATTATATGAACAGGACTCAAATCGGATTTGATGTTTTCCTGTTTGCACTTGTTGTAATAGCCGGATCATTTCTTATTATCAGTGGATTAATGACTTATAAAATTATCCATGAAAATCCGGTTAATAATTTAAGGGATGAATAAAAAGTAAGCATAATTCATCTGGAAATTAAACTTTGAAAATGTTAAAAACATGAAAAGGATAATGAATATACTCAACCATTCCGGATCAATCTCAATGATAATCCTGGCTGTGTTTACATATATAAGTTGCGAGAAGGAATCTCCTATCATTATTATTGAAGAATCAGAACCGGCTGCCGATGTTGATGGAAATGTCTACCAAACTGTTAGGATTGGCGGGCAGGTCTGGATGGAAGAAAATCTTAATGCAAGTCATTTCAGGAACGGGGATCTTATCCCTGAAGCAAAAACTGAGGAAGAATGGGTCCTTGCAGGTAATAAAAATGAACCTGCATGGTGTTATTACAATAACTATTCTGAAAACGGAGAAAAATACGGGAAACTTTACAATTGGTATGCTGTAAGTGATCCACGAGGATTGGCTCCGGAAAACTGGACTATACCTGATAATAAGGACTGGGCAAAGCTAATATATTATCTTGGAGGCGGTAATGGAGCAGCTACACGAATGAAGTCAGCAGCAGGATGGAATTCAAAGAGTAATGGGGATAATAGCAGCAGATTCACTGCCCTTCCCGGAGGAGGACGTGTTTATAATGGAATTTTCACTGACATTGACAATGCAGGGGTCTGGTGGAGTTCGGTAGAGGAGACTGCTTTAACTGCTTATGGTATCTGTCTGATTAACAATGCAGTTCAGGGGAGCTGGAAAAAGTCTACCGGATTGTCGGTTCGTGCACTGAGATGTACTTCTTGTTCCGACGATACAACTGCCAGATTATCACTTACTGAAAAACTGCAGGTAGCTTTGGATCTTTCTCTGGAATCAAGCAATGGGAAAGGTCTTTCAGCAGCAATTATTATGCCTGATGGTGAAACATGGGCAGGTGTTGCCGGAGTATCACATGAAAACATAAAAATAACTGCAGACATGCGATTTTCTGCCGGAAGCATTGAGAAGATGTTTGCAGCAACAACAATAATGCAGCTATTACAGGAGGGAAAACTCTCACTTGAAGATCCGTTGTATAAATGGCTCCCGTCTTATCCGTATGTTGATAGCACAATTACTATCCGGCAGCTGCTTAACCATACCAGCGGACTTTATAATTATGTAAATAACAAAGATTTCTGGAATGCCTGGTTTCAGGATCCGTCAAAATTCTGGACACTTGAAAGCATAGTACTGACTTTCAATCGGGAATCCATTTTTCCCAGGGGAACAGGCTGGCACTATTCACAGACAGGATACAATCTTCTCAGGATGATTATCAGAAAGATTACCGGATCCGAAATATCTATAGTCAACAGGGATCGGTTTTTTGTTCCGTTTGGACTTGCCAATACCTTCACATCTATGGGCGAAACGCTTCCCGGGAACATTGCCCATGGATGGTATGATACTGACAATGACCTTGAATATGAAGACTTCTTCTCCGTGCAAAGAACCACATTTGCAAGTGGTGTCGGAGGTGAAGTATGGAGCACAGCTGTTGATCTGGCAAAGTGGGCCCGGGCTCTGTTCCTTGATAAAACGGTAGTAAGTCAGACCTCCCTGGAACAGATGCTTACGTTTCATTCTCCCTGTACCGGGGAAGAGTTTTTTACTGCCGGTTATGGTTTGGGTGTTGGTAAGTTTAATCCCCAGCTAATTTATGGATTGGAGGCTTACGGACATGGAGGACACGGGCCAGGATATGCAGCAGCATGTATATATTTACCTGATTATGAAGTATGTATTGGAATAATGGATAATACAGATGGCGGCGAATGCATTGGAACATGTCTGGTCAAGCTTGTAAAATTAATTACCAGTCATTTTGAGAGCATATCCTCAGGCAAACAATAAATTTATTATGGAATTTTTAACATTCGAGCATCATAATGTAAAACCTATTTCTATTAAAATAGCTTAGATATGTACGAGATCGTTCCGTTGATTCGCTATTGTCTCAATTGCGCTCCTATAAACCAAGATCGTATACTTACAAGATTCCTGAAGGAAGAGAAGTATTTTAGTTGACGGATGAGGGTTTGATAAAATAAGCAGAATACTCAATCCGATTTTTTTAGAAGAATCTCCCTTCGTCCTTTTTGACCTTAAAAGCCATAGATTAGATACCGGTAGATGTAATAATATAACTTAAACCTCCTAATTTCTGATATTCAGTATTTGACCAGATGATACAAAATAAAATTGACTTTTGATTGTTGCTGGTGTAACTTTGATAAGTCATTTTTTGTAGACATAAAAAATGTTAACTCTACGAATTCTATCATTTTACAAAGTCTTCACTACTAAAGGATTCGATTGGATGTTTATACATTTTTATTAACCAAAACCTAAAATCAGCTTAGTTGATTTGTACTTAAATTTCGTATTCTAGGTGCAAATAAAATGTACCTGGTTCAGAGCTTAAAAAAATACTTTGTAAAAACTTAAAAAGATGAAATCAATTCAACTTAA
>Ga0153915_10001101_pt1 | contig 24909 bp, 24 predicted proteins | sample Opewatmetagenome_2_FD_107003 | JGI IMG/M metagenome (GOLD analysis project Ga0153915, IMG submission 107003) | Freshwater wetland microbial communities from Ohio, USA - Open water 3 Core 3 Depth 3 metaG | ecosystem: Environmental > Aquatic > Freshwater > Wetlands | place: USA: Ohio, Lake Erie...
GCCTCGCGCACCTCGCGCACCACGATGCCCAGCCCGCGCCGCGCGCGCCGCACGTAGTCGTCACACGCCGCCGCGAGCGCGGCGTCCCGCACGCGACCGACGGCGATGACGTGCACCACCATCAGGCATACATCCCACGGAGCCGATGGACGGCCGCGACCCACTCGACGGGGTCCTTGCTGGGCCCCAGGAGGTCGGCCGCCGGGCGTGGGCCCGGGTTATGGGATGGCGTCTGGCTCATCACTCGCGTTCCGCTGCCGCGGTCAGGGCTCCGGCGGAGTTCGCCCCCGCCCGGCGCCGGACGCGTCGCGGCAGGTCCCCGAGGCATCGGTGTAGAGCCCGGTCGACCTCGGCGCGACCGTGCTCCCAGCTGATTCCTAACTCCGCCACCAGCGGCTCCGCGACATCCGCGGGCCATCGTGCGCGGAGCTTGGTGGCGTCCTTCGCCGTGACAACAACGTAATCAGCGCCCCGGGCGGCGCCGAGCAGGCGCTCCACGTCCCGCCCGGTGAACGGGTGGTGGTCACGCCATGCCCGCAGGGTGACCTCGGCGCCCACGGCGCGCAGTTGGGTCGCGAACGCGACGGGGTCGGCGATCCCACACGCCGCGAGCACACGTCTTCCCGGCAACTCGCCGAGCGAAACCGGTCGCGCGCTGCGGAGACCACGCAGCCCGGTGATCGCCAAGCGGGCCACGGCGACGGGCCGCCCCGGCGCGCGGGCACGCAGCGCCTGGACGGCATCCCGGACCGCGGCCGGTGGCGCCGCCTTGACGGTCAGCACGATCAGATCCGCGTGGATCAGTGTTCCCCAGCTCTCCCGCCAGGGGCCTGCCGGCAGTGGCCAGCGGGAAGCGGTGAGCGATGCGGCGCTCACGAGCACCACCTGGAGGTCGGCCCGCGCCCGGAGGTGCTGGAACGCGTCATCGAGCACGAGCACCTGCGCCCCGGCGGCGGCAGCCCGCCGGGCGCTCCGCACCCGGTCGCCTCCCGTGACGACGACGCCACCGGGCACGGCGGCACGGTGGACCTCTGCTTCATCCCCGCCGTAGCCCCGGAGGAGGATGGCCGGCCGGACGCCGCGGTGTTCGAACCACCGCGCGATCCACGAGGCCATCGGCGTCTTCCCCGCGCCGCCCACCGTGAGGCCCCCGACGGCAACAGCGGGAAGGGTCAGCCGGTAGCGCGGCCGGAGCCCCGCCTGATAGGCCCAACGGCGGGCGCGCATCCCGGCGGCGAAGAGCAGCGCTGCTGGAACGAGCGCGGCCCGTACGAGTCTCGCGCCAAAGCCGCGCGACCTCCACAGGGTCATCGCGGCAGCTCCGCGAGCGCCGCGACCGCGTCGAGGCGGCCGGCGAGCTCGCCCGATGTCGCGCCGGCGTCGTGGTCGGAGCTGGGGTCGAGCGGCGGCCCGTACGCGATGCGCACGCGCGCGAACGGGCGCGGAATCACGAGTCGGTCCCATGATCCCAGCTCCCACGCGCTGCTCGCTCCCGCCGCCACCGGCAGAATCGGCACACGGACCCGCCGCGCCGCGTCCAGCACGCCGGGCTTCACGACCCGCACGGGCCCGCGCGGCCCATCGGGGGTCACCGCGACCGCTGCGCCGCCATCCAGCGCGCGCATCAACGCGCGCAGCGCCACCGCCCCACCGCGGGTGGACGATCCCCGCACGAGGCGATACCCCAGCCGCGCGGCGGAGCGAGCGAGCAGCTCGCCGTCGGCGTGTCGGCTCACGAGCAGCGTGATGCCCTGCCGGCGGTGCCACCACAGCAGGGGAAGCAGCGTGCGATGCCACAGGGCGAACACGAAGCCGCGGCCCGCGCGGCGCGTCGCCGCCAGGTGCTCCCCGCCGACGACGTCGATCCGCCACGTCGCCGCCAGGAGGTGCAGCACGATGCGGAGCCCGAGGCGCCGCATCATGCGACGAGGTCCCAGCCGAGCTGCGCGACCCGCGGCGCGACCGCCGGAACCCCGAGCCGCCCGCGGGCCTCGGCGAAGGCGGCGCGCTGGGCGCGCGCCGCGGGGCCGTCGCGGTCCAGCAAAGGCCGCACCGCGTCGGCCAGGGCGCGCGGACAGGCCGCGCGCTGCAGCAGCTCGGGGACCACCTGCCGCCCGAGAATCAGATTCACCAGGCCGACGTGCTCGACCTGCGCGACGCGCGTCGCGATGGCGAACGTGAGCGCGTGCATCCGGTAGGCGACCACGTGAGGCACGTCCGCCAGGGCCGCTTCGAGCGTCGTCGAGCCGGACTTGCACAGCGCGGCGTCCGCCGCGGCGACCACGGTGCCGGCGTCGCCGTGCACGAGCGCAAGGTCCGCTCCGTTCTCTCGCTCCCCCCGTGGCCCGTCGGCGAGCAGGATGGTGAGGTCGCGGTGCTCCGCACCCAGCCGGCGGGCCGTCTCGCGAAACGCCGGCCAGAGCGCCCGTCGCTCGGCGGGCCGGCTCCCCGGGAGCAGCGCGAGGGCCGGCGTGTCGGGCTCGATCCCGAGGCGTGCCCGCGCGTCCGCGCGGCTCGGCAGCGCGCAGTCGAGCAGCGGGTGGCCGACGAATCGGGCGTCAAGGCCGCGGGATTGGAAGTACGCCTCCTCGAACGGGAGCACGACCGCGAGGCGCCGCACCACGCGGCGGAGCGATGCCGCGCGCCATGCTCCCCAGGCCCACAGCTGGGGGGGGATGTAGTAGAGCACCGGGACGCCGGCCTCGTGGGCGGCGCGGGCGACCCGCAGGTGAAATCCCGGGTAGTCGACGAGGACGGCGAGGTCGTACCGGCGAACGCGCAAGTGGTGTCGGACGCGTCGCAGCGCCGCGAGATGCGTCAGCGCGCTGCCGGCGACCTCGGCGAGCCCCAGCGCTCCCAGCTCGTCAGCCGCCTCCAGGATGCGGACACCTGCGGCCCGCATGGCCGGCCCCCCCATCCCCTCGAGGCGCGCGTCGGGCGCCGCGGTGCGGAATGCCGCGGCGAGCAGGCCGGCGTAGCGATCGCCCGACGGTTCTCCCGCAGAGAGGTAGATGGCCTGCGGCGTCACCCGACGAGCACGCCCCTCTCGGACGTGACGACGAAATCCAGCAGGCGATCGACCTCCGGCGGCCGGGTGGGATCGGCCCGCAGCTCCGCCACGGCGGCGGACGTCGTGCGGTTGGAGTTGAACAGCAGCCGGAGGGCGCGCTGCAGGGCCAGTCGCACGGGTGGAGGAATGTCGGCGCGTCGGAGCCCGACGGCGTTGATGCCGTAGAGACGCAGGGGAATGCCCGCGACCCGGGCAAACGGCGGGACATCCTGCGGTACGCGCGAGCCGCCGCCGAGGAACGCGTATTCGCCGATCCGGACGAACTGGTGCACCGGGGTCTGGCCGCCGATCCACGCGTGATGGCCGACGGTCACGTGACCGGCGAGCTGCACGTCGTTTGCGATCACGACGTCGTCGCCGATCACGCAGTCGTGGGCGACATGCACGTAGGTCATGAGGAAGCAGCGCGATCCGATGCGCGTGACCCCCCCCGGGGTCGCGGCTCGATTGATCGTGCTGTACTCGCGGATCTTGGTCTCGTCGCCGATGTCGACGTGGGTCGGCACGCCGCCGTACTTCACGTCCTGTGGGGGGCTCCCGATCACCACGCCGTAGCCGATCGTGCAGCCGCGCCCGACGCGTGTGTCACGCTCGATCACGGCGTGGGCCTGGATTTCCGTGCTTTCCCCCACCTCGACCCCGGGACCGACGACCGCGTACGGGCCGACGAGCACGTCGGCACCAAGCTCGGCGCGAGGATCGATTACGGCCGTCGGGTGGAGCTGGACCATCAGCGGTCGATGAGCCGGGCGGCCATCTCGGCCTCGGCCGCCGGCTGTCCGTCCACGTAGGCGACGCCGCGAATGCGGCAGTTGCGGCCGCGGAACTGCAGGACGTCGATCTCGAAGCGCAGCTGGTCACCCGGAATGACCGGGCGGCGGAACTTCACGTTGTCGAGCGTCATGAAGTAAACGACCTTTGTCTCAGGGTCGTCCACCGAGCCCATCAGCAGGACCCCGCCGGTCTGGGCTAGGGCTTCGATGATCAGGACGCCGGGCATGACGGGATGACCGGGGAAGTGACCCTGGAAGAACGGTTCGTTGAACGTGACGTTCTTGATGCCCACGATCCGTTCTCGACCGTGGATCTCGATGATCCGGTCCACGAGGAGCATCGGATAGCGGTGTGGCAGGGTCCCGAGGATCTGATCGATGCCCATCGCCGGGGGGGCCGTCATGCTCGCCACGCGGCGCACCGCCCGCGCCACGGCGACGTTGCCGGCGTGACTGGGCCGGAACGCCGTGACGGCCGCCTCGATCCGACCACCGGCGAGCGCGAGATCGCCCAGCAGATCGACGGCCTTGTGGCGCGCGAACTCGTCGGGCCACCGGAGCGACGAACCGGCGGCGAGCCCCGATTCCGTGAGCAGGATCGTGTTGTCGGCCGACGCGCCGCGCGCGCGCCCCCGGGCCTGGAGGCTTTCCCGCTCCGCGATGAAGCCGAACGTGCGCGCCCGTGCCAGGGCGCCCGCGAATCCGTCGGCTGTTGCGTCGTAGCAGCCGCTCTGGCGGCCGATCAACGGGTGGGGCCACTCGACCGTCACGGTGATCCGCAGGGCCGACGCCGGGGCAAGCACGTAGTCCGCGTCGCCCTCGCGGACGGTGAGCGGCGCGGCGACGCGCCACACCACCGGCTGTCCGTCGTGGTCCATGGTGCCGGCCCCGCGCAGGGCCTCGAACAGTGCGCCCGCGCTGCCGTCTCCGGCCGGGATCTCCGGGCCGTCCACCTCGACGCGCAGGTCGTCGAGTCCGAGGACGGCGGCTGCGGCGAGCAGGTGCTCCACCGTCTGCACGGCGTGGTCGCCGGTGCCGAGTACGACCCCGCGGTCGGTCGCGCTGACGCGCTCCGGGAGCGCCCGCACGGGCACCGGCTCCGGGGCGTCGGTCCGCAGGAAGACGATGCCGGAGCCGGATTCCGCCGGGAGCAGCCGGACGCCGCACGGCCGTCCGGTGTGGAGTCCGGTGCCCTGCACGGAGGCGGGGCCGGCCAGGGTGCGTCTAGTCGCTGCGCTCATGGGAGTGGAGCAGGCGCTCGAGAGAGGTGACCAGAGGGGTGAGGCGGGTGAGCGCGGCGTGCTGCCGCAGCACGCTTCGGTGATCCCGGGCCGGATATCCCGAAACCGTCGCGCCGGCGGCGATGTCGCCGATCACGCCGCTCTGTGCCGCGATGCGGGCGCCGTCCCCCACCCGCAGCTGGCCGGCGAGGCCCGCCTGCCCGGCGAGGATCACGTCGTCGCCGATGGTCGTGGTCCCGGCGATGCCGACCTGTGCCATGATGACGCAGCGGGCTCCGATCCGCACGTTGTGCCCGACCTGAACGAGGTTGTCGATCTTCGTGCCGGGTCCGATGCAGGTGGTGCCTACGGACCCGCGGTCCACGGTGGTGTTGGCCCCGAGCTCGACGTCGTCACCTACCTGGCAGCGGCCGACATGAGGCAGGCGCTCGCGCCGCGCGCCGACGACGGTGTACCCGAAGCCTTCGGTGCCGATCCGCGCGCCGGCCTTCGCGACCACACGGTGCCCCAGCTCGGCGCCGGCGGCGATCAGCGCGTGCTCGTCGACGCGGCACCCGTCACCCAGCACGGCGCCCTCGCCGATCTGCGCGTGGGCGCCCACGCGGCAGTCCGCGCCGAGCCGCACGCCCGGGCCGAGCACCGCGTGGGGCCCCACCGCGATCCGTCCCACCCAGCGACAGCCCCGTCCCACCGAGGCGGTGGCGGCAATCCCCCACGCCGGCCGCGGCGCCGGGAACAGCGCGCGCAGCGCGATACCGAGCGCCGCGCGCGGGTCGGACACCACGATGCGCGTCGCGGGCCCGACCGCCGCGTCCCGGTACTGGGGCGCGACGAGCACGACGCCCGCGTTCGAGCGCCGAAAATACGGGAGGTGGGCTCCCGAGGCAAGAAACGCCAGATCGCCGGGGCCGGCCTCTTCGAGCGAGGCGGCGCCGGCGACCGCCGCGTCGGGCCGACCGACGAGCTCGCCGCCGACCAGTGCCGCGATCTCGCGCGCGGTGAAGTGCCGCGCCGACACGGGCGCTACTGCGAGGTCTGCAGTCGCTGCACGACCACGCTCGTGAGGTCGAGCGTCCGGTCTGCGGCGACGATGTTGTTGCCGGGTGCCCCCACGTCGAAGATGAACAGGAGGTTGCGCTCGGCGCGAACTCCCTCGATCACGCCTTTGACGCGCTCTTCGAGCGGCGCCACCAGCTCGCGCTCACGACTGGCAGCCTTGTCCTGGAGATCGTTGTACCGCTGCTGGAGCCGCTGCTGCATGTCGCGGATTTCCTGCTGCTTGGTCTGCCGGGTCGAAGGCGAGAGCGCGATCTGCTGGCGGTCGTAGTCCCGGACCATCGAGTCGAGCTGAGTCTGCATGCGCTCGACCTCGGTGCGGTATCCCGCGACTTCCGCGTTGAGGGTCGACTCAGCCTGCGCGTACCCCGGCACCTGCCGGAGGATCAGCTGCGAGTTGACCCAGGCGAACCGCGCGCCGCCCTGTGGCGCCTGCGCTCCGGCCGGTGGCTGGTTCTGGGCGCCGGCGGGAGCGGCCGGCAGCACCAGCAGCAGAACGGCAAGGGGGGCCAGGAGACGGACCGGGTCGAGAAAACGAGAGTGCGTCATGATCGCGTACCCATCAGAGGTTAGAAGAGGTTGCCGAGCTTGAAATGCAGCTTCCAGCCCGGTGCCGGATTGCCGTTGATGTCCGTGCGGTCGAAGCCGTACGCGTAGTCGAGCCCGATCGGTCCCAGCGGCGACAGCACGGCCACGCCGAGACCCGCGCCCCGGAACAGATGCGTCGGGTTGAACTGGCCGGGGGTGGCCCAAACGTTCCCGGCGTCGAAAAAGGTGCTGAGGTACAGGGCCTGACTGACGCGCATCCCGATCTCGGCGGACGAGACGAAGTACGAGGCCCCGAACGCATCCACGGTGCTGGCGCTCGTGCCGCTCGCGCGCGGATCGAAGCCTGCCGGCGTGACCGAAAACTCGTCGTAGCCGCGCAGCGGGATGCCGTACTGCGTGCCGCCGAGCGCGAACAGCTGGCGGAAGTGCGGCCCGGCGTCTCCCCAGACGAAGCCCGACTCCGCCCGCAGCCCGAGCACGAACTTGATGGGGCTGCCGCCGGCCTTGCTGCCGCCGAGCTGCCCGAGCGGCGCGTACCACCGTCCGGCGATCGTGGCCCGGCGGAAGTTCCCGTCACCGCCCAGGATGCCGCCGTTGAACGAGAGGCGCGCCTCGTACATGCTCCCGCCGGTGGGGAACGGCAGCTCGATGCGGGTATCCCGTACGAGGCCGACGCCGACGGAGGAGAGCAGGCAGTTCGAGCATGTGAAACGCGGCTGCAGCGTGGGCGAGTCGTAGCTCGACTCGTCCAGCGTGTACGACGTGAGCACGCGGGTGTAGCGCGATCCGAGGAACGGAAACCCGAGCTGGATGCTTCCCCCGCGCGTGTGAATCCGGCCCAGGTCCGCGATGGTGTACCGCAGCCGGCTGCTGTGCAGGCTCAACGCGCCGGAAATGAGCCCGCCGCGGATGGCCGGATCGCTGTAGGTGACGTTGAAGTCCGAGATGTTCTGCCCGAACTGCCACTGGAACTGCACCCGCTTCCCGCGACCGAGCACGTTGGGCTCGTCGAGCCCGATGAACCCGCCCACGCCCGTGCCCTGCCCCACCGACGCGCCGAAATTGATGTTGCCGGTGCGCCGCTCCTCGACCCGAAACACGACGTCCACGTCCACGCGGTTCTCGGTCGGCTGGATCTGAGGGATCTCGAGCGGCTGCTGGAAGTAGCCCAGGTTCGTGACGTTGCGGTATGCCTGGATCAGCGCGTCCTGGCGGAACACGTCGCCGGGCACCAGCGGGAAGGTGGCCCGGCGGACCACGCTTTCGTGCGTCACCGTGTTGCCCACGATCGTCACGCGGTGGATGGTCGCGGGCTCCCCTTCGGCGATTTGCCAGCGCAGGTCCACCAGGTGCCGGCCGTCCGGCGTGGTCCGCCGGGCGATGACGGATCGGACGTCGGCGTAGAGGTAGCCGTTGTTGCCGTAGAGGGTCTGGACGGCCTGCGTGGCCTTGTTCCATTCCTCCTCGTTGAAGGTCGCCGGGCCGGAGCGGCTCCCGAGGCCGAGGAAGCCGGAGGCGGATGTCGATCCAAACGGGTAGTACTGCTCGAGCTGCTCCCCGGAGAACCGGCGGTTTCCCACGATCTCGAACGCCCCGACGTCGTAGCGGTTGCCCTCGTCGACGGTGACCAGCAGCGTGCCCTTGCCGGTCTCCTCGCTCACGGTCAGCGTGTCGCGCAGCACGTGGAAATCGATGAACCCCTGGGAGGCGTAGAACGCCGGCAGCCGCTCCCGGAGGTCGCGCTCGAGCTGGGTGTCGTCGTATTCACCGCGCTGGAACCACCAAAAGCCCTCCGGACCGGTCTTCATCTTGCCCGCGACGACGGCGTCAGGGAACGCGGTGTTGCTGTCCACCACGATCTGGGAGATCGCGACCCGGCGGCCCTCGTCGACGTCGAACACGACCCGCAGGGTCCCGTCGGTCTGGGGGAGCTCCCGCAGCGTCGCGCGGGCCAGGTAGTACCCTTCGCGTCGGTACAGCGAGTCGATCGCAGCCACCGAACGCTGAGCCGCCGCAGGGTCGTACGGCCGGCCCTCCGGCAGCTTGACCTTGCCGCGGACGCTGCGCTCGGCCATGCGCGCGACGCCGCGCACGCTCCATCCGGCCAGCAGCGGGCGCTCCACGACCTCGATCCGCAGAATCCGCCGCTCGTTGTCCTGGGATATGCGGACATCGTCGAACTGGCCCGTGCCGTAGAGCGCCGTGATCGCGCGCTGCACGTCGCGGTACGACACCTCCTGATGCAGCGGAATGCCCGCCACCCCGAGGATCTGCGCAATGGGTACGCGCCGCGCGCCGAGCACCTCGATGCTGTCGAGCACCGTCGTGAGCGGCGCACGCTCCTGGGCGCGGAGCGGGTGGGGCGCGACGGCCCCGACGGCGGCGCCGGCGATCAGGAGGAGGCGGCGCACCTAGGCCTTCGTGCCGGACAGGACGCGGAACGCGAGCGCGGCGTTGTCCGGGCCGACGTCGACCTCGATCTCGTCGCCTTTGCTGACCTCGCCCATGAGGATCTTCTCGGACAGGGGGTCCTCCACGTAGCGCTGCACGGCGCGCTTCAGCGGCCGCGCGCCGTACTGCTCGTCGTACCCGCGTTCGACCAGGAACTCGGTGGCCGCGGCGGTGCGCCGCAAGGTCAGCTGCTCCTCGGCCAGGCGGCCCGCGACTTGGCCGAACAGGATACCCACGATTTCCGTGATGTGCTCGCGCCGGAGCGGGTGGAACACGATGACGTCGTCCAGCCGGTTGAGGAACTCGGGATTGAAGACCTTGTTGATCTCGTCCCGCACCTTCTCCGCCATCTTCTCGAACGAGACCTCGGCGTTCGTTTCGGCGAAGCCCAGCGAGCGCGACTTGATGATGTCGCGCGCGCCGACGTTGGACGTCATGATCACGACCGTGTTCTTGAAGTCGATCGCGCGGCCGTAGTTGTCCGTCAGGCGCCCTTCGTCCAGCACCTGCAGCAGGATGTTGAACACGTCGGGATGAGCCTTCTCGATCTCGTCGAGCAGCACGACCGCGTAGGGCTTGCGGCGGACGGCCTTCGTGAGCGTGCCGGAGTCTTCGTAGCCGACGTAGCCGGGCGGCGCGCCGATCAGCCGGCTGACGCTGAACTTCTCCATGTACTCCGACATGTCGACGCGGATCAGCGCCTGGTCGTCGGCGAACAGGAAGCGGGCGAGCGCGCGGGCCAGCTCGGTCTTCCCCACGCCGGTGGGTCCGCTGAAGATGAAGCTCCCGATCGGGCGGCGCGGATCCTTGAGGCCCGCGCGGGAGCGCCGAATGGCGCGCGAGATCGCCTGGATGGCCTGATCCTGGCCGACGACCGACTTGTGGACCTCCTCCTCCATCCGGAGCAGCCGCTGGGTCTCCGCCTCCTGCAACCGCGTGACCGGGATGCCGGTCCAGCGGGACACGATGAACGCGACCTCCTCTTCGCTGATCACCGGGCGGTGCGTTTCGCGCTCGCGCTCCCACTCCTCATGGCGCCGGCGGATCTCCCCCTGCAGCTCGCGCTCCTGATCGCGCAGCGCGGCGGCCCGCTCGAAGTTCTGGTCGCGAACCGCTTCCTCCTTGTCGCGGTTGATCCCGTCCAGCTTCGCCTTGAGCTCCGCGACGTCGGCGGGCGGCACCTGCGCCGCCAGCCGGGCGCGCGCCGCCGCCTCGTCGATCACGTCGATCGCCTTGTCGGGGAGAAACCGGTCGGTGATGTAGCGCTCGGACAGCCGGGCCGCCGCGTCGAGCGTGCCGTCCGGGATCGTGACGCGGTGATGGTCCTCGTAGCGTTGGCGCAGGCCCTTGAGGATCGCGACGGTCTCGTCGATCGTGGGCGGGTCAACGATGACGGTCTGGAAGCGCCGCTCCAAAGCGCCGTCCTTCTCGATGTACTTGCGGTACTCGTTGAGCGTGGACGCGCCGACGCACTGCAGCTCGCCGCGCGCCAGCGCCGGCTTGAGCATGTTCGACGCGTCGATCGCGCCCTCGGCGGCGCCGGCGCCCACGAGGGTGTGCAACTCGTCGATGAACAGGACGATGTTGCGATTCTGCGCGATCTCGTTCATCACCGCCTTGAGCCGCTCCTCGAACTGCCCGCGGTACTTCGTCCCGGCGATCACAGCGGCCATGTCGAGGGCCAGCACCCGGTGGGTGCGCAGCGAGTCGGGGGCGTGGCCGGCGGCGATCAGCTGGGCGAGCCCCTCGACGATCGCGGTCTTGCCGACCCCCGCCTCCCCGATCAGGACCGGGTTGTTCTTCTTGCGGCGCGACAGGACTTCGATGACCCGCTCGATCTCCTTCTGCCGGCCGATCGTCGGGTCGAGCTGCCCCTCCGCGGCCAGGGCCGTGAGGTCGCGGCAGAAGTGATCGAGGGCGGGCGTCTTTGACTTCTTTTCGCCGCGCTGCCCGGCCGGGGGCTGCTGGCCGGCCTTGGGCGCCACCTGCGGGACGTCGCTCCCCAGCAGGCGCAGCGTCTCGGCGCGCGCCTGCTCGAGGTTGATGCCCGCGTCGGTCAGCACCTGGGCGGCGATGCCCTTCTCCTCGCGGAGCAGCCCGAGCAACAGATGCTCGGTGCCCACGTAAGAGTGGTTAAGCTCCCGGGCCTCGCTCATGGCGAGCTCGAGCACCTTCTTGGCGCGCGACGTGTAGGGCAGGTCCGGCGGCCCCGCGGCCGCTGGAGCCTTCCCGCGCTTGACCGTCTCCTCGATCTTCTGCTGGATCTCCTCGAGATCAACATTCAGGTTCGTGAGGACGGCGGCCGCCACGCCCTCGCCCTCGCGAATCAGCCCCAGCAGGATGTGCTCGGTGCCGACGTACTCGTGGTGCAGCCGGGCCGCCTCCTCGCGGGCCATCTGCAAGACTTTCCGTACGCGGTCGGTGAAGTTGTATCCGTTCATGGTTGCTCGCTCAGGGCTCCGTGGTTGACGGCCCACTCCGCTGGCGTCGCGCGGCGTCCTCCTCCAGCAGCTTGCGCACATACCCCGCCCGAACCGCCGGCAGGTCGGGATCGGTGAGGGTCCGCTCGGTACGCTGCGCGAGGTGCGCCGGCTGCGTGAAGACGAGCAGCTTGTTCAAGGTGTATACACTCAGGTCCGTGATCAGGTTCAGCCCGACGCCCAGGCGCACGCCGCTCAGCAGGTTCATCGCCTCCTCGAGCGACAGGCTCCGCGCGTACCGCAGCAGCCCGTACGCCCGCCAGACCTTGTCGGCGATCACGGTCGGGGCGTCACGCTGCAGCACCTCCCGCGCCTGCTCCTCGTACTGGATCACCTGCCGGACGATCTTGGCCAGGTGGTCGAGCAGCTCTTCCGCGGACTTCCCCAGCGTGGTCTGGTTCGAGAGCTGGAAGAAGTTGCCGACGACCTCACTGCCCTCGCCGTAGAGGCCGCGGAAGGTCAGCCCGACCTGGCTGAGGCCCTGCAGCACCTTGGCGATTTCTTTCGTGAGCACGAGGCCCGGGAGGTGGATCAGCACCGACGCACGGAGCCCCGTACCCGCATTCGTCGGACACGCGGTAAGGTAACCAAACTCGGGATGGAAGGCGAAGGGCACGCTCGCCCCGAGCGCGCGATCCACGCGCTGCGTGTCGGCGAACGCAGGCTCGGGCGCGAAACCGGACTTGAGCACCTGCAGCCGGAGGTGGTCCTCCTCGTTGATCATCACGCCGACGTCACCGTTGGTCAGCAGGGCGGCGCCGTGGCGCACGCCGTCGCGGCTCCCCAGCCCCGCGAGCTCCTTGGAGACGAGGTGGCGCTCGTGGAGCAGCTGGCGCTCGAGGCGCGACAGCCGGTCCACCCGGTAGACCGCGGCCCCGGCCAGCTCGGGCGCGCCGCGCGCCGCGGCCAGCACGCGCTCGAGCAGGCGCTCCCGCTCTGCGTCGTCGGCCCGATGGGTGAACGGCACCCCGCGCAGATTGCGGGCGAGGCGGATCCGCGTGGAGAGGACGATGTGGGGGGCCGGGCCGCTCGCATCGAGCCACGACACGCCGCCGTCGGGCAACAGGTCGAAGTCGAGGGTCATTCGAGGGCCCGAATCTGGTCACGCAGCCGCGCGGCCAGCTCGAAGTTCTCCGCCGCCACGGCGCGCTGGAGCTGCTCCCGCAGCTCGGTGAGATCGGGAGCCGGGGCCTCCGGCTCGCGGAGCGCCGCCGGGCCGGGATACGCCACCCCCACATGCTGGCTCGAGCCGTGGACCCGGCGCAGCAGGGTCCGCAGGTGCGCCGCGAAGGTCGCGTAACACTCGGGGCATCCCAGTCGCCCGGTGTCCTGGAAATCCTGCAGCGTGGCCCCGCAGGCGCTGCACGCCTCCGCCCGGGACGCCGGCGCGGTCGGCGCCGTCCCCTCGCCCATCGAGGCGAGGAAGTCCGACAGCGGGAACTTGGCCACGCTGGCCTCGGTGTGCACGCCCTTCTCGGCGGCGCACACCTCGCAGAGATGCTGCTGGGTGACCGTGTCGTTCACGATCTGGGTGAGGTGAATCGCCGCCGGGCGCTCCCCGCAGTGCTCGCACAGCATCAGGACATCGCCTCGGCCGCGGTGGCCGGACGCAGGATCCCGCCCTCGAGCAGCAGGATCCGGTCGGCCCGCTCGGCGAGATCGCGGTTGTGCGTCGCCACGACCAGCGCGGTCTCGAGCGTGCGGGCCAGCCCCGCGAGCAGGTCGTGGAGCTGCGCGCTGTGCGCATGATCGAGGTTGCCGCTCGGCTCGTCGGCCAGCACCACGCCGGGGTCGTGCACGATCGCGCGCGCCACGGCGCAGCGTTGCTGCTCGCCGCCCGACAGCTCGGCCGGGCGATGCGACGCGCGCCCGGCCAGCCCGACCTGCGCCAGCACGGCCGCCGCGCGCGACTGGGCCGCGGCCGGGGCGAGGCCCGCGATCCGCAGCGGCATCATCACGTTCTCGAGCGCGGTGAACTCGCGCAACAGGTGGTGGAACTGGAAGACGAAGCCGACGTCCCGATTCCGCAAGTGATCGCGCTCCGCGTCCGTCAGGCCGGCGTACGGCACGCCGTGCAGGCGGATCTCGCCTGCCGTGGGCCCGTCGAGCGCGCCCAACAGGTGCAACAGCGTGGTCTTCCCTGCTCCGCTGGCGCCGACGATCGCCACCATCTCGCCGCGGCGCACCTCGAGATCCACGGAGGTCAGCACCACAAGCGGCGTGCCGTCGCCGCCGCGGTACACCTTGCGGATCCCCCGCGCCTCGAGGATCGCGCTCATTCGTGCCGGATCGCTTCCACCGGGTCGAGCGCGGCGGCGCGCCCCGCCGGGTGGAGCGTCGCGACCAGCGCCACCGCGAGGCTCGCCGCCACGACCAACGCGAGGTCGAGCGGGTTCACGCGCACCGGGAGGTGATCGATGAAGTAGACCGTGGGATCGAGGCGGATGATCCCGCTGCGGTCCACGACGCGCGCGACCGCGAGCCCGAGGGCCGTCCCCAGCACCGTGCCGACGATGCCGATCACGGCTCCCTGCAGCACGAAGATGCGGCGGATGCCGGCCGTCGGCAGGCCCATCGCCCGGAGAATGCCGATCTCGCGCGTCTTGTCCGCGACCACCATCGTGAGCATGCTCACGATGTTGAACGCGGCCACGATCACGATCAGCAGCACGATGAACCCCATCGCAAGCTTCTCGAGCTGGAGCGCCGAGAACAGCGAGCCGTTCTGCGTCTGCCAGTCGAGCGCCCGGTAGGGATAGCCGAGCCGCTCCTCGAGCCGCGCTCCCACCACGCGCGCCCGATCCGGATTCCGCAGCCGGACCTCGAGACCCGTCACCGCGTCGCCCAGTCCGGCCACCTGCTGCGCCAGCGCGCGCGCCGTCAGGATGTAGGCATTGTCGTACTCGTACATGCCAGTCTCGAAGTACCCCGTCGCCTCGAGCCGCCAGTACTTCGGGACGAACCCGCCGACCGCCGCGTTGAACCGCGTCCCGCCGAACGACACGACGGTGAGGAGGGAACCGGGAAACGCGGACATCCGCTCCGCGAACCGGCGGCCGACCACCACCCCGCCCTCCACCTCGGGCTGCGTGGTCGTGAACGACAGATCGCCGCGCTGGAACGTCCGGGCGAGCCTGGTGACCGCCATGGTCCCGGTGTCCGGCTCGATCCCAAGCAGGTACGCGCCCTCCGTGTAGTCGTGCCCGGCGTTGAACAGCGCCTGCGTCAGCACGAACGGCGCCGCCGCCACCACCTCGGGGTCCTCGCGCACGCGGGCGAGCGTCTCCCGCCACGCGTCCATCCGCAGGCCCTCGCCGAACGTCAGCACTCGCAGGTGCGGACTGCCGATCAGGATCTTCTCGCGGAGCTCGTGCTGCAGCCCGTTCATGACGCCAAGCACGACGATCAGCGCCATCACGCCGACCGTGACGCCGCCGGTCGCGATGAACGTGTTGAGCGACACCGGCCGCGACGACCGGCGGCTCCGCAGGTAGCGGCCCGCAATCGCGGTCTCGAGCCGCGTCATTCCTCCGCCCGCAGCATCGGAAACAGAATCACGTCGCGAATCGAGTGCTGCTCGCCGAGGATCATCACGAGGCGATCGATCCCGAGACCGATGCCTCCCGTGGGGGGGAGCCCGTACTCGAGCGCCCGCACGTAGTCCTCGTCCATCGTGTGGGCCTCCTGGTCTCCCGCGGCCCGCGCCGCGACCTGCGCGTCCAGGCGGCGCCGCTGGTCGTCCGGGTCGTTCAACTCGCTGAACGCGTTGGCCAGCTCGCGCCCCAGCACGAAGAACTCGAAGCGCTCCGCCAGCGTGTGGTCGCCCCGCTTGGGCTTGGCCAGCGGCGACAGCTCGATCGGGAAGTCAATCACGAACGTCGGCGCCTGGAGCGTCGGTTCCACATAGGCCTTGAACACCTCGTCGGTGAGCTTGGCGCGGCTCATCCCGTCGGGATCGGCGCCGCGCGCCGCGACGGCCCGGCGCAGGTCCAGATCACGGGCGGTCCGGAGATCGACGCCGGCGCGCTCCGCCACGAGCTCCCGGTAGCCGAGCCGGGGCCACGGGCGCGTGAAGTCGAGCGCCCGGCCGAAGCGCTCGATCCGGGCATCGCCGCACACCTCGCGGACGACCCCCTCCACCATCGCCTCGGTGAGCGCCATCATGTCCCCGTAGTCCGCGTAGGCCTGGTAGAGCTCCAGCATCGTGAACTCGGGGTTGTGCAGGCGGTTGATACCCTCGTTGCGGAAATCCTTCCCGATCTCGTACACCCGCTCGAGCCCGCCGACCACGCAGCGCTTGAGGTAGAGCTCGGTGGCGATCCGCAGGTAGAGCTGCCGGTCCAGCGCGTTGTGGCGCGTCACGAACGGCCGCGCCATGGCGCCGCCGTAGATCGGCTGCAGGACCGGCGTCTCGACCTCGAGGAAGCCGCGCGCGTCGAGGAACGCCCGCAGGAACGCCACGGTGCGCGCCCGGATGCGGAAGACGTGACGCACCTGCGGGTGCACCGCCAGATCGGTGTATCGCTGGCGGTAACGGGTCTCGGGATCGATCAGGTCGCCGTGCTGGGCCCCCGCCGCGTCCGATTTCCCGAGCGGCAGCGGACGCAACGCCTTGGCGAGCAGCGTGAGGGTCGTGCACCGCACGGTGACCTCGCCGGTGCGGGTGCGGAACACCGTCCCGGCCACCCCGACCATGTCCCCCAGGTCGAGCAGCTTGACCAGTGCGTACCCGTCGTCCTCGACCCCGTCGGCCCGGAAATACACCTGGATCCGCCCCGAGGGATCTTCGAGGTGCCCGAAGGTCGTCTTACCGTGGCCTCGCAGCGCGGCGACTCGTCCCGCGATTGTAACCGGCACCTCGCGCTCCGGATCGAACGCGGCGACGGCCTCCGCCGCAAGATGGCTGCGCTCGAACCGATAGGCGTACGGCTCCACACCGCGTGCCCGCAGCGCCGCCAGCGCCTCGCGCCGGGCTGCCTCCACCGGGGTGCGCGCGCCGTCGGTCACGCCGCCTTGCCCCCGAACTTCTTGAGATACGCTTCGATGAACTCGTCGATCTTCCCGTCCATCACCGACTGAACGTCACCCACCTTGCGCTCGGTGCGGTGGTCGTTCACCATCGTATACGGCTGGAAGACGTACGAGCGAATCTGGTTGCCCCAGCTGATGTCGGTCTTCGTCGCCTCCAGCTCGGCCTTCTTCTTGTCGCGCTCCTCGATCGCCCGCTGGTACAGCGCCGCCTTGAGCATCTTCATGGCCACGGCCTTGTTCTTGTGCTGGCTCCGCTCCTGCTGGCAGGCGACGACGATGCCCGTGGGCAGGTGCCGCAGGCGCACGGCCGAGGACGTCTTGTTGACGTGCTGCCCGCCGGCGCCCGACGCGCGGTACACGTCCATCTCGATGTCGTCGTCCCGGATGTCGATCTGGATCGTGTCGTCCACCACCGGATAGACGAACACCGATGCAAACGAGGTGTGCCGCCGGGACTGGCCATCGAACGGAGAGATGCGCACCAGGCGGTGCACGCCCTTCTCCGCCTTGAGATAGCCGTAGGCGTAGTCCCCGGTGATCTCGAGCACGACGGACTTGATCCCGGCTTCCTCGCCTGGCAGCAGATCGAGGATTCGCACGGTGTAGCCGTGCCGCTCCCCCCAACGCGTGTACATGCGCATGAGCATCTCGGCCCAGTCCTGCGACTCCGTGCCGCCCGCGCCGGGATGCACGGTCAGCAGGGCCGAGCGCTGATCGTCGGGACCCTGCAACATGGTGCGCAGCTCGAGCGTCCGCAGGTCTGCGTTCAGCAGCTCGACTTCCTGCGCCAGCCCCTGTGCTAACTCCGGGTCGGGATCGTCCGCGATGAGGGCGGAGAGTTCGCGGGCATCCTGCGTGCGCTGCTGGAGGTCGGCATAGGGCTCGGTCCAGCGCTTCAGCCGCCGGACTTCCTCCACCACCTCCCGGGCCCGCTCGGGTTGATCCCAGAATCCGGGCGCAGCCATGAGTTGCTCCAGGACCGTGACGCGCTGCTGCTTGGCGTCGACGTCAAAGATAACCCCGGAGTTCGTGCAGCCCCTGCTCCAGCTCCCCAAGGCGCTCGTGGACATTGGTCTCGATCACGGCGGTTCCCGGTCCCCTTCCGGACAGCGTCCATCACGCACCGAGCCGTCGCCTCCGGGAGTCGAAGGGACGGCTCGCCATGCTGCTAAATATAGGTCTGGCCACAGCTTGTGACCAGCCTAGAAGATCGACCGCCCTCCGGCCAGAATCTGGTTCAGCGCGTCCCGCCAGTATGGCGTCGACGCCGCCATTTCCCGGCCCACCTGCTCGACGTACTCCTCCCAGCTCTTCTGGATCTCCTCCTCGAACGCTTCCTTGAGGTTCCCCGCGGAGAGCGCCCGCTGCCGCTTCTCCGGCTGGTAGACGATCATGTCCGAGACCAGGGCGCGGGCCAGCCGCCGTGCCTTCTGCTGCGGGTCCTGCTGCAGGAAGGGGTTGACCGGGCGCCGGCGAGCCTCACCGCCGGCTGCCGGGCCGGCGGGTGCGGCAGGGATCGCCGCACGAGGCGGCGGAGCCGGTGGGGCCGGTGGGACCGGGGCCTGTGGCGGCGGCACCCGCGCGGCGGTGACAGGCTGCCCCGGCGTCGGACGGAAGATCGGGGCGGACGGACGGGTCGACGCTGCCGGCGGTGGCGTCACCGTGGGCTGCGGCGCTCGAGGCTGGTAAAACGGCTGGCTCAGCCGGGCGGCGCCCGCCACGACCGGTCGGGCTGGTGGCGGGCCCCCGACGACAGGGGCTGCGGCCGTCGGCGGCGCGAGTCGGGGCTGGATCGGCGGCGTGACCGGCGGTGGAGCGGCCGCGGGGCGCGCGGGCTCGGGCCGCGGCGGCGTCGCGGGTTGGGCGGGAGCCCCGTCGCGCCGCACGTCCATGGTGGCCGCGCACACCGTGCAGCGCGCGCGGATGCCGCTCTCGGGGACCTTGAGCGGATCAACGCGGAACACCGTCCGGCAAGATGGGCAGCGGACGTTCATGAGCGCGGGTCCTCCCTACGCCTCTTCCGGATCGTCGTGGCGGCGGTCGACCACGAACACCGATCCCGGCAGGGTCTTCGCATAGCTCTTCATCTCCGTCGCGAGCCCGCTGACCTGCGCGGGGTGCGTAAAGTGACGCCGCTCGTTGGTCACGATGCCGATCGAAAGCGTCATCAGGGGCACGCGGTACAGCTGGCCACGCCGGTCCTTTCCGAAGAAATACCCGGCTCGGCGATCCTGATCGGAATACTGGAACGGCACCAGGGCGTCAAACACCGCGATCACCTCTGCGCAGATCTCGTTCACCCGGTCGGTGGGCACGACGAAGATGAAGTCGTCGCCCCCGATGTGTCCGACGAAGCTCTGCTCCGGGCAGAGGCCTTTGACGACGTCGCGCAGCATCCGCGACAGGAGGTAGATGACGCGGTCGCCGTCGTAGTAGCTGTAGCGATCGTTGAACTCCTTGAAATGGTCGAGGTCGGCATAGCACACGGCGAACCGCTCGCCCGCATCCAGCCGGCGGCGGATCTCCTGCTCGATATCCGTCGTGCCCGGGAGGCGTGTGGAAGGGTGGACGGCCACCGACGTTTCCGCCCGGGCAATCAGGGCGTCCAGCCGCGCCCGCTGCTCGGCGGGCTCGAACAGCGGCGTGATCACCTCGTCGACCCCGGCGGCGAACCATGCGCGAATGTGGTCCGACGTGTGGCCATCCGCCAGCACGGCGACCGGGATGATCCCGGTGTAGGGGTCCGCCGTGAGGTGCCGGCTCAGCGCCCGGCCTTCGTCGCCAAACTCCTCGGCGATCACGATGAGCGCGGGCAGGCTGCGCGCCGCTGCCATCTCGACGTCGGCGCGCTCTCTCAGCGGCACGACCGGAAGGGACCTCGTTTCCGCCCAAGTCGCCAGGAGGTCGGGAACCGGCCGCCCGGCCGGTGCGAAGTAAAGGACCGCCTGACGCTTCGGCACCGCGCTCCTCTCGCGTAATCCTAAGGCCGAAAAAAACTTAGGACCGCCTGCAGGGGAAGTCAAATGAGCGCTTTGGCGCTCAGAACGCCACGCGTACCTGCGCCGTGAACGCGAGTGACCGCGGCTGGACCCGGTCAGGGCCGAAGCCCGTGGTGAGGTTGACGCGATGCGCGCCGGCCGACAACCGCTCGGAGACGAACGCGTCCACCGCGCTCAGCACATGGTTGGCCAACAGGAGCCCGAGATTCTGCGTCGCCGCGCGAAAGGCGTCGTCGCTCTGCCGGATCGTCTGACGATACAGATCCTGCTCGAGGCCGGCGTTACGCCAGGACCACTGGAACCCCGGGCCGATGGCGCGGGCCGTGTAGAACGCCAACGCGCGCTGATACTCGGGCGAGTCGGGCGCGGGGGGATGGTCGAAGTCGGGAAAGAAGGTGCGGCGCGCCAGCGCCCAGATCTGGCCGTTGTAGGTCTGTTCGTCCGTCGGCGGCTCGAACCCGGGTCCGGGGTCGGCGTCAAACGGGCCGCTCTCCACATAGCGCCCCATCTGCTCGAAGTACTCGAACGCGGTGTCCTGGGTGGCGGGCTGGTAGGCCCCTCGCGCGACGAGCCACGCCAGCTGTCGGTAGCGGTCGCGCTCCCGTCGGCCCTCCGCATTGAGTCCGAGGAATCGGGTGAGCAGGAACGCCTCCGCCACGAGATACAGCGCGCCGCGCTCGCGCCGAGCCAACAACTGTCCCGCCCCGGGGACAACGGCGGAAGCGAGCGGACGAGCCCATCGCGCGTGCGCGGGGTCGTTCAGGATGTGCCAGACGCCGCCGCGGGCCGGCAGGTCGCCGCGGGCCGAATCCACCGGCGGATCCTGCGCGGTCAGCGGTCGGGCGGCCAGGGCGGCCGTCATCACGAGCGCGATCCGCAGGCGGCTCAGAGCATCACCCGGAAGCTGAGATACACGGGCTCGTCGAACCCGCCCCGATCGTAGAAGACCCGCGCGAAATCGATGGCGATCCGCTCGAGGTTTAGCCCGAAGCCAAGCGACGCGCCGCGGCTCTCCGACTTGAGGAACGCATATCCGGCGCGCAGCCGTGCGACCCGCCCGTAGCCGAACTCGAGCCCGAGGCGCGCATCGGGGCTGGAGTACTCCCCCCAGTCGTCCTGGAAGTCCATCAGCACGCGGGCCCCGAACGGCGTCCCGTCGCGCAGCGGCGGCAGCGGAATCCGGTAGGCGATGCCGACGGCAACCTGCGTGGGCAGCGGGTCCGCCTGATCGCGGTTCTCGAGCTGGAGCTTGAATCCCGCGTGTCGCACCGCGACCCCGATGCGCAGCGCGTCGGGACCGCCGATCGCGACCTGGGCGCCGACATCCACGGCCTGGGTGGTGCCGGTCACGGGGCGCAGCGTGCCGCAGTCCCCCTGACAATCCTGACGGAACTGGATCAGCTTGTAGCTCACCCCGAGCGCGAGCGTGTGGCCGATGTCCGTGGCATATGAGGCGAGCAGCTCGACGTTCTTCGGCGCGATCCGCCCGGCCGGAATGCCGCCGCCGGGCGGTACGACGTCCTGCGCACCATAGTCCACGAGGTAGGCCGCGATGCCCACCACCCCGAGCCGCTGCCCGACGACGGAGAGGGTGATCGCCGTGTTGTCGGACGCGAAGGTCGACGCGTAGTGGATGGCGAACTCCGAGCGCGGCAGCAGCGCTAGGCCGGCGGGATTCCAGAACACCGCTTCGCTGCTGCCGCCGTCGGCGATCGCGGCCTGGCCGAGCGCCGTCGACCGGGCGCCCACCGGCAGCAGCAAGAAGGCTGCGCCGCTCGATCGGGGCGCGCCGTCTTGCGCGCGGGCCACGCGCGGGCCGGCGGCCACGAGCGCGGCGGCGAGCCCGGCGAGGCTAGAGAGGCGTGGCCTCATCGATCAGCATGATCGGGATGTCATCCTCGACGGCGTACAGCAGCCGGCATGCATGACAGACCAGCGCCTCCTGGGGACTGGTGCGGTGCTCGAGCTCACCCTTGCACTTGGGGCATACGAGGATGGCGAGCAGGTCCGGCGGAACGCTCATGGAGACCTCGTTGGTGGAACACGGAACCCCAGGCGACGGAGCGCCGCCGCTCGGGAGCGCCACTTCGGCAGTGTCTTGACCCGCAGTTCGAGATACACCGGCGTACCGAGAAAGGCCTCGATCCGGCGCCGCGCGTCCGTCCCGATGCGCTTGATCATGGTGCCGCCGCGGCCGACCACCATGCCCTTCTGGGATTCGCGCTCGGTGTAGAGGACCGTCCGAATATACAGCGGGGATGAACCCTCCCGGAACTCGTCGACCTCGGCCGCGATCGCGTACGGCAGCTCGGCCCCGAGGTGCGCAAACGCCGCTTCGCGCACGAATTCGGCGACGAAAAAGCGCACCGGCTGGGCGCTGAGGTCGTCCGGGTCGTAGCGGAACGGTCCGGGCGGCAGGTGCTTGGCGCACCAGTGGAGGATCTCGGCCAGGCCCGTGCGGGATGGCGCGGAGGCCAGCACCTGATCGGGCGTGGCGGCGTGCACGGCCCCGGGGTCGAGCTGGTCGGCCTTCGTCAGGACGGTGAGCGTCGGCACGCGCGGTGCCGCCCCGTCGGGGAGCAGCGTCGCGAGGGGCGGGACCGGCCGCAGGGGAGCCGGATGCAGGTAGAGGATCAAGTCGGCCTGCCGGACGACGTCGAGCGCCTCCGTGCGCATCGCCTGCTGCAGCGGGTAGCGCGGGTCCAGCAGTCCGGCCGGATCGACGAAGATCATCTGTGCCGCGCCCTCCGTCCGCAGACCGATCACCGGCAACCGCGTGGATTGCGGCTTGGTGCTCACGATGGCGAGCGGCTCGCCCACCAGCGCGTTGAGCAGGGTCGATTTCCCGACGTTGGGCTGCCCGGCGAGGACGATGGTCCCGCAGCGCGTGGGAGCTGGCGACGATGACACGTGAGCGACGGTCGCGGGCCGGACCCGGGCTCAGCAGATGCGCGGCAGCTGGTCGCCCGGGAGCATGTCGACGATGCGGGAACCGCCGACCCGGGTCTTCAGGGTCACGAGGCCGCGGTGTTCCGCGACGACCGTCCCGATTCTCGCGGCGCCCGCCCCGAGCGGGTGCGAGCGGAGCGCCGTCAGGGCCGGCTCGCTCGCCTCAGGACTGACCAGCGCGAGCAGGATGCCCTCGTTGGCGACGTAGAGCGGATCCAGCCCCAGGACCGCGCACGCCGCGGCGACCGCCTCCGGCACGGGGAGGGCGTGGTCCTCGAGCTCGACGCCCACGCCGGCCGCCTGGGCGAGCTCGTTGAGCGCGCTGGCGACGCCGCCGCGCGTGGGGTCACGGAGGGCGTGCACCGCGCGGCCGACCCGGTCCCGCAGCAGCTCGACCAGCGGTGCCAGGGCCGCCGTGTCGCTCGTGATGGTGGACTGGAACCGCAGGTCCTCGCGCGCGGCCATCACCGCCATGCCGTGGCGCCCGATCGGGCCGCTCACCAGCACCGCGTCGCCCGGACGCCCGCCCCGCGGGCCGGGGCGGAAGTCGTCGCGCAGGACGCCGATGCCCGTCGTGTTGACGAACATGCCGTCGGCCTTGCCCCGCTCCACGACCTTGGTATCGCCGGCCACGATCGGGACACCGGCCGCCCGGGCCGCTCCGCTCATTGCCTCGAGCACCCGGTCGAGCACGTCGAACGGCAGCCCTTCCTCCAGCACGAAGCCGGCGGTGAGGCAGCGCGGCACGGCCCCCATCATCGCGAGGTCGTTCAAAGTGCCGTGCACCGCGAGCGTGCCGATGTTGCCGCCGGGGAACTCGAGCGGCGCAACCACGAATGTGTCGGTCGAAACCACGATCCGGCCGGCGAGCGCCTCGATCACCGCGCCGTCTCCCAGCTCGGCGAGAGCGGGATTGTCGAACCGCGGCAGGAACCGCTCGCGCAGCAGCGCGGCGCTCAGCTTGCCGCCCGAGCCGTGCCCCAGCTGCACGTGCGCGTACGTCGACTGCGGCACCGGACAGGCCGGTCCGTTGGCCGGGGAGGCCGTGCTGGTCAATGATCCCCGCTCGCCGGGGCGCGCGCGCGCCCGTAGTTGTAGTACGCCGCGCATGTGCCCTCCGACGATACCATGGGTGCGCCGAGCGGGCGTTCGGGCGTGCATTCCCGGCCGAACGCCGGGCACTCGAACGGCTTGAGCTTGCCGCGCAGCACGTCGCCGGCGCGACACAGCGCGGGCTCCGTCGCCCGGATGTCGCCGAGGGCGAACTTGCGCTCGGCGTCGAACCCGGCGAACTCGTCGCGTAGGCCGAGACCGCTTCCCGGGATCGGGCCGATGCCGCGCCATTGCCGGTCGATCAGGCGGAACACCTTGAGGACGAGGTCCTGTGCCGGCCGGTTGCCGTCGCGCCGGACCGCGCGCACGTACTGGTTCTCCACTACGTGACGGCCCTCCTCGAGCTGACGCACCGCCAGGAGGATGCCCTCGAGGATGTCGAGCGGCTCGAAGCCGGTGACCACGATGGGAACCCGGTAGCGGGCCGCGAGGGACTCGTACTCCCACCAGCCCATCACGGTGCACACGTGGCCGGCCGCGAGGAACGCCTGCACCCGGTTGTCCGCGGATTCGAGGATCGCCGTCATCGCCGGCGGCACGGTGACGTGGGAGACGAGCAGCGAGAAGTTCGTCAGCCCGAGCTGGCGGGCCCGCCACACCGCCATGGCGTTGGCCGGGGCCGTGGTCTCGAAACCCACGGCGAAAAAGACCACCTCGCGGGTCGGGTGGCGCCGCGCCAGCTCCACGGCGTCGAGCGGAGAATACACCACGCGCACGTCCCCGCCCTGTGCGCGCACCTGCTGCAGGTCGATCGTGGAGCCGGGGACGCGGAGCATGTCGCCGAAGGACGTGAAGATCACGTCGGGGCGGGCGGCCAGGTGCAGCGCCCGGTCGATCTGCTCCAGCGGCGTGACGCACACGGGACAGCCCGGGCCGTGGATCAGCTCGACCGCCCCGTCGATCAGCTCGTCGATGCCCTGCCGGACGATCGTGTGGGTCTGGCCGCCGCACACCTCCATCAGTACCCAGCGGCGCGTCGCCGTCGCCCGAATGCGCTGCACCAGGCCGCGCGCCACATCGCCGTCCTGGTACTCGCTGAGGTACTTCACGAGGCCGCCGGCGGCGCGTCTCCGGGACTGCGCTCCGCCAGCTCGCGCATCCAGTCCAGCCCCTCGACCTGGCTCATCTCGCGGAGCAATGCGAACGTGCGGCGCGCTTCCTCCTCGTCCACCTTGGAGATCGCGAAGCCGACGTGCA
>Ga0153915_10001102_pt1 | contig 24906 bp, 22 predicted proteins | sample Opewatmetagenome_2_FD_107003 | JGI IMG/M metagenome (GOLD analysis project Ga0153915, IMG submission 107003) | Freshwater wetland microbial communities from Ohio, USA - Open water 3 Core 3 Depth 3 metaG | ecosystem: Environmental > Aquatic > Freshwater > Wetlands | place: USA: Ohio, Lake Erie...
CAGGGTAAAAGAGACATAATTCCTGGCGACGGATGCAGAAGTTTTGTAAAAGGTATAAGATATCCTATATGGATAGAGTTGACTATCTGCACTTGGTTTCGTATAACTTATATACATAAAGTTACCGTTTGCATCAACAACCTTGTCAAGATACCACATAAAACAACCGTTAGTAGCCCATAGCTGGGAACCGGCGGTGCTTCCAAAGTAATAACTTGTTCCTTCTTTTGTTGTGGCGACCCAGATTGGGTAATGTGCTTATTTTATAGAATTAGGTTAAGGTTTGCTTTATCCGGATTAAAGGGCAGATTCTGAGGAGGCTTAGCGCTCGGCAATTACCTTGAAATATCCCCCATTGGCGCATGGCTTGCAATAGGGCTTTCCGTCAACCATAGCCTCTTTATTATCACGCACAACCTGCCCGCAACTGGAGCAGGTCGCCTTTTTTCCGGTTGGACCGGGAAGATCAAATTCGCTTATCGGCACATTGACTTTTTGAACCCTGAAAAGGACATCGTCCGGCATTCTCTTATATGCCTCAATCTCCTGTGCGACTCTTTCCTGAATCTCAGGGGCATAAATATGAACAAGGTCGCGGCATTCCTCGGTAGAGATGATCCTGTAGGCATCTGATGTCTCAAGATTGATGAAGGTCGCTGCCATAATACCGTAGTCCATGAATTTTAAAGACCTGCGTCCAAGTTTCGCCCCTGAGACAAAGGCAACAGCGTCCGACGCGCACCTGTCCATCTCCACATAGACGATGAGCTTCTTGATCTGTTCGCGCGACCCCGGTTCTTCAAGACCGATAAGACTGCATCCCAGCATGGCCATCCTTACGCCAACGATCTGGCCGGGACAGAGATGTCCGTGATCTTTTGCGGAAGCGGATAGTAATTCTTCAAATGGCCTCAATGATTTTTCTCCTTTATAGGCATGGGAAAGAAAATCCCTTTAGGTTCGCAGACATGAACAGCTTGTCTGCATCAGAAGAACTGAATATGTTATTTTTAACACAATAAAAAGATGGGAGTCAATACTTAATGGGCTGTTGCACAAAGCATAATGATCTCCCCGTCTCATGATGGGGGCTTACATCAGCAACCCTTGCAAATGACTTTCGAATATCAACATATCAATCTTATGTAAGTTCTTAAGCGGAACTTATTGAAATCAAATCAAAAAAATAACTTGATAGCAACAACAGCCTCATATATAAGATTCCCTTGGGAATGGCAGTTAAATAGAGGACCTGATGATGACTTCAGTATTTTTTGTGCAACAGTTAAGAATTATTTCTAAATCCAGGCCATGCGAGATCTAGAAAAGAGCAGATTTCAATCCCCGGGAGGTCGTAAGAGGATTGTCATCACAGGCATGTCGGTCATCTCGACCCTGGGAGCCACCCTTGAAGGATTCCACGATGCCCTTCTTCATGGCAGGTCGGGGATCTCCAGGTGGAAAAACCCCTTATACTCAGGAAGCTGTGTCAAGATCGGCGGCGATCTGTGGGGATATGACATCAACACAAAGATATCGTCCCTTAAGGACCACATCCCCTCCGAGGTCTTCCGGCGCATGCGAAGGCTCGCGGTCAATTCCCCCATGGCTGCGGGGATAGGCATGCTCATTGCCGTTGAGGCATTCATTGATGCAAACCTGTTCGGGGCGAAGACAGACCCTGAGCGGATCTCGGCCATCCTTGCCGGTCACTATATGAACGAACTGTATAAGCTTGAAAACTGGCTGGCCTTTGCCTCGGATCCTGAAGGGATAGACGTTTCGCTGGGCGTCAAGGAGGTGGAAACGGATGCCCTGTCCTGTATGATGGAGGTTATAGGGATCACCGGCGCCGGTTTCAGCACCGGGGGGGCCTGCGCCGCCGGCAATATCGCACTGCGTTCCGCCGTTGACGAGATCCGGCATCATGACAGCGATGCAGCACTTGTTTGCGCCCCATTTCATGAACTTACGCCAGCCTCTCTCCATTCCCTGGCAAAGCTGGGCGCCCTTTCCCTGGAGAGATTCGACGAAGAACCGGCTAGGGCGAGCCGACCCTTCGATGCAGAGAGGAACGGCTTTATCCCTGCGACAGGCGCAGCCGCCCTTGTTGTCGAAGGGCTGGATCATGCCCTTAAGCGCGGGGCGCGGATATATGCAGAGGTCATGGGCGTGGGAATCAATACCAGCGGATCCCGCAATCCGACACCGGCGGAAGACCGCATGGCGGGGGTTATGGAACTGGCTCTTCGTGAGGCGGGAGTGGACAGAAGCGAGATAGACTACATATCCGCCCACGCCACATCCACCCAGCTCGGCGACATCGCAGAGGCCAGGGCTATCAGGCGCGTCTTCGGCGATCATACAGGGGACATTAAAATCAATGCACTGAAGTCCATGCTTGGACATCAGCTCAGCGCCTCGGCCCTGGTGGAAATCGTGGCGTCGGTTCTTCAGATGCGCGCCGGGGTGCTCTACCCCACCATCAATATCGATACGCTCGACCCGGAAATCGATCTCGATGTCTGTGCAAACCATGGCATCGAATACCGGACAGGCTGTCTGATGAAGAACGCCTTCGGCTTTGGCGGCGTCAATACGGCGTGCATCCTTAAGCGATATGAATGATTCGATTGACAAGAAAAAAATTACGCCCGGACAGGGTGAAGTCAAGAATCCCGGATCTCACGTCCGCGGGGTCGTACCCTGCCGGATAATGATCCGGCAAACCAGGTAAATAAAAAACCAAAGGAGGATGATTGTATGAACAAAGAAGAAGTGATTCGTCTGCTCGTGAAAAATCTTAAAAAGGCTATACCGGAGTTTGAGGATGAGGAGTTGGATACAAGCAAATCCTATAAGGATCTGGGTGTCAGCAGCCTTGAACTCGTGGAGATCGTGACCAAGACCGCCAAGGAGCTGGGGGTGAACCTGCCTTTCACTGAGCTGACCTCTGTGAAAACAACGGATGATCTGGCGAACGTTTTCATGCGGTTGAAGTCAAAGTAATGTATGTCCCATGAAAAAGAGAGACTGGGTCTACATCCCCCACCCCTCTGGCATGGAGTGCTATGGGCGGGGGCTTCGAATGTCATCCTTGATGAAATCGAAGAGCTTCCGGCTGTCCTCTGAAAGCAGGTTGACTGAATCGAATTCAGGCAGCACCGAAAGCTTCTGCATGAGCATGCCGTCCGTGCCGAACCATTGCGGCAGGAACCCCCCGAAGAAGAATCCCTGTTTGCGAAGACATGCGACCGCCCTGCCGGACCACGGCTCGCCCAGGTTCACGAAGACCTGGAAGACAACGATCCCCCGTGCACAGGCCCGCTCTTCCTCCTCGATCAAACGCCTTTCAAAATCCTCACCCAGGCTAGGAAGGGAGACTCGAAGCGATTGCGCCTGGTCGAAATACCGTGCGTCCAGGTCCGAAACAGCCCCTTTAGGGACTGGCGCCGTGGAGGGCTTCACATCCCTTGTCAGAGGCATCTTTGAGATAATGGAACTTAGAATGGCCTCATATTCAACGGGAAGGTAGACCTCGCATGGCCTGTCGCGGATGACCTTGAAGGAGAGGCATGTCGAGACCCTGCTGCCGGAGGCGTCCCCTTTGCGGTACGTCTCCCCGGGCATCAAGCCAAGTTCGATTCCCGTATCGGCAAAGCCGAAGATAGAGGAGATCTTCTGCATGACGAGATGATTGCAGACCGGCTCCCCTAATATTTCATCTATCTCCACTGTGGACGCGATGGTGTTAAAAAGGTAGTCCTGTATGCACAGGACCGCAAGGGTGGCCCGGTATTCGGGAAGAACCGTTGCCTGGCCGGTCTCGTAAAGCAGGGGATTGTGGGCAAAGCCCCTGAAGAGCGAACCGAAGCCGATGATGTCGCCGACTGCGGTCCTTGCGACAACTCCGATCATGTCGCCAAGCCTGTTCGCTTCTATGAGTTGTTCCGGGACGTAATAGCTGTCGAATGGATAGAACTCTCCGTACACCTCATTAAAACATCGTGCAACCCCCCAGGCATCCTCAGGTTCAAATCTAGCCACCTCGAATTCCTGGCCGGGCTGAGCCCGATACGCCTCTTCCTTCAACCTGCGGACGGCTTCATTCTTATCTTTCGGAAAAGCTGATGTCATAGTCAATTGCTCCTTTTCTGATTATCGCCGGTTTTGTCAGCATACGGCGGCGCGCCCTCACGCCCTATCGGTCTGTTGCCATACAACTCACGGACAGGTCCATATTTTTCGTGTACATAGGCCAGGGAATCATCTATCGCCCTGACCGTTGTGTCCAGGGTTTCTTCTGTGTGGCGGTAACAGAGATAAGCATGATGGTGAGGAGCCATGAAGATGCCCCTGCGGATGAGCTGGGTGTAAAATGCATCTCTTCTTCCGGCATGCGTGCCTGCCTTATCCCGTCTGAAGGTAATGAAAAACATCGGCGGAAGACCGCTTAACTCTGCACCGACATCATACTTGTCCATGAGGTCCTGGACCTTTTGAAGGAAGCGGCCCCCCCTTTCCCATATCTTGTCCAGGATTTTGTCCCGTTCCAGGATCTCAAGGGTTTTCAGAGCTGCTATCATGCCATCGCTGTTGGGAAAAAAGGTGGAGGATATGAAGATGTCCTGAGCCGCGGCCATCATCACCTCCGATCTTCCGGTAATCGCACTGATTGCGTACCCGTTAGCCATCCCCTTGCCTAACACGGTAAGGTCGGGAACAACGTGGTACAACTCCTGCGCCCCCCCCATGCTGAGCCTGAAGTTGGTGCGGATCTCATCGAAGATCAATATGGCGCCGTATCTGTCGGAGATCTCCCGTACTCCTTCGAGGAACCCTGGCCTGGGCTCCTCCATCCTGCGCTGGGCGGGATGGCCGATGGGGGTCATAATGATGGCGGCCGTCTGATCACCGTATTTTTTCATCAGATCATCGAGTTCGTCCAGATCGTTGTAGCGAAAATCGTACACGTCCTCGTACAGCTTTTGAGGGATGCCGCCTTTCAGCTCTGATGCCCAGTCATGCCAGCCGAGGTAGCCGCAAGACATGATCTTGATCCGGTCCGTGTATGCCCTGGCGATACGAATGCCCGCTGTGGTGGCGTCCGAGCCTGTTTTCAGGAATATGCTCATTTCAGAACAGGGGACCAGTTCCCTCACCCTTGCTGCGAGCTCGTTTTGACAGCTCTGCGTGAAGGCCAGACAAAGGCCCTTCTCGGTTATTTGACGGATAACAGCGTCATCAACCTCCTCCTCCCGATGCCCCAGGAGGATCGGTCCGTACCCGCAGAGGAAGTCGATGAATTCGTTTCCATCAACGTCAATGATCCTGCACCCCTTGCCTGACTCAAAAAAGATCGGGTATTCTCCGGGGATAAAATCGCCGGGCTTTCTGGCGTACAGGGTTCCCCCTGGAACCAGCGCAGTGGCCTCTTTATATAGTTCAAGGCTTCTTGATATGTTGAGCCTCACGGCCTCCTTCATCTTTCTCCTCCTCTTGTGAAACTTCAATGCCTCCCTCTGCCCCCTGAGACTGTGTCGCAATAGGAATAATTGTCATTCCGAACGCATGTGAGGAATCTCAACTCGTTCATATCATTAAACATCAAGATTTCTCCCTTCGGTCGAAATGACAAAAACGGTAATTGTGACACAGTCTCCCTCCAGAGGGGGACAAATTCGAGGTTGGACGTTCAATGTTCAACGTTCATCTTTTTCTTCAAGCACGGATGTCACTGTCTCTGTCTGATATATCCTGGCCCCGCTTTTAAGCAGCGCCGCAAGGAATCTCTCCGGATCAATGCAACCTTCAGGCGCGACAAGGCCTTTGACCTTGATGTCCCCCGCACTCAGCATCCGGACCGCTATCGAGGCGGAGATGCCTGTTCCCGGTCCCATGCCGCCCACCATTTCGGCAGTGCAGGTCACCTGCTTCCCTTTTCTTTCACCCTTGACAATTACCTTCAGTCCTGAGACGGAAGACCCCCTGTCCTCCTGAGATGCAGGCAGGATGCCGCCTTTGACGATCACATTCTTAAGCCCTTTTATATAGCGCGGCATGGTCAGGGGCTGAGGATGGCCGACATAGCGGACCATGCAGGCGCCGAGCGGATCGGGGAACTGAACCGTCTCCTCGCCTGTGCCGCCCTCCACATATGCCGGCGTGGAGTCAAGAAACTGGGGAATTTTGCCTGCGGTCATATGGAGGCTGTGCTCTAAGGCCGCGCCTGCGAGCCCGGTAATGCTCACTGCCCAGAACAGGGAGATCTCGTCTACCTTGTCCAGCCTTTGCGCGTACCATTTGGCTATGATATTATTCGTTCCCGGATCCGAGCCCATTCCCGTGAGCACGGTAATCCCGGCTTCTCTGGCGGCCTTGTCTATCTCAGAGGCATACAGGGTCTCGACAGCCTCATAGTCATCGCAGACATCTATGCAATCGACCTTGGCCGTAACCGCCGCCCTCGCCACCGCCGCAGCCGTCTTATAGAATGGCCCCGCACAGTTGACGGCCACATCGGCATCCTTCAGCATGCCTGCAAGGCCCCCGTGATCGGTCGCATCGATCTTGATAAGCGATATCTTCTTATTTATACGAAGCCTGTCGCGCAGCCCGGCAGGATCAATATCTATGTCGCCCAGGATGATCTTCTCGATCCCTTCCTGCTTTATCAGCCCCAGGGCGACTTCCTGGCCGATATTTCCCCTGCCGCCCACGATAAATACCTTCATTCGGTTCCACCTTCCCCAATATGTCCGTAGGTTTGATATACCATAGGGCTATTTGATCTTCAACACCCTGTTAATCTTGCCGGTTCCGGTCTTGGGGATCTTCTCCGTGAAGATAAATTGGACCGGGCACATGTAGGAGGGGAGGCGTTCCAGGACAAAGGAACGCATCCTAAGGGAAAGACCGGCCTCGTTCTCGCACCCCGATTTCAGCACTATATAGGCAAGGGGCTTCATGAGTCCTTCAACAGGATGGGATGTCACGGTGCATGAAAGCACTGCCGGATGGGCGGCCAGGACCTCCTCCACCTTAACGGGCGAGACCCACTTGCCGCTGGATTTAAACATCTCGTCCATGCGCCCCTGGTAGGTATAACATCCGTCCTGTTCGGTAAAGACATCGCCCGTGTTGAGCCAGCCGTCATCGAGCATGGTCTTTGCCGTCATATCCTGACGTCTCCAGTAGAAGGGCGCCGTGCTTCTTCCCCTGATCAGGAGCGCGCCCGGCTTGCCGGAAGAAAGCGGGCGGCCGTCCTTGCCGATGATCCTGGCCTCGTAGCCCGGCACGACAATGCCTGTTTTGCCTGGCGACATCTTGTCTGTGCGGTTCGAAATGAAGATATGGAGGCTTTCCGTCGAACCTATGCCGTTTAGGATATCAAGCCCCGTCATGTTTTTCCATTCGTTGTATAACCAGGCAGGAAGTACCTCGCCCGCGGAGACGCACAACCTGAGGGACGGAAAGGAGATCCTTTCGCTTATGGTCTTGACCATCATGTTGTAGAGGGTCGGCACGGCAAAAAAAAGGGTGGGGCGTTGCTCCTCAATCAGATTGAAGATATGGAAGATATCGGCAGGGCCGGAGTTAAAGGGTGGAAGCACGACCGATGCCCCGGAATAAACCGGGAAGCATAGGCTGTTTCCCAGCCCATAGGCAAAATGGAGCCTGCTTATAGAGAGGACGACATCTTCTTCGGACATATTAAGGATCTTGCCGGCATACTGTTCAGCGCAGAACAGCATGTCGCCTTGAGAGTGGGGCACGCCCTTGGGGTCGCCGGCGCTGCCGGAGCTGTAGATCAGAAAATCGACTCCATCCGCGGATGGAGGAGAAGGAGCGAGTGAGGCGCTCGCCTTTTCCGACATTTCGGCGTAGCCCCGGTCATCAATGCAAAGGGTTGGCATAAGGGCATAGGCGCCCGCCTTTACGGCATCTGAAGAGGAGATGGTTATCAACGCCGAGGGCTTCGTCTCATCGAATATATATTCGTAGGCGCTTTGAGACATGTCGGCGCCCAAGAGGACGGGGATGGCCCCGCATTTCATCCCGCCCAGAAAGGCATAAAAGACCTCAGGGCAGTCAGGCAGGGCGATGACGGCCCTTTCCCCTGCCTTTAGGCCGGAGGACTTCAATATGTTTCCAAAGCGGTTGGCATTTTCTTCCAGAAGGGCATAGGTGATATGATCATTGCCTTGGGAGATGGCCGTGCGACCTCCCCGGACCAATGCGTGATGGTGAAGGATCTCCGAATAGTCCCTGAATCCTTGCGGCATGATTCTCACTCCGGCAATCTCCTGTCAGGATTTTGCATAATGCAGATTGATAGACTGTATCCTCAGCAGGCTGCCCCATTTGAAAAAAAGGGGGACCTGCGCCTTAAGCGGCATATCTTCTCTTAATGCAAATCCCTGACCAGGTCAAGCCGGAACCGGATCTCTTCCCCCTAATGCCATTTTCACCTTGACACGCGATGCTAATCTCCATATGCTTTTTCCCGGAAAATGAGGCGCCCTAAAAAATAATATGCTATATATATGTACAGAGATCAACCGGTCGCCGGATAATTTTATAGATAGATGCAGGTCTTTTCTGCCCAAATGGCGATTGGATCAGATGATGGGCTATCGCTCTCAGTCTGACAGGAAACTTTGTGCCGTGGCCTATATGCTATTGGTTTATGCCCTGAAAAACGAGGGCGTGTTTAATGCCCTGCCCGAGTTCGGATACCGTGCCGACGGAAAGCCCTTCCTGTCAAACTATCCCGATATCTGTTTCAGTATAAGTCATTGTCGTGATGTGGCGGCATGTATTATTTCTGATGTGGAGGTCGGGGTTGATGTTGAAAGGGTGAATGAATATGACGATGAACTGGCAAGGGCCGTATGCAATGATGATGAATACCGATGGATTGCCGGTTCTCCGGATTCAGATATAAGGGCCAGGACTTTTACAGGGCTTTGGACCAGGAAGGAGAGTGTGGCAAAGTGGCGCGGCACTGGGCTGGCCTGTGATCCGCGGGAAATATTAAGAGGCGAGTTGCCGGATATGCCGGACAAGGGTTTTCATATTGCAAGCCTCTATTATCAGCCAGGGAATTTCTGCATCTCAGTGTGCAGGAATAATAACATTATGGAAACGGGTCTTTAAAATGGATAAACATAAGAATCCCACAGTTACCCTGAGTGTTAACAATGACACGGTCTTCCTGCCTGTCATCGTCTCCTTCATAGAGAAGACAGCCCTGGCTATGGGCCTTTCCGAATCAGGGGCCATGTCCCTGACACTCGCCGGAGAGGAGATCTTTTCCTATCTGTGCCGCATGGCGTCCCCGGATGACAAGGTTACAATAAACTGCACCAGGGGCGGCTGGTATGTAAAGGTGGAGTTCTCCTTTTTTATCAAGGATTTCGACCTGCAGGCATTCAACCTCACATCGACCGTCTGTATCGAGGACGATAAGAGCCTTGAGGACATGGGGCTTCTCATTGCATCGCGTTTCGTCGACCGCTTCCGCTACTCCGAAGAAAAGGACGAAGGGATCAGACTGACCCTTATCAAGGAAAAGGATTACCCCGTGATAGGGATAGAAGGGCCGGCCCTGCCTCCCTTTTTGTCCGAGTATTCCATAAGACGGGCCGATCCTGAAGAACTGAAAACCTTTGCCCTCCTTGCCTCCAGCTTTTACAGGGAACAGGTTATTCCCCAGTTCTTCAATTACCCGGGGAAGCTTGTGGACATGATAGCAAGCGGCGAGTATCAATGCGTCCTGGCGGTTGACCGGAAGGGGCATGTGGGAGGAGGGATCGTCTGGGGCTGGGCCGGAATCAAGACGGTTGAGTGTTACGGGCCTTATATCTTCAACCAGGGAGAGGGCTCTCCCATTGCCGAGAGACTCCTTGACGCCTGCCTCGGCGCCATTGCCAAGACCCCTGCCCTGGGGCTTTTAAACCGCCTTTCAACGCCGGATCTTCCTCAGACATACTTTGAGAAGTTGGGTGAACTCAGGATATCCGATAAAGAGGGCTCATCCACGGACCTCCCTGCCTGGTTCCGCCAGATGCAGGAAGACCCGGGCTCAACGGTATGGGCTCATAAGGACCTGGAGGGCTGGCTGAGGGGAGAATATCAGAGGCTGGTCTTTCCCCGCGAGATAAGGACCGTCACAGAGGCAGGCGAGACAAGGGCCCCCTTTTCCGTGCTTTCAGTCATATTCGACAGGCAAGAGGGGATGGCGACCCTGCAACCGGTTCGATACGGGAGTGATGCAGAGGAGACCCTGGCAAATTATCTGAGGCTTTTTGAAAAGGAGGCCCTTGGGAACATCTTTTTCGAGATGGACCTGATGGATGCATGGCAGGCATGTTTTACTCCGGCCCTCCTTAACCTTGGTTTCAGGCCGCGGATGGTCCTCCCCTATGCAGGGGCAGGCGACCAGGTCATCTTTCAGCGGAGCAGTGGATTGCCATGATCTCTGCCTATATCGACAGACTGGTCCCTGCCTATGTAAGGCATTTTGAGGCATATGTCCCGAGTAAGCCTGATGATGAGTTGATGAAGCTGTACGGATGCGCCGGGCTCTTCCGGCTGAACAATAACGAGAACCCCCTTGGCCCTCCCCCTGAGGCGCAGAAGGTCATAAACCGTTTTCCTCCGCCAAGGGCCTCGATCTATCCCAGCGGCGACGCCTACCACCTGAGACATAAACTGGCAGAGAGGTTCGGCCTTGAACCGGATCAGTTCCTGGTAGGAAACGGGGCCAACGAGGTGATCGGTTTTGTGATCAAGGCATTCTGCCAGGAGGGCGACAACATCATAACCGCGGACAAGACCTTTGCCGTCTATGAATGGGTGGCAAGGTTTTCAGGTTTTGAGGCGAGGCTTGTCCCGCTTAAGGACATGGGTTTTGACGATGAAGGGATGATCGGGAGAATCGATGAGAGGACAAAGATCCTCTTTATCTGCAACCCCAACAACCCGACAGGCGCCTGGTGGAACAAGGACAGATTAAGGCGATTTCTGGACCGCATATCAGGGCGAAGGATCGTGGTGGTGGATGAGGCATATTGCGAGTTTGTCGATAAGGATGACTTCCCTGACGGGATCTCCCTTATCCGTGAATATCCCAATCTGGTGATCTTCAGGACCTTTTCCAAGATGTACGCCCTGGCAGGGCTCAGGATCGGCTACCTTGCCGGGGATAAAGACACAGTGGATGTCATACGCCGCACCTGTGTGGTATACTCCATCAATTCGCTGGCCCAGGAGGCGGCCCTTGCGGCCATAGACGACAGGGAGCACATACTTCGTACGCGGACGATGGTCAGGGAGGGGAAGGAGATAGTGCTCGCGGGGCTTGAGAGGCTGGGGCTCCCCTATGTAAACGGAGAAGGGAATTTTATCATGATAAAACTCCCCATGAGCGACAGCCTTGCCTATCGAAAACTGATGAAATATGGCATTATGGTGCGGACCATGACAGGGTTCCGTTTCCCGAATTATATCCGGTTGACCATATCCGGCAGGGAGCCGATGGAGGCATTCATAGAAGCCTTGGCAAAGATATTATGAAATATCCGCCTTGTATCTTTTAGAGAGATTACGCCTGGGAACAAAATGGCGAAAGGCTCAAGGGAAAGACGGAAGATTTCAAATTTGAAATTTGAAATTTCCTTGCGCCCTGAGCCTTTCGCCATGCGCCTTAGACTCATGTCGTCTTGAGATGATAGTTGTGATCGGAAAATTATTTATTTGATAACGTAAAATCATGATGCCAAAAAACAGGACATTACAGATCGGACAATCTGTGCCAAGGGAGGATGCCTTTAAAAAGGTCACGGGCGAGGAGAGGTATGCCGCGGATTATTACGGCAAGGACCTCCTGTGGGCAGGCGTAAAGAGGGCCGGGATCCCACATGCAAGGATCAAGGGGATACATACTGAAGAGGCAGCCCTTCTTCCCGGCGTAATAAAGGTCCTTACCCACAAGGATATAAAGGGCACAAACAGACAGGGTGTCATAAGAAAAGACCAGCCTGTCCTTGCCGATACAAGGGTGAGACATGCAGGCGACGCCATGGCCATGGTGATCGCGGAGGACAGGGAGACCCTTCAAAAGGCCCTTGCCCTGATCACCCTTGACCTGGAGCCCCTGGAGGCGCTGCTTGACCCTGAAAGGGCCGTGATGAAGGATGCGCCCCTTATCCATGATGATAACCCCGGAGGAAATATCCTCCTTCAGGGACTGATAGAGAAGGGAGATGCAACCTCTGTCATAAAGAAATGTGATGTGTCAGCAGAGATGTCCATCCGTCTTCCCCACCAGGAGCATGCCTACCTGGAGACAGAGTCGGGATGGGCTATCTTAAGGGACGACAACAGGATCGAGCTCGTCGTCTCCACCCAGACGCCCTTCAGGGACCGCCGTGAGACGGCAGAGGCCGTAGGCATTGAAGAGGGAAGGATCAGGATCATTGCCCCCTACTGCGGGGGGGCCTTCGGCGGCAAGGACGGGATCAATGTCCAGAGCCTCCTGGCCCTGGCGAGCCTTAACTGTCCCGGCAGGCCCATAAAGATGTGGTGGTCAAGGGAGGAGAGTTTCCTTGCAAGCTGCAAGCGTCATCCTGCCGTCATGACCTATTGTTTAGGGGCATCCTCAGAGGGCCTGCTGCAGGCACTCAATGCGGAGATCGTCTATGACACGGGACCATATGATCATCTGGGAGGGGCGGTCATGACACTGGGCATGGAACATGCCTGCGGCCCCTATCGAATACCTAATGTACGTATTTCCGCAAGGGCCGTCTACACCAATAACCCCATAGGCGGGGCCTTTCGCGGTTTCGGGGTCCCGCAGGTTACAGCAGCCATGGAACAGGTGATGGATGTCCTTGCTGAGAGAATCGGGATCAGCCCCATGGAGATCAGGCTGAAAAATGCCCTCTTAAAGGGAGATAAAAACCCCTTAGGCGTTACCATGACCACCTCTACCGGGATCATGGAATGCCTGGAGGCCATTGAAAAGGACCCGTCCTGGATCAATCGTGAAGTGTGGAAGAAGGATGCCGGACCATTCAAGGCGAGAGGGGTCGGGATTGCCTCTGTGATGCATGGGATGGGGTACGGTCCCGTGATCCCGGACTCGGCAAACGCCAAGATCGAACTTACCCTTGACGGCACATTCCTCGTCTACTCCGGGGTTGTGGATATGGGCCAGGGGAATGCCTCTACCTACCTTCATATTGCCGGGGATATACTTAATCAGGACATGGATCATATGGGCCTGGTGCTTCCTGATACGGACAGGACACTCCCCTCAGGCTCTGCATCGGCAAGCCGGACCACCTACACCTTCGGAAATGCACTGATAGGCGCTGCCGGCGACTTGAGGGATCGCATCCTATCGCGCATCTGTGACGCGATCATGGCAAAAGATATTTCCGAGATGACCCTCATCCCCGGGGCCGTAAGGCACATACCGTCAGGACGGGATATCACCCTCAGGGATGCGGCGGCCTTCCTCTCAAAAGACGAAAGGATAGCAACATCCAGGTTCAGGGCGCCTGCATCCGTGGAAATCCCCACGGAGGACAAGGCCCTCATGCTCCACGGGATACCCCATGTGATCTTTTCCTACGGAGTACAACTGGCCTGCGTGGAGGTGGACCGGCTGACAGGAGGGGTCGATGTCGTTAATTTTGTCTCGGCAAACGACTGCGGGAAGATAATCAACCCCCAGGTCTTTCAGCAGCAGATGCAGGGCGGGATAGCGCAGGGGATCGGCTATGCCCTCTATGAAGACTTCATTCTAAAAAACGGTTCCATTGAGACCAAAGACCTCAGCACCTATATCATCCCCACGGCGCTGGACCTCCCGGACATGACGGCCATGACGGTTAATCTTATGGAGGATACCGGGCCCTTCGGGCTTAAGGGCGCAGGGGAGATCGCTATCGACGGCCCTCTTCCTGCCGTTGCCAACGGTGTGGCGGATGCATGCGGGGTAAGGCTTTCCGACTATCCAATGACACAGGAGAGGGTGCTTGAGGCGCTTGGGGGATATGAAGGATAGACCGGGAAAGGATGAACGTTGAACATTCAACGTCGAACGCCCAACGTCGAATGAAGGTGTGGCATCTTAACCGTAGACCTTATACCCTGCACCATTGGATTAGCATTACAAGAGGAAAAAACTTGGAGATAAGATTCATATTAAATGATAAAGAGACGGTCATCGACGCCCCGCCTGACAGGCGTGTCCTGGATATCCTCAGGGAAGACCTGGGTCTGACAGGGACAAAGGAGGGGTGCGGTTCAGGGGAATGCGGGGCATGCACTATCCTTGTGGATGGCGAGTCGCATTTATCCTGCCTGATGCTTGCATCACAACTTGAGGGAAGAAGTGTCACCACCATAGAGGGCCTTGAAAAAGACGGAAAGAGACATCCCCTACAGGATGCATTCATTGAGAATGGTGCGGTGCAGTGCGGGTTCTGCACTCCCGGGATGATCCTTTCAGGGATTGAGCTCTTAAGCCACACCCCGAAACCCTCCCGCGAAGCGATCAGGAGCGGCCTGTCAGGGAACCTCTGCCGCTGCACAGGATATCAGAAGATAGTGGATGCAATAGAGGACGCCTCCGGAGAAGGGTTTTGACCATGAACGTATATATGCCCCATACACTTGAAGACCTGTGGGAGATCTTGTCCCGCGACACAGAGGCAAAGGTCTTTGCAGGAGGGACGGATATCTTTCCGGCCTTTCGACGGGGGGCTGCAAAACCGTCATCCCTGATCTGTCTGGAAAGGATTGACTCCCTGAAAGGCATTGAAGAAAGGGGGGATGAGATCCTTATCGGCAGCCTTACGACCCATGCCATGATCCTCCGTTCTCCCATTATACTCAAACATGCACCCATATTGACAAAGGCCGTCTCCGGCCTTGGCTCGCCCCAGATCCGCAATATGGGCACCATTGGGGGTAATATCGTCACGGCATCGCCTGCAGGCGATACCCTTCCGCCCCTTTATGTCCTTAATGCACAGGTGGAGATAAAGGGCGCAGGGACAAGCCGCCTTGTCCCTGTCCGCGATTTCATTAAAGGCCCGGGCCGGACAGACCTCCGTGGAGGCGAGATAGTCACGGGCGTCCGCATAGGCAGGCCATCCTGTAACATCCAGCACCATGAAAAGGTAGGGAGGCGAAAGGCCCTGTCTATTGCAACGGCAAGCCTGGCCGCACTAATGAAGGTCTCGGCATCAGGAGAGGTCCTTGAGGCCCGTCTTGCATGGGGGAGCCTGGGCCCCACGGTCGTTGTCTCCGGGGCTGTTGAAGAGAGTCTGAAGGGGCGGCGATTGACAGAGGAGACATTGAGAGATGCGGCAGCCCTTGCGCAGGAGGCCGTATCGCCCATAAGCGATATCAGGGGCAGCGAGGAATACAGAAGGAGACTGGCGGGCAACCTCCTCCTTCGTCTGATCCAATACAAGGATGGATCAAAAGCGCCTATAGGAGGGGAATGAGATGCAGGCTGCTCCGGAAAACATCCAGGCCGGCGAGGCTACAGCCCCTGAGCCTTCCCTGTGGAACAGACAGTTTTTCTTCCTCATGACGATTGCATTTCTTGTCTATTCCAATATATCGGTCTTTTTCCAGTATTATGAATATCTGAAGACCCTGCCCATAGATCCCAAGGGCTTCGGGATCCTTATAGGGATCTTCTCATCCGCGGCACTTGTGCTCCGTCCGGTGATCAGTCCCTTTTTCCATTCAGGCAACGCCCGCCGTTATCTCTACATCGGGACTGTCCTTGTAATCTTAGCCCTCTTCAGTTACTCCCTTGTCTCAGGGTTCTGGGGCATGCTGTGCGTGCGGCTCCTCCACGGCCTTGCCTTTGTCATCCTGGGGACGGCCCTTATAGCGGCTATGGTGGATTTTATCCCCCGAAAGAGGAGCGCCCAGTTCTTCGGTCTCATGACCATAGTCACCATTATCCCCAATACCATTATACCTCCTGTACTCCCTGCCCTGAACAGGGTTTTGGGCGGTTTCACCCATATACTCATGTTTTTTGCCGTCATCACACTTGGGACCTTTCCCCTGATCCGGGGGCTAGGTTCCCCTCATTCAGGCGCTGAGCGGACCGGGGGCAGCGAACGGCTTACAGGCAAAGAGATCCTTGAAGACCTCATGGATCCGCGTGTCATTTCCATCCTCTCTGCCATGCTCTGCCTCTACAGCGGATACGCCCTGGTCTTCTTCTTTCTTGACGGATATGGAAAGAGTATCGGGATCCCTCAGGCCGGGCTCTTTTTCACCATGGCCACTATAAGCGAGATAGGGATAAGGTTAACGGCCGGGTCCTTCTTTGACCGGGCCGGCAAGGCATGGACGGCCATCGGGGCCATGTCCTTTCTTGCCCTTGTATATGCCCTTCTGGTCTATGTGACGGACAATGCATTCTTTTATTCCATAGGCTTTATGCTCGGCCTTGGCTGGGGCGTGGCAATGCCTGTCTTTAACGGCATAATCTTCGATATGTCCGAACAGAAATACAGGGGCTTTAACACAAACCTCGGGTTCCAGGTCTTTCAGGCCGGCTTTTTTCTGGGCCCTATTATTGCAGGACCGGTCGTCCTCCATTGGGGTCTCGGAAGGCTTTTTTATATAAGCGCCGCATTAAGCCTTGCTGCGGCGCTTGTTGTGTTCATTAACCTCCATAACCTGAAAAGGAGGGCGCCTGATGAATCATAATGAGAATTATTATATTGAACCCGGGCAGCAATGGGAGATAGACCTGTTCCGGCCTGAGGATGCTGAAGGGGTGAGGCAGCTCTTTTTATCGGTCTACGGTGAAGGTTATCCTGTCAGGACCTACCTCACGCCTTCACTGTTGATAGCCGAAAACGCGGCAGGCGCGACCATCTCCAGCGTGGCAAGGACGGCCAGGGGAGAGATAGTGGGCCATAACGCCATCTTCACGAGCGCCCCCTACAAGGGGATCTATGAAAGCGGGGCAGGCCTGGTGCACAAGGATTATCGAGGGGGAAAGGGCATATTTGATGGAGTTATAGCCCACGGCATAAATGTGGGGGCCGCAAAATTCAACGTGGAGGCCGTCTTCTTTGAAGCGGTCTGCAACCATATATTTGCCCAGAAGTCGACGCAAAAGGCCGGGGGCATAATCCATGCCGTTGAGGTGGACCTTATGCCGGCATCTGCCTACACAAAGGAGAAGAGCGCGCCCGGACGCGTGGCCTCTTTGCTGGGGTTTTTAACCATCCGGCCAGGACCTCACAGGGTCTATATCCCGGCTGTTTATGAGGAAGAGACAAGATATATCTATGCGGGCCTGGACGACGACCGGGATATCGCCGTTTCCGTGGGTGACGTTGAAAAAGATGCCGTCACGGTCATGGATGTCAGATATTTTGACTTTGCCCAGGTCTCGCGCACGGCGGTCTCACGTACAGGGGCGGATTTTGAAGAGGGCTTCTTGGCCCGGGAGAGAGAACTCCTTGATCAGGGCGCAATGGTTTTGCAGGTCTCCCTGAACCTTTCCGAACCGTGGGTAGAAATGCCTGTTGAATTTTTAAGAAAAATAGGGTATTTTTTCTGCGGGATCTTGCCGCGATGGTTGGATTCCGACGCCCTGCTGATGACAAAGATCATCCATCGCCCCTATTGGGAGGATATCCAGCTCCATACTGACAGGGCAAAAAGGATATTGGAGGACGTCCGAACGGATTGGGAGAGGACTGTGAAGGAAAAAAGATAAGTATCAGGGCGCACCCTCCTTCGTCCCTGCGGGACTTCGGCGCGGCAGGGGGCGCAGGGTAAAGGATTTTCATCGTAAAACATTTTATATAAGGAAAAAGAAAATGGATATTAACATGAGAAAAGAGGGGGATTTCACTGTTTTTTCAATCTCAGGCAGACTGGATGCCATGACATCCCCTGACCTGGAAAAACAGATCGGGGAATGGATGGAAAAAGGGGGGACTATGCTTGCAATGGACATGGCAGGTCTCGACTATATCAGCAGCGCGGGCCTGCGGATTATCCTTGCTGCCGCAAAAAAGCTGCGGCCAAAGGATGGGAAGATCTTTCTTGCAGGGCTTAAGAAGCCGGTAATGGAGGTCTTTAAGATCTCCGGGTTTGACGCCATTATCCCCATCTTTGATACCGTTGAGGCCGCAAGGGAGAAAATATAATCTGCCTTAAAAAGGGTGCCATATATGTCAATCAAACGATTGCCGGCAAGACACGAAAGCCTGCAGGAATTTATTGCATTTATTTCAGAATGCGCTGAAGATAAAGGCCTTTCAGATGAGACCGCGGGCCGAATGGAACTGGTCCTGGAAGAGGCCCTGGTCAATATCTTTAATTATGCCTTCCCTCTGGGAGAAGGCTGGGTAGAGGTGTCTTGTGTTGATGATGGCCCCGGTCTTTTAATAGAGATACGTGACAACGGCATCTCCTTTGACCCCCTTTCGCTCCCTGATCCGGACCTAGCCTCTGACGCCTCTGATCGAATGATCGGCGGCCTCGGGGTCTATTTCATGCGAAAGATGACCGAAAGGATCTTATATCATCGGGACGGAGAGACAAATAGCCTGACGCTGGGTTTTACAGACAGGGGAGACAGCAATTGATCATAAAGAGACCATCATTATATTGCCTCGCACTGTTTTTTATCCTTGTCTTCATATCCCAGGCCATGCCGGCGGACCTTAAAAAGGCCGTGTTTATCCCCCATTGGATACCACAGGCCCAGTTTGCAGGATACTATGTCGCCTATGAAATGGGGATATACCGAAAGCACGGGATTGATCTTACAATTATCCCCGGCGGTTCAGAGACCCCGGCCCTTGACCTTTTAAAGGACGGGAGGGCGCAATTCGGGAGCCTGTGGCTCTCCACGGCAATTGAGGCCAGGGCGCAGGGGGTCGAGCTTGTGAACGTTGCCCAGATAATGCAGAAATCAGGGCTCATGCTTGTGGCAAAAAAATCCAGCGGCATCAAGGAGCCGAAGGACATGAACGGCAAAAAGGTAGGGATATGGGACTCCTTTAAAGTTCAGCCAAATGCCTTTTTTAAAAAATATAATCTTGATGTGAAGACCGTCACCCAGTCCTATTCCGTCAATCTCTTCCTGAGCGGAGGCGTGGACGTTGCATCCGCCATGTGGTACAACGAATATCACACCATCCTCAATTCAGGGTTGAATCCTGATGAGTTGAGCGCCTTTTTCTTTTATGAACATGACCTGAATTTTCCTGAAGACGGCATCTATGTCATGAAGGAGACGCTGGATCAGGACCCGCAACTTGCCCGGGAGTTTGTAGCCGCATCCCTGGAAGGGTGGCGCTATGCCTTTGATCACCCTGAAGAGGCACTTGATATTATCATTAAAAACCTGGAAAAGGAACACCTGCCTGCCTCATGGGTGCATCAGCGATGGATGCTCAATCGCATGAAGGACCTGCTCCCGGCGACGGAGGCCGGGATATCGGGACAATTGAAGGAAGACGACTATTACCGGGTAGGGAAAGGACTGATGGAAAATGGGCTTATTGAAAAAATTCCTCCCTTTGCATCTTTTCATCAGGAGTGAACCATCCCTTGCCAAGGGCAGGGGCATCGCCTTCCGGCTGAGCTGCCTGATCCTCCTTACTACCTCGCTTATATTCATTGCGCTCTTCGGGTATTACTATGCCTTTTCCCGTCAATTGATCGAAGACAAGATAGAACAAGACGCGACACATCTGGCGCAGGCCACGGCAAACCGGATAGACAGGGTCCTGGGGGCAACTGAAAAGATTCCGCAAGACCTCTCCATTGTCATGGAACATCTCTCCCCTGAAACAGAAGGCTTAAAGACGTTCATGACAACCCTCCTTGAGAAGAATGATGAGATATACGGCATGGCCGTTGCCTTTGAGCCCTATGCCTACAGCCGGGACATGAAATGCTTTGCCCCGTATCTTTGCAGGGACAACGGCAAAATCGCCTCTGCAAATCTCTCCTATGAATATTTTTACTGGGACTGGTATCAGATACCAAGGGAACTGGGCCGTGCATCCTGGATAGAACCCTATTTTGATGAAGGGGCCGGCAATATACTCATGTCCACCTATGCCCTCCCCTTTTATCAGGGCGTCGGGGAAACGAGAAAATTGAAAGGGATTGTGACTGCCGATATCTCCCTCTCATGGCTAAAAGCTATTGTATCATCCATCAAGATCGGAAAGACCGGTTATGCCTTCCTCATATCCAAAAACGGGACATTTGTCACACACCCGAATTCCGATCTGATTATGAACGAAAGTATATTCAGCGTGGCCGAGAGCAGAAAGGACAACAGTCTCAGGGAAATCGGGAGGGAGATGATCGCCGGGAAATCCGGTTTTGCCCGTTCGGTGGATATGATATCAGGGGTAGAAAGCTGGATGGCCTATGCGCCCCTCCCCTCCAGCGGATGGTCTCTGGCGGTAATCTTTCCGGAAAGCGAGGTGATGGCCGATATTACCCTGCTTAATCAAAGGGTCATCTTCTTAGGCATCGGCGGATTTCTCCTGCTCTATATCATCATTATATGGATCGCGCGAGGCATCACCAGACCGTTGCGGGACCTGACAGACGCCGCTGCAACCATTGCAGGCGGCAATCTGGATGCCGTCCTCCCCCCTGTCAGGACAAAGGATGAGGTGGGGATGCTTGCATCCTCCTTTTATACCATGAAAGACTCCCTGAAGGAGCATATCAGGAACCTGACTGAGACAACCGCTGCCAAGGAAAGGATAGAGAGCGAGCTGAGACTGGCCCATGACATCCAGATGGGGATACTGCCGCGGGTATTCCCTGCCTTCCCCCACAGGAGAGAGTTTGATATCTATGCAGCCATTGTCCCTGCAAAGGAAGTGGGCGGAGACCTTTATGATTTCTTTTTTATGGATGATGATCATCTATGCTTTACTATCGGTGATGTCTCAGGCAAGGGCGTCCCTGCATCTCTCTTTATGGCCGTCACCAAGATACTGATCAAGGCAAAGGCAGTTAAAGGCCTGACGCCCGAGACCATCCTTGCAAGGGTCAACGAAGATCTCTCTATTGACAATCCCTCGATGATGTTTGTCACCCTTTTCCTCGGCATCCTGGATGTCACAAACGGCGAGATTGTCTACTGCAACGGGGGGCATAACCCCCCGTATATAATCCGTGCGGATGGAGAGATCACACAACTTGAGGGTACAAAAGGGATGGCGCTCGGCGTAATGGAGGATCTTACTTACCAATCGAAAAACATCACCCTTAAGAAAGGAGATAATCTCTTTCTCTATACAGACGGGGTTACAGAGGCGGTAAATCAACAGGATGAATTGTTTTCCGAAAAAAGGCTGGAAATGGGGTTGTCGGATCTAAGGGATCAATCGCTGAAGGAAATAATTTCAGGGATTATGGAAAGGCTTGAGGTCTTTTCCAAGGGCGTTCCCCAGGCCGATGATATCACCATGCTGGCTTTAAAGTTCCATAATGAATTATGATCCAAGGTGGAAAGATTTTCCTGATGTCTATCCGTGAGGCTGCACAAACGGTTATTCGGCAGTGTATGTTGTTGGTCGTTAGTGGTCCGTTGTATCTATATTATCAGGCAATTAAACGAATATTTGACAACCTACAACGAACAACAATCAACGCACACTACCTTAAATCGAGAACCTGGAAAAATCCGCAAGACCGAGAAACAGACCTGCAATGTTTTGCAGGATAGCCACGCGGTTATTCTTAAGCTCCCGGCTTTCCTTGGTAAGGACCTCCACGCCGTCAAAAAATGCATCCACAGGTTTTTTTAATCCTGCGATTATATTTAATGCCTCGAAATATTTTCCCTCAGTCATAAGCCCTTTGATATTGTCCTTAACTCCCTTATAAGCGGTCCATAAGGTTGACTCTGACGGGTCCTTAAAAAGGGCCTCATCAACACTCAATATCTTTTCCTGGGTTTTTAAAATATTTGAGACGCGCTTGAATGTCAGGGCAAGGGCGTTGAAATCCCCGGATTCCTTTATAAACCTCTTTATCTGATCCATCCTTGATGGGAGTTCGCTTATCCTGTCGAACCCGGCTGATATAACGGACTCTATAAGGTCGGTCTCATACCCGGCAGTCAGCATCCTGTTTTTGTACCTCTCCCTGAAAAAATTAAGTATGCCGCCGTGCGCCTTCTCCCTTTCAAAGGAGATATCCTTATTCAATAGTTCCAGCGCTCTTGAAATAAAATCGTTCAGAGAGATATTCCAGCCCCTGTCTTCGATGATCCTGATAATGGCCAGGGCGTGCCTTCTCAGGGCAAAGGGGTCTGCCGCGCCTGTCGGCTCCAGGCCGATAGCGAAACAACCGGCAATGGTGTCCAGCCTGTCCGCCGTTCCCACTATAGCGCCTGTGACGGTCTTCGGGAGTTCATCCCCTGCCTTCGCGGGGAGGTAATGTTCATAGATCGCTGTGCATACCTCTTCAGGATGCCCGTCCAGCATGGCGTATTCCCTGCCCATGACGCCCTGGAGCTCCGTGAATTCCGTTACTATGGATGTTACAAGGTCGCATTTGCATAGCCTTGCTGCAAGGATAGCATAGTCTTTCTTGTCAGGCGCGACCTCTTCTGCAAGGGCCTGTGCAAGGGCTGAAAACCTCTCCACCTTGGCCCATGAAGTCCCGAGTTTTGCCTGATAAATAACATCCTTCAGGGTATCCAGCCTGTCGGCGAGGCTTCTCTTCCTGTCCTCCCTGAAAAAAAAGACCGCGTCGGAGAGCCTTGCCCGGAGGACCCTCTCATGCCCCTTTGTTACAATCGATTCATCCCTTGCTATGGTGTTGTTGATCGCCACGAAGTGGGGCATCAGCCGGCCCTTGTCATCCTCAATGGCAAAATATTTCTGATGCTTCCTCATGGATGTGATCAGGACAGGCGCAGGCAGTTCCAGAAAGGACCTGTCAAAACCCCCGCAGACGGCAGAGGGGTATTCAACAAGGTTGGCAACCGTGACCACGAGGTCCGGGTCGTTTATGGGCACGCCTGAGACCTGTTTAACCATCTCATTCACACCCTTTTCTACCGCCTTTCTTCGTTCCTCCTGGTCGATGATGATATAGTTTTCCTTCATCTTCTTTAGATAATCCTGGAAATCCTCTATCTCAAAAGTCCCCGGCGACATGAACCTGTGTCCCCTTGTAGTGTTTCCGCTCGCAACCCCTGCTATATCAAAGGGGATTATCTTTCCACCAAGCAGCGCCAGAATCCAGTGGATGGGCCTTGCAAAGGAGAAACCGATATCTGCCCACCTCATGGACTTTGGCCAGGGTATTTGCGATATAAGTTTGGGCAATATCCCGGAAAGAACTTCAACGGCGGGCCTGCCGGGGATCATGCGTTTTACAAAGAGATATTCGCCCTTGGTGGTTTCTATAAAAGTGATGTCATCAACCGAAATCCCGTTCTTTGCGGCAAAGCCTGTTGCCGCCTTGGTCGGGTTGCCGTTCTGATCATAGGCAGATTTCCTGGGAGGGCCCATAACCTCCTGAGTAAAGTCTTCCTGCCTTTCTGCTACACCCATGCAGGCCAGGACCAGTCTTCTTGGGGTATAGTATGTAATGATTTCGCCGCTTACCGCGATTCGATTCTCTTTAAGGGCTGCTTCAGCAAGGCGTTTGAGTTCATTAACGGCATCCTCAAGATAGCCCGCAGGTATCTCTTCCGTTCCAATTTCCAATAAAAGCTCAACAGACATGTTCACCTCTTTTCAACAGGGGATAGCCCATCTCCTCCCTCTGCTCCAGGTAGTTTTTTGCGACCCTCCTGGCCAGGTTTCTTATGCGCTCGATATATTTTGTCCTTTCAGCAACGCTGATAGCGCCCCTTGCCTCCAGTATATTAAATGTGTGGGAACATTTAAGACAATAATCATAGGCCGGCAGGACTATCTTGTTTTCGCTCAACCGGATGGATTCCCGCTCATACAGCTCAAAGGTCTTTAAAAGCATCTCCACATCTGCCATCTCAAAACTGTATACTGAGAGTTCCCATTCGCTCTTTTTGTGGACATCGCCGTAAGTCACATGATCGTTCCACATGAGGTCATAGACATTCTCCTTATTCTGCATGTACATGGCCAGTCTTTCCAGCCCGTAGGTTATCTCAACGGATATGGGATCAAGCCTTATGCTGCCCGTCTGCTGAAAATAGGTAAACTGGGTGATCTCCATGCCGTCAAGCCATACCTCCCACCCAAGCCCTGAGGCCCCAAGGGTGGGCGATTCCCAGTCATCCTCCACAAATCGAATGTCATGATCCAGGGGGTCGATCCCTATGGCCCTGAGACTGTCCAGATAGATATCCTGCACATCCAGGGGCGAGGGTTTTAACAGCACCTGATACTGGTAATAGTGACCAAGGCGATTGGGATTCTCGCCGTATCTACCGTCTGTCGGACGTCTGGAAGGTTCCACATAGGCCACGGCCCATGGTTCCGGACCTAAAGACCTTAGAAGGGTGGCCGGGTTGAAGGTCCCTGCCCCGACCTCTATATCATAGGGTTGCTGGAGCAGGCATCCCCTGTCGGCCCAAAATTTCTGCAAACATAAAATCAAATCTTGAAATGTCATTGACATCTCCATGAAAAAAATTATTGTAAGTTTTTCCAGGATCTTGCATAGATGAATCCTCAAGGCATGGGAGGCCCTTTTTTTAAAGATGAAATGGCTTAAATGCAATATTCAGGCATACGACGCCATAAAGCGGGCGGAGAGGAACCGTCAGATCTCGCTTATCCTTAATCCCTGACAGGCGCCTGAGACGCTCCGCCGCCCGCGGTTACATTTTAAATGTCAGGCCCTCAGCAG
>Ga0153915_10001103_pt1 | contig 24894 bp, 19 predicted proteins | sample Opewatmetagenome_2_FD_107003 | JGI IMG/M metagenome (GOLD analysis project Ga0153915, IMG submission 107003) | Freshwater wetland microbial communities from Ohio, USA - Open water 3 Core 3 Depth 3 metaG | ecosystem: Environmental > Aquatic > Freshwater > Wetlands | place: USA: Ohio, Lake Erie...
CCATGAATTCTCAAAAACTGATCCTGTCATTCATATCTGCCTTCATTTCTATCATTTCGTTTATCCTGCTAAAGAATAGGAGATTTATCCGTTATTAAAATTCGGTGCCAGCCTTAAAAGTCTGATCAGTCACCCACCATAAATAAACACAAAATCAACATATAAAATACAAATATATGTTGACATGTCTTTTTCTATTCTCTCTAATATTATCGAACACATTGCGGACCAGCGTCATTTCAGTATCTTTGTCGGCCAATCGCCGACGGAACTCGATCAGAGAATGCCTATGCCTGATTTCAGCAGGATTTCAGGGTGTTATATTTAGGCTTCCATGAGCCTTTTTGCGTTGAATTAAGTTATGAAATACTCAGTAACAAAAGCTGAGTCGATTCAATGAGAAGAATACCTTCATGTCATGGATAGAAAAATTGACGCCAAATGTCACAAAAAATTCACAATTTATCATAGCTAAATTGTAAAAAATATATGTAATCTCCATATCAAGCTCATAATTCATGACCTCAAGAAGGAACTGCTGAAGCTCAACATCAGCATTCCTCGAAAATGGTCTATTTTATGTCTTTACCATTCTGCATTTACCGAGGTCTTTAGTCTTGTCTGTTTCAACTGATTATTATTAATTTTACGGTTGCATACTTAATCGATTCCAGGATCTAACGCCGGAATGGCCGGTGTAATCATAAATAACAACAATTTAAAAGGGGGAATAAACTATGAGAAAATCTTTTATGTTTTTTTTCACAGTAACAATTGGACTTTGTCTCATCCTTGGTGTGTTTCCGAAGCTGTATGCACAGGAAACCCAGTCAGACGAATTCACCCTGGAGGAGATCACGGTTACGGCTGCAAAACGAGGCGAACAGAACCTGCAGAAGGTCGCCCTCGCTATGGACGTTATTTCCAACAAAGACCTTGCCGCCGAAGCGAAGACCGATGTGGATGATATCCTTTCAGGCCTTGCAAGCGTGTTCATCAACACAAGTGCAGACGGTATGAGGATTTCTATCCGAGGTATTACTGATACCGATCCGGTCTATGGCGGAAGGAAGTCATCCAGCCCCACTGTTGCAATGAATGTGGACGGCGCCTATAACAACATGAACAATTCCGGACAGAATTTGTACGATGTTGAGCGCATTGAGGTCCTCATGGGCCCCCAGAGCACCCTGTATGCGGCAAACTCTCCCGGCGGTGTCGTGAACATCGTAACAGTCGCTCCAAAGACCGACAAGTATTCTGCCAATGTTTCGGCGCTATACGGTAGTTATCATCACAGCGATCTACAGGCTGCCTTGAACGCTCCAATAGTAAATGAAAAGCTTGCCATGAGGTTGTCCCTGAACAGGGTAAGGGAAAATAACTTCCTGGAACCGTACACGGATCAACTTGCGACCAAAAACGATGCAGCACGTCTCAAATTATTTTGGAAAGCAACTGATGATTTCGATATCACATTAACAGGAAATTATTCTAAAAACGGGAACCGAGGCGAGATGGGCCAGCAAGTTGCGGCATTTGATAAGTCATCCAGCTCGGCATGGACCGCGGCTCCGAACGCCAGCGGAGCAAACAATTCTATAGACCAGATAACAAAAGGCGGGAACGCCAACATATCCTGGATCTCCCCTATCGGCAATATTACAGTAGTGCCAAGTTACAGCAAAAGCGATTCATCGGGAGACCAGACAGGTACTTTGAACATCGGCCCCCCCGGCCCCCCAGGCACCCCCGGCCAGACTCAAGTGCCTGCGACCTGGTACAGCAGCAGGATCAACACCCAGAAAGGGGCAGAAGCACGCATTGCCTCTTCTGAGGATCTTAAAGTGTTCCAATACGTTGTGGGCTTTACATATTATAGAAGCGAATTTAATACATCCGACACCTATGAACCAACTTATTCGGCAAATGACACATGGAATAAAAATAACTCAAAGCAAAGGGCGATTTATGGCAATATAACATATCCGCTCCCGTTCAATGACAAGCTTTCGATTACCGCAGGCTATCGCAGGAGCTGGGACTATGCGCATCAAATAGGGTATGATCCCGGTCGGGGTATGGACGAAACACAGATGGACGTTACAAATCCGGATTACAAGTTAGGCTTTCAATACGACATGACCGACATGATGATGTTTTACGGAAGTTATACAAGCAGTTTCCGTACGGACAGCATGGCCATGGGCAACAACGTAGGGGTCAGACCTCCTGAGAAGTTGAAGGCATATACCGTGGGCGCAAAGACCAGGATGCTCGACAACACCGTCCAGTTGAATACCTCAGCCTATTACTATGACAATAAAGATAAGTTTGCGCAGGATTCAAGAAAAAGCGGCAATTACACAGAAGCCGAACTCAAGGCTCATACCTTTCCCCACGGCGCCACCTTTTGGAACAATACCCTGAAAGAGTTCGTTACCATTCCTGACGGCACCACTTATTGGGATACTGTAGATCAAGGGAGATCCAATACTCTTCCAGATGGTACGGTTGTTTACTCGGTTGATGACGGCGGTTTTCAAGGATGGGGCAATGCCCGCACCATAGGAGTTGACGCCTCTGTAAGCTGGATTGTGTCGGCCAAGGACATGGTGGATCTTTCCTTGTCCTACCTTGATATGAAATGGACTAAACTTAGTTTTATTTATAAATATACGGATTTTTTCCCCGATCATAACTATGACGGGAGACAAGCCCCCAATGCCCCGAAATTTTCAATGACTGCAAGTTATGAGCATAATTTCGATATTGGGAGTTACGGCGTGCTGACACCGCAAGTTGACTTGCAGCATAAATCAGAATTCGACTTGACCTTCGATCAAAGCGATGGGAAAGGTTACGGCCGCCAGGAGGCATATTTCCTCTGGAATGCCTCCCTGGCGTTCAACAGTTCCAGCAATAAATGGAGCGTGAACGCCATAGTGAAGAACATTGCCAATTATGCCGTGAAAAGGAGTTACGAAGCGGACAATCAGGTCTTGAGACTCGGTGATCCCAGGACCTACAGCATGACCTTGTCGGTAAAGTTCTAATCATTGATATTCAGATTGAATGCCGAGGGGGAACCAATGTGGACGTCCATAAGTAAGTAAATAACTCCTGAAAGCAAGGACTACCAAGGCAGTTGAAGCATTATTGTTTCGACTGCCTTTTCTTTTTGGTATGCAGTAATGGGGAGACTGCAATATAAGAAATAAGAGATCTGATTTAGGTTATTTTCGCCTCATTTTTTGTGCCGGGATTTTCTGTTGCCTTGAATCCCAGGTAGGTGCCTGAACTAATTCCCATCAGGATGAGAAGGGAAGAATCAAACTCCGGCATCGTCATATAGGCTGTCACCTGCCGTATGAATACTGCCACCATCACGATGGTCCATGAGAAGATCTGGAACCGGTAAAAACTGATTCCGTACATGTCTGATAGGATATCTTTCAAAAAGCCCTGTGATTGTCTTTTGGGTCTGTCCCGATTAGTATCGATAACCACACCTCCCATACCTGTGCCCGCGCTGATGCCCATCAGGACGACGAGTGTATCGGTGATCGTGTTGATGTTGTGCTTAACGACATAGAGCAACAGCCATGATCCCATTATGACGAAGAACCAGATGCCCATCTGTACGTGCGCGAGACTGTATGGCTTTCGCCCGACATCAGGATTCGGGCCGACATCGCGCAGGATGTCGCTCTTCACGGCAAGCGCCAGGAATATGATGAGGAGCAATATGATTATAGTGATGCTGGCGGTAAACCAGGATCTCCTTACCAGGACAAGGGTAAATGAATTGTCGTCCTTCACCAGTGTAGTGATCTCACTCTGATCTTCGATCCCCACGCTGACTGAAACCTTGCGGGTAAACAGCTCTCCGGTCTTGCGCGAGGAGATAAAATGGTCCCATAGGGCGATCGGGGCGGCGGTGTGCCTGATGAAGAAGCGCAGGTCATCTCTGTCGCGGTTGATGCTGTATGATTCGGGATATACTTCCTTCAACGGTATGCGGTCGAGAAAAAGGATGATGTTTTTGTTTAGGCTCCGCGCTTCATCGATTAGTTCTCCACCGTTGACGATTGTTACTCTGATCTCTTCCTCAAGCCCCACTGAGCCCTCGTGGTCGGTGTTTCCGGAAGCGGCGGAGAGGATGTAGGGTTTGGTTGTATCCAGGATCTCGGCATGCAGGGTGGAAGCGAGCGCAATAAAACCCATGGAAACCGCCAGTACGCAAACTTTATTTATGTTGGAGAATCGATGCTTTTTCATAGAGTCGTTCCTTCCCGGTTCGATAAATGCCGCAGGAAGTTGTTGCAGCGGCTGATGCGAGATTCACTGCAAACCGTGGCACAGGTTCAATAGAAAGTAAATACGGTTATCGTAAACAACAGGCCAAGCAGAAAAGGCCAGAAAAAAAGTTTGAAAACCAGGTTCTCCTTATACTGGATCAGGTGAATCTTTATTCCCATCGAATAAATGACCGAGTTAATCGAGATCAGAAGGATAGCGAGATAAATGAGGAAATAAAAATATTCCAGATAAAAGACCTGTCCCGCCGCGATTTTTTGCCGTATATCGATATGGCTGAAGGCGATAACGAAGAACATCGCCGCGCAGATATTGAGTATCCTGCCGCTCCCCGCCTGCATAAAGCCCACCAGCCGTTCATCCTTGCTCGTGATCATAAGAAGCGTAAAGAGGAGGATCGCCACGATTATCAGAGCTGTCAGATTGGAAATAAAGGCGTCGGCAAAGATCCTTTTAATCTCAATGTTGAAACAGAATGACGGGAAATTTTCTTTTGTCAGCGGTCGTTCCAGTCCGAAATTTGTATTGTAAATATTTTTTTTCAATTCAAAAAAATCGCGGGTAATCTTCCAACCCGACAGAACCAATCCTTTCCGGAGTCCGGGAAGCGCGGTCGGATTTATGAATTTGTACGCAGCCAGATCCGGCACCAGGAAAACGTTATGGTTCAGATCCTTGTGCAGCACTTGCAGGCTTAATATTTCCTGTTCCAGCGGATATTTCGAGTGATCGATATGCTGTGGAACCGTGCATCTGAAATGCCAGCGCACTACTTCAACGCCGTTTTCGCGTATGCGGTTGTTTTCTTCTGCCTCAAAACTCGATGCGCCGCTGATCGTGAATCCGCGCGGGATCGCATCCTGAGAGTCAAGTTGGTATTTTTGCCACAGGTAACCGGAAAGCGACAGGTTGCCGGAGTCGTTCAATGAGGCTGATTCTATAAAGATGCCGGTCGGTATATACACCGGGGCCTCAGTATGCCTGTCCGATGATTCGTTGTTATAAGAGTTCATTACATGGAGCAACGTCGCTTTGTCGTTGATCCGGATGGTTTCACTCCCGCTGAATGAGTCATAGGCAAGCGAGATTTTCCAGATGAATCCGATGCCCGTTGCCAAAATGATCGCAATCGCCGATGACGCGGCCCATAGCCGCCCCTGGCTGCCGCTGCAAGCCCGAAACAAAAGCGCGACCGAGGAGCAAGCGAAGATCGCCAGGGCAATATTGATCCGAATGAGCCGGCGTCGCATCAGGTTTATGTCCCACGGCAGATCGTCCTTGATAAAGGTGTTTTGCAAAGACCATCCGGTCGAGGGTATCGGCGCATAGATCAGCCAGGCATCCAGCCCGGTGGTTTTGCTCTGGTGATCAAGTATCCCGGAGCCGCGTTTAGCGACCTGTTCGGCCAGGAGCAATCTGTCTCTGTCATTCTGCTCTTGTGCTGTTTGCGTCAGCGTTTTGCGCGAGATCACCAGTTCCGTGTCGGGATGATAGAGGTAGACCCCTTTTTGTGAGATAAGCGCCCCGAAGCCTGTCGGACCCAGATCAAGGGATTCTATGATCCGTCCGATCTCTTCCATTGAGATGGAGACGGTTACAACGCCCATTGCGGACTGTTGACCGGAAGCGCGATCCATGCCATAGAAAGGGACGGAATAGGCAACCAGAAGGCTGTGTGAGGCTTCGCCGTAAAAAGGTTGAGACCAATAAGGCCCATCGGAGATTGCGGCGCCGAACCAGTCGTATTTTGGTTTAGTGTAATCGTATAGCGTATCGAGCCGTACGTAATTGATGAGCCCGCTCTTTCTCACGTAGAAATCCGCGTAGAGTCTGCGATCCGGATCAAAGGCATAAGGTCTGTAGGCCAAGACGGCGCTGAGAAAATGAGGATGCTGCTCCAGTAACTCCCGAAGCCGCACAAGGGCGGTTTCATGGGTCAGTTGTCCTCCGCTCAATTGACCTGCGATCGAATTCACGTTGTCGATTGCCTCGCGGACAATCCCGTCAATCGAACGGGTCGCCTGAAATGTGAGGGAAGTGAGGTGCGTTTTCGTTGAATCCATCACTTCCCGCTTGTATGTCAGGTGGCGTTCAATTAAAACGGCGCTCGCGATCAGGCCGGCCAGCGCAAGAAAGAACAGTGATGCGAAGATTATGCGTCCCTGGGCCGGCCGGAACGATTGAAGTATATTATTTGATGATCCTCTGATCACTGTTCCCATTTTCAACACGAACTAATCCTGTTTTAAACCCGCAGCAGCCATTGCTTCATGATAGGCTCTATTTGCGAGTCCAATTCCTCTTCTAAAGCTTGACAAGGCGGCAGCATCATCGTTTAGAGCCATACCCTCTATCAGTACGTTGAAGATTTTTGCTATAGCCGTCATATAACCGTTTTCCAATGCCTTTTTTGTTTGTTCTGTTAAGTCCATTAAATGAATCCTCCGTTTTTAAAAAGTTTAAATGAATAAAACTGCCGTTAAAGACATGTCAGATGTGACCCTTTTTGCTCTCCACAATCAGTTGACTGGAAGAGATGCCTTTCAATCAGAGATCTTCATAATTTTCCGAGCCCATCGGACAGCTTTGCTGACCTGATTGATAGCTGTTCACTCTGACATCCCATACACCGCCATATTTATTATGTAGCTTCTGTTTAATTGTAGTGATAAAGCTGGCATTGTGAATGTGTTTGTCTTGTCGCCAACAGACTTTTACCTCCTGATCATTGTCACTTTCGAATTTTTCCACACAATATGTAGCCATTATCTTCTCCTTTCATTCCGCGGTTGATGTCGGCAAGGGCGGTAGGTTAGCCTTTGCGCGTTCCGCATTGACTTTTTTGATGACGTCCGCAAAAGCGGCGTCCGCATCTTTCAGGTTTTGATTTCCCGTTTTGAGGGCGATCGTATATGTTACCGAGCTTCCCTCTGTAAGTTCTTTGATCCCGCCGGCCACGCCCTTCAATATCGGGACAAGAATTCCCCCCACTTCAGTAGCAAGCACCAGCGTTTGATCTGCCTTTTTTAATATTTCAAGAACGTTTATACCCATTTTTACACCTCCCTCGCCTTATCGAGCCAGCGACGACAACAACTGCGTCGCTTCAGTCAATCTCTTCAACACTGTAAGTTCCGTCTGCAACCGCGGGGATTGACTCCTGCTGAAAAGTCCTTCCAGGTCCGCCTGCCGGAACTCCTCTATAACCGGCTGTATCTCGGCAAGTATCTGCTCCTTTGTTCCCTTCCCGAAATTATCCGGGACCTGTTTCAGGATAGAGTCCACGTGGATCCCGGCTTGGGCCGCTTTCCCCAGAGACAGGAGAATCTTCTGATAGTCGTCGGACGGTATCAGTTTCGGATCGGACGTGTTTACCGCGATGACAGCGTCAGTCAGTCCATTGGTAGTTTCGGCGATAGTCTTTACAATGCCGGTCGCCGCATACCATGCTTGCACTTGTTCTTCCGAGACATTCGTCGGGATATCCGTGATTCGAGTCTTAGGACAACCCGTGATCACCACCATCACCAAACCGATCAGCAATAACTTCGGCAGTAAATTACGCATATGAGTCCTCCTTTTATGGTTGTTTGATTCAATATTTTGTGATTATCCATTTCTTCTTTTTCCCCGGAGCTTCGGGATCATATATAAGCCTTGCCTCGATCATTGAATAACCGGCCAACTCCACTGTAACGGCACGGTCTCCCTCGATTCTAGTCCTGATCATATCGCCGTTCTTCAAGTTGTTATCATATGTAAAACATATTTCCCGCTTCAGGAGAAATTGCGCTTCGTCGCTGTTTGCCAGCGAGGGCCATACGGCTACCTTGGTATCGTTTTTATAGAAATCAACATTGATAAGGGAATCACTTTTATTGCGGCAGGTTATGCTTCCGTCCTTGTTCCTGTCGCTCAGTTTGACAATATGCTGTCCTCCCTTTTCATCGAGTGAGTATTCAAACCTGTCTCCGTTAAGCGCTGCGGCCTTTATGGTCAGTTTACCCACAACTGCGGATGCGAGCTTCAACAGATGATCTATGGCATCACGGTTTGTTAAGAGAGATGCAAGTTGATTTTTTGTCGGCTTCCGGATATCTTTGTTATGTTGCGCCGCCATGGCCGTCTCCACCGCTATGCCGGTTTTGACGGCATATCGACGTCCCAGAGATTTTAATTTGTTTAACAGGGCGAATGAGGCATCGTTGTCCTTAGTAACGCCGATTTGCTGGGAGAACGGGTATTCAGCGGTCCCTTTTCTTTCAACCCCTTCCGCACTCCCTGGCAAAGGGAATACCTGCCATGGCAGAGGAAAGACCTTGTCAAACATAAGACCCAATTCATCATCTTGCTGGAACACGATGATGTTTTGAAATTCATCAGTCTCATTGATAACGCTGATATTGATCACATATTCACCTTCGGCTGAGGACATGAGCAACCCCTTAATAGTTAGAACGGAAGAGAGGGCGAGGCAGAGAAAAATTTTATTACGCCATCCATGAAAAACAAGTTTCATAAACGCCCCCGGATAAGTATGCGCAGCCTTTCTCCCGCCGGCGGACGGGTGCGAATCATAAAGGGTCCGCACTCGTCCGCCATTGATTTATATTGAACGTTCCGTCAATTCCTCTCTATCACCCACATCTTTTTCTTGCCGCCGACGTTCGGATCATACATAAGCCTTGCGGTGATCCGGGAGTAACCCGTCAGATCGGTTTCATTGACGTTGTCGCCCGTCTGCATGGATTTAAATATCTGGCCTTCCTTGATGTTGTTCAGGTACATGAAATAGAGCTTCGGGGTAAGCTTGAAAACCGCCTTGTCTCCATTCGCCACGTTCGTCTGGGTAACCAGGACGGAGCCTTGCTTGCAGAAAGCTACAGCAACCAGATCGGTTGTATCGTTGCGGCATGAGATGCTCTCATCGTCATTCTTTGACGGGAGGATGTCAATGTTCTGGGCATTGTTGGCATCAAGGTAATACTTGAACTGGTCCTTGTTATTGGCGTCGGATGTAATATTGAGTGTCCCGAAAGGAAGATTGTCCGAGGAAATCGGGTCCCTTGTGACGCCGATCGTCTGTGCCACCGGGTATGTGGTATTGCCTTTGATGACCTGACCAGGTTTACGGGGGTTCAAAGGGAAGACCTTCCAGGCGATGGGATAGAGTTTGTCAAACATCTGGTTCAGCGCGTCCTTTTGCTGAAATATAACGATGTTCTGGAATTCATCAGTTTCATTTGTTACAGTTATAAATACGTCGTTAGCCATGATTTATCTCCTTTTTTAAATTGTTAGTGTAATGATTCTGCGAGAGATGCACATCTCCCGTCTTTTCTCCTGCGATAGAGTCACATTGGTTCCGGGATCGAAAATCATTTCCCTCCCGGAGGGTGCCGACATCCGTTATGAACCCCGCCACGGCAAGATCTGTTTAACTGATCCCGGTTCAGGGCAACCGCCTTTGCCGTGATCCATGTCATCACCTCCTTTCCGGTCTGTCTTCTGACTTGATAGACGTTTGCAGACCATAATTTGTGAAAATATTGTTTTTCAGTTTTTTCATTATTCAGCAAACAATCCGTCAAGAATGGAGCTTTGACACCCTATGCCTTCCTCTTATCGGTATGCAACGCCTCGCTTTTTCCGCCCTGCTTGATTACAAGAGGGACCATGTAGCGTCCCAGGCATGTCCTTTCTCCAAACCTGGCCAGTTTTCATCATCGTAATTTCCTTTAAATAATCGATCATGTGAAATGTCCGTGTGTCCAGTCAGAAGTGGATCAAAAAGCCTTACAAGCCCCCAATCCCCAGTCCCTTTAGGTTCATAGCCCCCAACCACCATAGTATGCCCCCCGCCTGTAGACCAACCGTAGCCGACCAAAATGGGTTTATTATTATCGATGGAGGTCTTGACCTCCTCCCATGTAAAAGCACGCGTATAATATTGGCATTTGCCGACCCAATCTTCGATAGCCGCCTTGATGACAAGATTTTTTCCGGCAATATTGACGTTGCCGTTAGGATCTTCGCTGAACGCTCGTGCAGCGATTTTTTTTGGTGTGATATCCGGATTAGCCACCTTGAGGACATTTCTCATCATGAGAATACACGTTGCCCAACACAAATTTGTCTCGGATTGGGTGATGTGAACAACCGTAGGATTTGTTTCTTTCATAGCCTTTCTCCTTTCTTTATCTATCAATCTTCGTTCTTTAATTTATGGGAGCTAAGGGACGTATTTCAAATCATAAAATTACATTCATAAATTGAAGTTCCTCCCCTAATCCCTACGGAAACAAACTTAAATATTTTTAAACCCTTCAATAATTTCATCGACGTCATTTTGAGGTTCAAAGTCTTTCCACAGTTGAGAATCCATGGCAGGATTACTTCTGATAAGTATTTCAGTGAGGGTCAGTGCAAACGCCAGCCCTTTGCCCACCTCGTCGAAAGTAAGTGGTCGCATTGTGCCCGAAACTTTTATTTTTAGTCTGTTGGAGAGCTTTTGGGCTTTCGACCAGAGTTCATTATTCTCGAGAGTACCGTAGTATTTAGTTGTGCCAGAATCACACATGGCAAGCACGATCCACGTGCAATCCGATCCTTGTACGACCTTTACAAGATTTTCTAAGGTCTCATTCAAAAACTCACTATGATGGCCCACCACAATCAAACTCATATATTTCGACACTTCACTCGTGGTCAGTTTATTGAGATCTATGAGGACCGAGTAATCTCGATATAGGTTATTTAAATTTATTGCCTCTCTTTTCCCGTCAGTCGATTGTGGTATCCATGTAATAAGCGCATGTTGTGTATCTTTAGGCATTTGGTTCACCTCCATGATTATAAAAGTTTACTGCATTCATCCATGTTTATCAGCGTTCCCCGGATTTGGAATTCTATCCGATCGGCCTTGTAGGGTTATCATTAACGCTTGCGTTAATCTGAGACCTTACAGGGAAGGCATGCAGCTATATAAACATTTGCTTTTTCCGAATATGTTGTCAGAGTTGTTTAGCTTAGCAACAAATCAGCCTTTCTCAGATCCAGGCCGAACTGTCCGGCCAGATCATAAGCAGTGCCGTGTACCACCCCCTTCCCCTCCGCTATGCAGAGCTTGCGTTTCCTTACATCCTCAACATAGGTTGGTTTGGCGGCCTCGGCGCGATGATTTGCCACGATCCTCATCTTTTCTACCTCCATCTCTTCAGGAGATAGATCCTGGTTCAACCCTGCGATGTCCTTTAATATCAGTTCTCTGACCTTCTCCGGGATGGTCCCGTTCTGCACGGCGATATCGAACATCAGTGCCAGCCCCCGCTCCGTCCAGAGCTCATAGTCCTTACTGAGACGTACCGCCCTCTCGTAGTAGGACGTGGCCCCTTTTGTCTCGATTGACTGGAACTCAGGGGTGAGACCCAGGAGCATGAACATATGTCTCCAGTGTGTATTGAGGTTTTTTGTTTTCTGGTCGTGGATCGAGACGGCAAAGGCAATAGAGGACTCTTCTCCTCCCTTTATGGCCCCTTTAATCGTATCCAGATCCTCGCCAAAGATCCTCAATGCAATATCATGATGATTCTCGAACATATCCAGGAGGAGCGTCTGTAGCGTCCCCTGGCCGAAATTCCACTGAAGGGCGCCGAAACTCATCCCCTGGCCGTCAAAGTTTCCTGTCACGGCTGCGAAACAGTCAGGGGCGAGTTGACCTGTCTCGAACGAACCGGTGAGAGCGAGGCAGCGCGATGGCAGATCTCCAGTAGCCGTTTTGTTCGTGGACGCTGCTGAAGGAAAGAGTCTTGCCCATGTGACCGGGCCTACAATTCCGTCTGAGGTCAGACCGGATCTCCCCTGGAAGGCATTTACCGCCGTCTCGGTCCGGTCGTTGAATACCCCGTCCGTTTCGCCGTCATAGAAACCTGCATCCTTTAATGCCTTTTGTATAAGTACCACCTCGTCGCCGGATGCACCTTTTTTAAATGCCGTCATATTCTCTCTCCTTTAAGGTCAGGCGCAAATTCCGCCTCTCAATGGTCTCGGATTTCACAAACTCAATGGGTTATTCTGGCTCGCGGGTCATTGCCTCTATGATGACAGGGCTCCTTGATTTAGAAATCAGCCCGTCAATCGCAGATCCAGTCTGTTTTCTTACTTGATAGACGTTTACAGGCCACAATTTGTGAATTTTTCATTTTTCGGCTCCTTCAGTATCCTTGCCAGTTGATCGAACCGTCCTGTAATCAGCCGCAATCTTGTCTGTTCTTTTATTCCAAGGATGCCTCTTAGGCCGTCTAATCCGGCTTTTCGCGTCAAGCCGAAAAAATCATAAGGGTTGTATTCCAAGATGCGGTCGATATATGTACCGGCGTCTTTAACATGGTCGAGAATTATTGATACCTCACAGCAGTATGCCAGCGAAACAATGTCTCCCGGACTTCCGGCGAGGATATCCTCAAAGATACGCAGAGCGTCTTCGTAGCATCCCGACTTGAACAGGCAGATCCCCTTTGCGTGACGGAAAGAAACATTTGAGGGTTCGAGATTGCCGGCCTGCTCGAATAACTTGACTGCCTCATTATGTTCCCCCCGGCACATGGCCGTCATTCCGGCCAGGTAATGTCTTGATGAGTCCCTATAAGCAAGTGAGCCTGCTTGTTGAAAGAGCTTGGCCGCCTCATCTTCCCTTCCTGATTCCATGAGCATGTTCCCGATGAGCATCCGGGCGGAAAAAGAGCGGGGGTGTATTGTCATGACATGACGGAATTCTTTTTCAGCCTGATCCCATATCCCAACTGCATAAAGAATCTGCGCCAGTTCAAGGTTTTTTTTCCATCCTCCCGGATGCCTCGATATGTATTTCAGAAATGAGGCAAATCCTTTTTCTTGCCAGCCGGGTTTAAGCGGCAGGAAGATCAGTGCTTCCCTGTTTGTCCCGGTAATCGGCAAGAGGTTGACGACCCAGGCGGTACTACAGCAAAAATCGATTTCGGATTTCACGGTAGTCAGAATCGAACTGACATCCTGTTTGATTTTTTTCATTACCGGAGAATCCGGCTCCATATTTTTTTCTTCGGATGAAGAAAACAGGCTGTTGATCTTTTCTCCATATTGAAGCTTCAAGACCGAGCGGGCCTCCTGGACTCGTTTCCGCGCAGTCTCTTCCGTTATATGAAGACGTCCTGCTATGTCGCGATAAGGCTCGGAATAAAGGAAACGGAGCAAGGCAGGCTCCCGCAAACGGCTTGGGAGATCGCATACAGATTCAAATATCTCCTTGAGAAAATCCTCTCGGGAGCAATACTTTTCGATTGATTCCATGAGAAGATGAACGTGGTCGCCCTCTTTATAGATCAATGACTCAGGGATCTCATCGAAACTTATCAATCGCCTTTGTCTTCTCAGAAGATCGATGCATACGTTTTCAGTCAGACGAAGAGCCCATCCCTTGAAATTGTGTATCCTGTCGCCGCAATGAATCATTTTATCCCGGGCCTTGAGCATGGCGTCGCTGAGCGCGTCTTCCGCCTCATAGACGTCCCCGTTCATGAGCTTGAGGCATTTTTTGAAGAACAATTTTTTGTTGTCTTCCCATAAGTTCCAGAAATCGACGTCCTTGTGCGAGTCATCCAGGGGCATGGCTATTGCCTTTCAAAGACTTTAATGTGACGAAGCTATTTCATGATCATTAGTCAAGACGATTGGAAGAGTGTTTTGTGAATGTTTACTCAGAAATTCCCTGCCCTGATCTGCTCTCGACCCTTGTCTTTCATCAGGATAGCGGCAGGACTATTTTATTTTCCTGGCTGAAAACCGAGCAGATGTAGGGCTCTTGTTTGGAGTGGGGGTAGGATCGGCCAATAGGCTTATTCTGGTATCTCTGATATGACAGATGTTCCAGCATCTGGTCCCTGGTTCGGCAAGTCAAAGATAGTGGACGCTCGTGAAAAGATGAATTTCCTATGCGGATTTAAAATCACAATTTGCTGGACTTGCTGGTGCAGATGCAGACGGAAAGGGATGGGGGTCAGCCTTTCATTCTTGAGTGCGCCGGTTAAAACCGGCAAATAATAAGGACTGAAAGTGTCCCATGGTGAAGGGTTAGCCACCCACACCAACCCTGAGTCATGTGCAGGCAATGGTAACATTGGCAGTTGCTATATCAATCTGCATGCCATTGAATGAATTTATGTGAATATTAATTGATATAAATTCATTTATATGCCTATCTGATTGTATTTACAGGTAAATTATAGGGGATTTATGTAATATATTGTCAATTATCCATTAACGGAAGGTAAAAGGCATACATTAGGAGTGATAAAATTGCACATTTAAATGTGCATCATGCACTGTTTTATGTGCTGATTAAAAAAGCATGGGGGCATCTAATTGTTTTTTGATTTGTTCCTTGGATCGGATTAAAGGAAGGCAGAAACTCAGCTCTTCATTCTTCACAAAACCCGGAAAGCATGGAAGGCCAAGGCAGTTGAAGTATCATTTGTTTTAATCATGCTTTCAGCGTGATCTTCGACTGCCTTTTCTTTTTGATGTGCATTGTGCATTGAAGGGGGGATGGCGAGATAAACAAGTCAGAACTCAAACGATCAACCCATATAATCCCGATTGATGCGCCAGGCGATGTAGATTCCGACCATGCCGCCGATGACGCTGAATATGTAACCGGTCATAAACCCGATCTTGGCGCCTATCCACCATCCAATCCAGCTAAAGATTGTTATGCATATTAACATGAACAGCTTTTTCATATTTACCTCATGAGATGATTGATCTGCATCGGATATTCATTTAAAAATATTTATCTCTTATCAATAATCGATTTTTAAAAAAAGTTTTCTACAAAAATGGAGAAATAATGTTGCGCTTATTTATGACACTAAAATATAATGCCTAATTATTCAAAAGAAAAATCATTCAAAGCAACGTTCACAATATCTCTAAAAAATAAGAATAATCAAAGGATCCAATATAATGAAAGGATAAAACTATGTCAGAGTTTAAAAACGTAACAGTTGTTAAAGAGGCGAATATATATTTTGAAGGCAAGGTCACGAGTCGTACCGTTCTGTTTGCAGATGGATCTAAAAAGACCCTCGGGATCATGCTCCCCGGTGATTATGAATTCGGTACCGACAAAAAGGAGATCATGGAGATCATGAGCGGAGAACTGGAGGTATTGCTTCCAGGAGACAGGGAATGGAAACACATTGAAGGCGGGGAGGTCTTCGAGGTGCCGTCCAAATCCAAGTTCGGGCTCAGGATCAAAAGGATCGCCGATTATTGTTGTTCTTATATCGATTAAATATAATGATCTATATTGCTGCCATAATTTAACAGTCTTCTAAAACATTATTAATCAAGGGTTCATCCAAAACAGTATTCTCGGATTCGTTCCGGATAATGCTTTTACCGGAACAGCTCGTAATACGTCTGTATGGATCATGATTTTTATCGGAGGTTATATGGCTCGATCAATGAAGTGTTTAATTTTGGCAATATTATTCATTATCATATGCTCTTCCCCGCTCTACGCAATTGATTCAGCCAAAACTAATCAGGGCGTTCAGCCGCTGAAGATCCTGAACATCACACCCAGCGGTGATGATGTGCCCGCCGGACGTCAGATCGTCTTCCAGTTCAACAGTCCGGTTGTGCCTGTCGGGCGCATGGATAGGAAGGTATCAGAGGTCCCTATCACTATTACCCCTGAGGTTCAATGCCAATGGCGCTGGCTTAATACCAGCGCCCTGGCTTGCATGCTGGATGAGAAGTCCGCGCTTACTCCGGCTACCCGCTATGATATCGTGATCAGACCGGGGATAACCTCAGAGGACGGCGCTACAATTAAAGAAACCGTGAAGCACAGTTTTACTACAGAGCGTCCTATGGTAGAGGCAACATGGTCCAAGACATGGGAAGCTCCAGGCATGCCGGTAGTTCGGGTGATATTCAACCAGCCTGTTTCACAAGAATCAGTTGAAAGGCATTTGTTCATGAGGCTTCAGGGACAAGCGCAAAGTCGAATACAGGTGAATGTCAGCCCTGAGCCTGACGATCAGGATGTCCCTTTAATACTCCCATTGCCGGGCGAGAAACTTGCACTGATCACATCACCTGGACAACAAGGTCAATCTGAAAAGAAACAGGAGACCGGTTCGCAAATAAATGGCATTGAGGCCAGGAAGGTCTGGTTGGTCTCTCCAAAAGACGAATTACCGCTGGATAGCGCCATAGACTTCAGTATTGAACCTGGGCTGGAATCAGCCCTCGGCCCTGAGAAAGGCGTGGAGGATCGAATTTTTGAGACCTTTTTCACTTTCCCTTCCTTTACCTTTCTTGGGATTCAATGCATAGATAACAATAAAGTCACGGTTTTAATTGAGCCGGGCAAGGCATCTGTTGATCAATGCCTCTGTAATCCGGTGGAAGGGATATCCCTTGTATTTTCCTCTCCTGTCATTAATAAAATGGTTAAGGAACATGTGATCATTAAACCGGATCTGGCCGACGGACAAACTGATTATGACACCTGGGCCGATGAAGTTGATTATCTAAACTTGAATTCTCCTCATGTGCGTGATCAAAAATATAATATCCGGATTCCCGGCTCATTCAAAGCAAATCAGGTCTATAGAATTAAGGGTGAGCCGGATAAATTTTATGATGAGTTCGGACGCACCTTGGTCAATCCTATTGACATCCAATTTGCCACCGATCATTTACGCTCATATTTCGGCATTAATTCACAGGCTGTTCTTGAAAAAGATGTTGATACGGATATGCCTTTGGCTGTGACAAACCTGGATAATCTGATATTCACCTATGACAGGCTTACTGCCAAAGGCAAGGACACTGCTTTAAAACAGGAAATAACTCCGCCCAAGGTTAAGGATTCGACTGTTCAAATTCCTTCCCGGGTGCGTAAAATGCTTGGCGGCCAATCAGGCGTTGTACAGGGGACAATAACTTCCACGCCGAGTGTATCCAAACCCAATAATCAGGACCGGTTTTTTGCCCAGGTCACGCCCTTTCAAGTACATGTCAAGGTCGGTTATTTTAACACCATGGTATGGGTAACGGATCTTGCAACAGGTAAACCGGTTTCAGGGGCGGCAGTGAAACTCTATCAAGATAAATATAAAGGTCTGTCGCCAAACCCTGAAATACTTGCATCCACAATTACTGACTCAGAAGGGACATCTGTCCTGGACGGGACTGAAAAAATTGATCCTGAACTTGACCTGATCAATGCATATAACGGGGATAATCAGCGGCTTTTTCTCCGGGTTGAAAAGGATGAAGATATTGCGTTATTGCCCCTGGGTTACGAATTCAATGTTAATGCCTTTGAGACATCAATATTTTCCATAGAGACACAAATGCGCAGGCAATACGGCCATATCCACGCCTGGGGCGCAACTGCGCAGGGAGTGTACCGGGCAGGTGATACAATCCGGTATAAGCTTTATGTGCGCAATCAGAGTAATGAGACCTTTATTCCCGCCCCAAGGGATGGATATGCCCTGAAGATAGTTGATCCCATGCGCAAAACAGTCCATGAAGTAAAAGACATTGTCTTATCGGAGTTCGGGGCATATCAGGGAGAATTTACCGTGCCCGATACAGGCGCTATGGGATGGTATCAGTTTCAGCTTTCTGCCTCTTTCTTTAAATCGGGCTGGGAGCCCATGAAGGTACTGGTCAGCGATTTTACAACCTCTCCATTTAAAGTCACAATGAATATCAACGGCCGGAATTATCAACCGGGCGATAAGATGGAGGTAACCACGCAGGCCAGGCTTCATGATGGAGGCCCCTATCCGGATGCCTCAGCAAGGGTTGCCGTTACTATAAAAGGCGATGTTTGCTTATGTTCTGAAGATCCGATAGCCAACGGGTTTATCTTTAATACCTATGTCCCGGGAAGCGAGACAGAACAGATATTGAATCAGGCAGAAGGGAAATTAGATAAGAAGGGAAATCTTATTACCGATATTATCCTTTCAGAGAGCAAGGTCCTTTTTGGTGAACTGATGGTTGAAAGCGCGGTTCGTGATGATCGAGGGAAATATATCGCAGCAAGGACAACCGCGAAGTATGCCTCACGGGATCGTTTTGTCGGTCTCCGATTGGCTGAGAGGCGTTTTACAAAAGATAAACCCGGCAATGTGGATATTCTTGTTGTGGACGCAAACGGAAAACCGGTTGCCGGCATTCCGGTGAGCCTTAAGGTTGAACGCAGAGAAATATTAACATCCGGAAAGGGCGCAGGGATCACCTCTCTGAATCATAGCAACGAAAAATGGACAGAAGTCGAAAGCCGAATGCTTGAATCGGAAAGCCGGCCCATTAGCTTTCAATTTACCGCAAGCGAGGTTGGTTACTATCGAATAACAGCCCTTATTCAAGATTCCAAAGGACGAGAGCACAGCACGGAATTGGAACAATGGGTAATGGGCAAAGAATCGCTTATATGGAGAGATGATGAGAAAAATAATCTTGAAATCATTCCGGAAAAGACAGGATATAAGGTCGGTGAGACAGCCCGGTATACGGTGCAGAATCCATTTCCAGGCGCCAGGGCATTGGTTACAATAGAACGATACGGCGTTTTAAAACACTGGGTGCAGACACTTGATACAGCAAACCCGGTTATAGAATTCAAGGTTGAAAAGGATTTTGCCCCCGGTTATTTTTTTTCTATTGTTGTGATGTCTCCCCGGACTGCGAAACCCTCGGGCGTTGATCAGGAGGACCCGGGAAAACCGGCATTTCACATTGGCTATGTAGAAACGACTGTAACTGATTCCGGCAAGGAGTTAAACGTTGAAGTCAAACCGGAAAAGGAGACCTATAAACCAGGAGACCGGGTCAAGGTGGACCTGCATGTGAATTCCGGACAGGACAATACTAATGAGCCTGTTGAACTGGCCATGGTTGTCCTGGATGAAGAGGTCCTGGATCTTATCTCCGGAGGCAGTGACTACTTTGATCCTTACAAGGGGTTCTATACTCTTGACGGTCTTGATATGAAAAACTTCAACCTGTTGATGCATCTGGTTGATCGTCGGAATATTGAAAGACAGGAATTCACCTTGGAGGAGAAATCGGACGAAGCAATGCCAACTTTAGCCAAGTACGCTCCAGAGATCACCATGGAGATGATCGGAGATAGTGGAGTGGATCTTAGCATGAGATCGGTTTTCAAGTTTGTCTCTTATTGGAATCCTTCCATCATCCCTGACGCTCAAGGAAGGGCAAGCATCGAATTTGATGTCCCGGATAATCTGACAGGCTGGCGTATCCTGGTTATGGCCGTAACGCCAAGCGATAAAATGGGACTTAGCGAGGAACATTTCGCGGTAAACAGACAAACGGAGATACTGCCTGTGATGCCCAACCAGGTTACGGAAGGCGACAAGTTCAAGGCAGGCTTCAGTATTATGAACCGGACGGACAAGACCCGTGACCTGACAATGACTATTGCGGCCAGTGGGGCCATTGAAACCCAGGCAGGGCAAGGCGTTCAACAGATTACGCAAACCGTGAACGCTGAACCATACATACGGAGTACTGTGTGGCTGCCCCTTACGGCCAAAGGCGATGGGAAGATTAAATTCACTGCCAACGGGGGAGATGCATCGGATCAGGACGGTGTTGTGCATGAGCTTGAGGTGCGTAAGATGACAAGCCTTGAGACCGCTGCCACATACGGATCATCGGTTTCAGACAATATTGCCGAATCGATTAAATTTCCTGATAACATAAGGACAGACGTAGGCAAGGTCTATGTAACTCTCTCACCTTCTGTTATCGGCAATGTTGAAGGGGCATTCAAATATCTCAGGGATTATCCCTATATATGCTGGGAGCAGATCCTTACAAAGGGGATTATGGCCTCTCATTATCAAAACCTCAAAAGATACATGTCCGATGAGTTCACATGGGAAGGCTCAAAGGACCTGACCCAGGCCATGCTGGATCAGGCGGGGTCCTATCAGGCGCCGAACGGAGGCATGGTCTATTATACTCCGGAGGATCGCTATACTGATCCCTACTTAAGCGCCTATACGGCCCTTGCCTTTAACTGGTTAAGGGACAGCGGTTATAAGATGCCTTCAGCCGTGGAGGACAAGCTGCACGAGTTTCTTATTACGATGTTGAGAAAGGATGTAACTCCTGATTTCTATTCCAAAGGCATGGCATCCACGGTGAGGGCCGTTGCCCTGGCTGCCCTGACTAAAAGCGGCAAGATCACAATTGAGGACCTCAGACGTTACCAGCCCTATCTCAAGGAGATGGACCTGTTCGGCAAGGCCCATTTTTTGATGGCTGCCATCGGGATAAAGGGTGCGGAGGATATGCGTAAAGAGGTCTTTAATATGATCCTTTCACATGCGGATCAGACAAGCGGCAAATTTGTATTCAACGAGGCGTTTGATGACAGTTGCAGCAGGATATTGACATCATCGCTGAGGACAAACGCGGCAGTGTTAAGCGCGCTTGTTGCTTATGGCCGGACAGAAGAGGGGAAGGCTATAGCAGGCGATATCCCCTTTAAGATGGCGCGTTACATCACACAGACCCGCAAACAAAGCGGCCGTTGGGAAAATACTCAGGAGAATATGTTTTGCATGAATGCTCTTATCGACTATAGCCGGGCCTATGAAAGTGAAAAACCTGCTATGACCGTAACAGCCAGGCTGGATAAGGAAACCATGGGCGAGGCAAAGTTTAAGGATGTGCGCGATAATCCTGTTGAGCTTAAGAGACCCATAGAGAAAACCGACCCTGGACACAAGGCAAAGGTGACAATAGAACGGGAAGGGCAGGGCCGCCTCTATTACAGCGTCGGACTCTCATATGCGCCGCTTAAGCTGAATGCCGACTCCATAAATGCCGGTATTGATATCCGCAGGGAATACAGCGTGGAACGGAACGGAAAGTGGATGCTTCTCCAAAGCCCTATGGAGATTAAGAGGGGCGAGTTGGTGAGGGTGGATCTATACGTTTCTCTGCCCGCGGCGAGAAACTTTGTCGTGGTTGATGATCCTGTGCCCGGTGGACTGGAGCCTGTAAATCGCGATCTTGCAACATCATCAACCGTCGATGCGGACAAGGCCGAATCCGATTATGCCGCTGACTCATGGTGGTTCCACTTTAGAGAATGGTCTTACTACGGGATGTCGCGCTGGAGTTTTTATCATCAGGAGCTGCGTCATCATGCAGTTCGGTTCTATTCCGAATATCTGGCAGCGGGCAATTATCATCTGTCCTACACTGCACAGGCCATAGCCCCCGGCGAGTTTACTGTGATGCCGACTCATGCCGAGGAGATGTATGATCCGGATGTCTTCGGGAAGGGATCAGCCGCGATATTGAATGTGAGCCTGGAGCAGGGTAAATAAAAAACCGGAGGTCGCATGAACCCTCCAGTCTTTGATCGTCTTCTATAGACCAAGTCGATGGAGAATCTTAAAATCATTTTTAAGAAAGGATGGTGATACATATGAGCGAAATTATTGATCCGCAAGAAACAGGCCATACCTATCATCGAAAAGAGATATTCGATGAGGAACTGGGATATATTAATGACAGGCGTAGCCTGAACAATCTCGACCCTGTGCCAGGGCTCAAGAACTCATGGGGCATCTGCTTTTCAGGCGGAGGAATCCGTTCCGCCACATTATGCCTGGGCATCTTGCAGAGATTCACCAGGGAAAATATATTCAGGTTTTTTGATTTTTTAAGCACGGTGTCGGGCGGAGGATACATAGGAAGTTGTCTGTCAACATTGCTGTCCAAGTCGCCTGTGCCGGATGCCCCTTTTAACAAGGTTGTAACAGGAGTTGATCCTGACAGTTCCCCGTTTGTAGGTCTGAATAAATATGATGACTATGAGGACGCGGATAAAACCAAAATCGGCGTCATGCATCAGATGCACCATTTAAGGACCCATGGTGAATACCTTATCCCCGATAAAGATATCTTAAGCAGAGACCTGCAACGCGCTGTCGGCACAATCTTTACCGGTATACTGCACCATGTTGTCCTCTTCTGCCTTCTCCTTATATCATTGACCGCTCTATTGCATTTTGTTTTGTTTTCCATAACAAAATATCCTGAAAAGGCCCCGGCGCCGGAATCCTATATTAACGAGATTCCATTGCTGTCGGAATTCAACTACTCCTCAAAAGACTACTATAAGATAAACGAAGGAGTCCTGACGGCGCTCAAATCCGAGGACATGTCAGATAATATGATCAACCATCTTAAGCGATTGGAAGGTAAAGTGTTTTTCAAAGGCGAAAAAGAATTCCTCTCAGAGCTTGGCAAGATACCATATGCGGCCGAGAATAAGGAGTTGATTTTAAAGTATGCAAGTGATCCGGGTGATTCTCAATTGGCCTATTTGAAGAATATTGCGAAGACATGGCTGTATTCACGGATCGGCGAGCCTTTATACAGGATGTTTTATAAAGGCATAAAATCAAACTTTATTATTTATGGAATATTTTTCGTGATTGGAATTCTATGGAGCATAGCCACCTTCTTTTTGTGGGTTGAAAAGGTAAAAAGAAAAATCAATAAACCTGGAACAGATAACATTGAGTCTGTAAAATCAGGTTTCAATCTCGAAGATCATTATGAATCAGGATTTATCTTTCTATATAATATCGTATCCTTTTCTATCGCCGTCATAATCATTCTTTATGGGGTCTTCAATTTTTCATGGGACAATTCAAAAGACAATTATCTATGGGTACTGTTTCTCCCGCTTGGCTATACCTTTGGAAACGCTTTTACATCAGTTATCATCAACAATTGGAGTAATTCATCAAAATTCAAGGAAGGCCGGGTCTTGCGTTCATTGTATAATGAGGTCATTGGAGCTTCTTTTTACAGCATCATTTTCAGCATAACTATACCGATAGCCATTATTTTTCTGTTTTCATTAAGCTACTTTGATCTCAAGTTCTGGTGGGCGCTTATCTCATTGGCTTTAAGCTATTATATTTTCAAGGGATCAGGCAAGGGAGGCTGGATAGCAAACCTGCTTTTCAGGTTTAAGAAAACCCTTTTCATGGTCTTTATCCTGCTTTTTATTTCCCTGGCCTTTAATGGCATTTCTAATTTTCTGATACAGCATGTCTATCCCAACCATAGCATAATCTGGACCCTGTGCGGATTTTCTACTAATGGATTGCCCCTTCTAATCTCCCTGGGCTCATTCGTTGTGATATTGATCCTCGGGTTTATTGTAGATTCAAATATGGTATCGCCTCACTATTTTTACAGAGATCGTTTAACTGAGGCATATCTTCAGACAGATGCCAGGATCAAGCGAAAAGAAAGTTTTTATAAATCTCATCAAGGCATGCCTCTGGTGAATGTCCGAAATCATGAAGACCTCACGTTATCTGATCTTGGCAACGGAAACGGACGTGGTCCCTATCATATAATAGTAGCAGCCCTCAATCTGCAAGGGTCGGACGAACTCAATCGGAAGAAAATGCTTTCCGAGCACTTTATATTCAGCAAGTATTATGTCGGCTCAAATGTAACCGGCTTTGTTAAGACAGAGGTTTATCGAGATGGTCTTACAAAACTGGGACGCGCCATGGCGATCTCTGCTGCCGCGGCCGGTTCCGCAATGGGACAGCATTCATTCGGGGCGCAGGCGTTTGCATCTACCCTTTTTAATGCCCGCCTGGGATACTGGATGGCTAACCCATGGCATTATATAAGAGGGAATAAGAATCCGGAACCGCTATTTGCCTTCTGGCCGAAATGGGTGCTGTTGGAGATGCTGGGGCGAATCACAGCCAGGGGCAAGATGGTCAATCTCTCGGATGGCGGACACACGGGCGACAACCTCGGACTTATGCCTCTTTTACAGCGGAAATGCAAGGTCATTGCCGTTTGCGACGGAGAGGCGGATTTGGGTTATAAGTTTGAGTCCTTTAACAACGCGGTCCGTATGGCCTCTATCGAAGAAGATATCAGGATAGATATCAACCTGTCCTCCATTATCCCCGAAAAGAAAGATGATGGTTCTTATGGATTAAGCAAGAAGAGCGTGGCTATTGGTGATATTATCTATCCGCCTGAAAAGGAAGGCGAACCTGAAACATATGGAAAGCTGATCTATATAAAATCATCTTTAAGCGAGGACAATGAATCTCTGCCGGTTCATGTGAATAACTATCGTGTGGGGCATCCTCATTTCCCGCATCAAAGCACCGCGGACCAGTTTTTTGATGACGCGCAGTTTGAGGCATATCGGGCGCTTGGGGACCATATCTGTGAACAGGCAATCAAAGAAATGGAAGAGGAAGAGATTATCAAAAAAGGACAAAAGGAGTGGGCAGCATCTTTTTAAATAGATCTTTTGATGCTTTTATCAGCAATGTCCGGTTAGGCTCTTGCATAGATGAATCCTCAAGGCATGGGAGGCCCTTTTTTTAAAGATGAAATGGCTAAATGCAATATTCCGGCATAAGTCGCCATAAAGCGGGCGGAGAGAAACCGTCAGATCTCGCTGAA
>Ga0153915_10001104_pt1 | contig 24893 bp, 8 predicted proteins | sample Opewatmetagenome_2_FD_107003 | JGI IMG/M metagenome (GOLD analysis project Ga0153915, IMG submission 107003) | Freshwater wetland microbial communities from Ohio, USA - Open water 3 Core 3 Depth 3 metaG | ecosystem: Environmental > Aquatic > Freshwater > Wetlands | place: USA: Ohio, Lake Erie...
CCAGCCCTACAGTCCTTCGTGGCCCACGTCTGACTCTGCCTACAGGTATTCGCTAGCATTGCTGCTTGCAGATTTACTGGCGGAAAGCAATGTCTTCGTGTGGGCAACAGAGGATTGGGTCGTGATTCAGTACGATAACTATCGCCACCTCTCAGGTATGACCATGGGAACATTCGAGGTTGTGCTTTACAAATCTGGCCTAATCCAGTTCAACTACTTGGAGATGTTCGATGTAGACCCATATGGCGTTCCTGTGGTTGGCCTGAACTACGGCGATGGTATCTACGGACCAGTCTATCCCGGAGGAGACCTTTCTGGAGTGATTGACTTTGGTCTTATGTTCACATACGTGCTACCTGAACATGAACTTGCCATAATGCTGAAAGTACCGTCATATGTAAGTCCTGGGACTTCACTTTACGTAGATGCTGAAGTATCGAACTTCGGTCTTTCTGATGAGTACAATGTCAATGTGAGTATATACCTTGATGGCGGACTTGTCGCGAATGCAATAATCCCATACTTGCCGACTTTGTCACAATACACCCTAAGCTACTACTGGGATCAACCCAGCGAAGGGGTATACTATTTCGACGCAATGGTGGATCCGGTCGAGAATGAAACCAACCTTGATAATAACTTCGCATCAAGGATGGTCACAGTCCAAAACCTACTCGTGATAACAAGCCCTATGGAAGGCGAGGTGATTGAGGGTGGACAAGTCCTCATAGCTTACGAAGCAGCGAACCCTGAGAGTCTTACAGGCATAGATGTGATTGTCAACGGAGAATACATCGCCAATGCGAGTAATATTGGCCTAAACCAGTTCATTGTCCCAGTGTTCAGGGAAGGAACGAATGAAATAGCACTAATCGCATGGTGGAATGGTAATCTCAGTGCTATTGCTGTAGTGAACATTGAGTCAACAAATGTCACACCTCTCGCGGAGTTGGAGCCAAGTGATTACCTGAACTATCTTTTCACCTACAGCGGCGGATACTATCAGGAGTACAATTTCACCTTTGGCAACTATGTTTCAGAATTCGAGGTTGAAGTGGGGCTGTTATTGCACGTCTGGGATGATTCTGGCTATGAAAACATAGCTTACTACAATCTGATCGTGAACGTGTTGAATGGGTACATTGCTTGGTCTGATATTGGATGGGACAACTACCACTTCTTCCCATTCACAGGACTTCTTTCTCCTGAGGTCATTAGTCATGCAAGTCCTGGCGATTTAGCGACGTTCTTCACTTGGAACGACCTATACGTGATTTCTGATCTGGGTGAATGGAGAGGACGAACAGTATGGAATGGCTATGGTTTGTTGGGGGACTTCTCGTGCAGTGTATTGGAGTCTAATGGACTACTTGTCGAAATGTACTTTGGATTGCCAACACCCTACTGCTATGCTGAGGTCATGGACACGAACTTGATTTCTGGTTTCGTGGAGAACGAGATTGTGATCGTCCAACCAGCAATGGAAGAAGTTGTAGAAGGCGGACTAGTATATGTGGAATTCACGGGTTCGAACCTGGGCTCCCTACTTCAGATTGAAGCCTTCGTAAACGACGAATCCCTATTCATAATACCGTATAATGGCTCAAACAGCCTCTTTGTCCCCGTATTCGCCAATGGGACAAACACCATTTCAGTTGCAGCAACATGGAGTGATGCCTCGTCTTCGAGTGCAAATGTCACAGTCCTATCCGCAGATGTCATACCCATTGCTCGTCCGAAGTCAGGCGATTATCTCAACCTCAGAATAGAAGACCCATACGCCACAAATGATCTCAACTTGACATTTGGTGAAATGGTCGCGGAATTCGAAGTTCAAGCGTCATTGATATACCATCTCTACAATGAAGGAGGTACGATTGCCCTAGAAAACTATACGCTCACCATCAATATCTTGAATGGATACATCCCCCAATCAGATTTCTATTGGGAAACCTTCCACTTCATGTTCTTCACCGGACTCCCCTCACCTAATCCGATACAGTCCTATACACAGATAGGTGATCTTGCGCCGTTCTTCATGTGGCAGCAGATACTCTCCGTGGTCGGTCCGGCAGAGTGGAATGGAGAAGCAGTCTGGGTCTTGTCAAGCGAATCCGGTGATATATCTGCTCTATGTCTGCAGTCAAATGGACTCTTGGTTCAATTCAATTCAACAGATATGATGGTCCGTGGATTTGGTTATCTGACTGATACGAACATGATTCCACCGTTTGATAACGTCCCACCTGCGTGGGTATCTCTTCCAGAAGACCAGTACCTTGTCGTAGGGGATTCTCTTTACTATGACTTAGACGCAATAGATCCAGCTGGGGTTGGCGATTGGTGGATTGACGATACAGTCCACTTTGCTATCGATTCCGAGGGCGTTGTGACAAATGTTGTCGAGCTTGGTGGAGGAATCTATCCTATCCAAGTATGGGTCAGTGATACCCTTGGGAATGTACTTACAGGTAGCTTCAGAGTCATAGTTGAAGTCATTTCTGGCCCAATTCTCATCGATGGAGATGGTGACTTCGTTTCTCAACACTGGCCGGGTTTGGGGACTCCCGAAGACCCATTCATCGTTTCAGGCTTAGTGCTGAATGCGTCCGGACTCTATGTACCGTGTATCGAGATACGAAATACGCAAGCATTCTTCATTGTCCAACACTGTGCCATGTATGCAGCGGGTGGTTATTCCGCACTGTATCTCTATAATGTTGAGAATGGAGTCATCGAGGACAACACCTGCACTGGAGGCTCATTCGGCATCTTGATGGAGATCTGTCGGCTGACTACTGTTGTCGATAATCTCTGCTTTAGGAATGATTTCGGTATCTGTGCCATTTCGACCAGCTACTGTTACTTCCAAAGTAACGATTGTTTCGAGAATTCGGTAGGAATAATGCTCGCCGACACCTACCTTAGCAGTGTCATAGATAATCAGTGCAGCATGAACGAAATCTTCGGAATCTCCCTCAACGGAACTTGCTCTTTGATAAATGTCACCGACAACTACTGCGAAGGCAATTACTTCGGCATCTATGAAACCTTCTCGGGCAACAGCACTCTCTTGAACAACACTTGCATAGGGAACACGATAGGAATGGAACTCGATTACTCCTATGGAGATTATGTGTGCTTTAACAGTATTCTCTACAACCAGGGGTATGGACTCGTTCTGGTGGAAGCTGCAGACACAATTGTCCACGAAAACACAATAGTTGGTAACCAAGGCACAGGTATACTCGTGCTCTGGGGGACAATGAACGAGATATCGGATAACTATCTTGCTCAGGATGTCCAAGGGATTATCATTGATACTTCTACGTCCAATCATATCTCATGGAATACCATCGAAGACTGCTTGGATGTAGGCATTGTCCTCTCGCAGTCGGAATGGAATACTATCGAGTACAATGTTATCAGTAATAATGACGCGGGACTATACTTCCTGCAGTACTCCGATAACAACATTGTCATGTGGAATGTCTTCGAGGATAACACTCAGTACAACATGGCTGATGACTACGAGAACAATCTTGTTGACTACAACTATTGGTCTGATTACACAGGCCCTGATGATGACCATGATGGTTATGGTGATATTCCATATCATATCTTCGGATTTGCAGAGAATGAGGATCCTCACCCACTGATGTATTATCCGTGGTATCTATCGTGGATTGAAACACCCGGTAATATGACCATAGGAGGTGGTGAGGCACTATCTTATGATCTGCAAGTGTTTGGATACGGCAATCTTACCTATACCCTGATTAGTGATGGCATGTTCTGGATTGATGATCAGGGTGTTCTACGAAATGCTACTCCATTGGAGACAGGGGACTATCACATCTCCATCGTAGTAAGTAACCTGTGGGAATACACCATCTCAGCAGAGTTCACCATCACAGTAGAGGATACGATGCCTCCTGAGTGGATTGAGGTGCCGACGGACCAGATAATCGAATTTGGCGAGCTTCTCGTCTATGACCTCAATGCAACAGATTACTCCGGCATAGCGTACTATTGGGTGAATGATACCACGAGTTTCAACATTGACTCAATGGGTATACTCACAAATGCATTGTCACTCACAGTTGGCAGATATGGGATTGAGATAAGGGCATATGACCCGCAAGGATACTTCTGCGGTGCAATTATCACAGTGAATGTTGTAGATTCAACGCCTCCGATCTGGACTATTGAACCCGAAGACCAAGTCTTGGAAGCCGGAGAAGACCTAGACTATCAGGTCGAGGCCTGGGACTTGAGCGGTGAAGTATCATACTCTGTCCTGCCCGATGGACTCTTCGCCGTAAGTGCTTCCGGCTTGATCTCGAACCTGCACACTCTGGAAGTAGGAGCATACGCGATTGCAGTTCAAGTGAGCGACATATATGGCAATACCATTACGGCCACATTCACACTCACCGTGACTGACACTACACCTCCGGAATGGCTAGAGCTACCTGTGGACCGGTCTGTCCTCCAAGGTCAGCCACTCGAGTATCCTATCGCCGTTGCGGATGCCTCGGCGATCTCTTGGTGGGCCATCAACGATACTGCACACTTCCGGATTGACCCGATGGGAGATGTTGCTCATGGAGTGGCGGTCATCATCAACAGCACTGACCTTGAGCCAGGAGTCTATGGCCTTGAGATCACAGTCAGTGATGCGTTTGGAAACGTACAGAGCGCTACCATTACCATCACAGTCATCCATGTCACCGTGACTGACACTACGCCTCCGGAATGGGTACAACTACCTCTGGACAGGTCTGTCACCCAAGGTCAGCCATTCGAGTACGCCATTGCTGTTACGGATGCCTCGGCGATCTCTTGGTGGGCCATCAACGATACCGCAAACTTCCGGATTGACCCGATGGGAGATGTCGCTCATGGAGTAGCGGTCATCACCAACAGCACTGACCTTGAGCCAGGAGTCTATGGCCTTGAGATCACGGTCAGTGATGCGTTTGGAAACGTACAGAGCGCTACCATCACCATCACAGTCATCCAGGCAACCGTGATTATCTCGCCAGCCATAGGTATAGTCGTGATTGTGTCGGGAGCTGCATGCGTGATAGTGATAATCATCGTCATCGCGACACGTGGAAGACGGCCTTAGTCCTGCAATAGATGCATCCATTCGCCCCCGGTGTACTGCCGGGGGCGCCTACCTTTTCTTGTTTCGGATTTCTTGGCTCCGCAGAGAATGACCGTTAGTCTCAGAAGGGCACAGTCTGTCCTTCATGCCAGGTTCCGTTGGGCAAGATCCGTCTATGGCAGTAGTCATCCTCCAGGTGGAGAGCCAAGAGAAACCTCGGTCTCAGCTCTCTTTGGATTCTGTATCTTCCTTCTATGTACGAACAGGACACCCACGACTGCAGCAGACGCTGCGATTATGGCAACTGCATAGTATGCCAGGGGCACCTCGACAGAAATGAGTTCGCCTGCCAGCCCGAACAACGAGAGTCGCGTGACATTGGCCCATACGTAGCCTGCATAGTTCTCTCCATAGATCTCAGCATCAGTAGTATTCAGGCTGGCATCCAGAACCCACTCCAGATCATTGGTCAGTCTTATCCACGAATCAGATGAGTCGTCATACCAGTAAAGACAGATAGAAGTCTCATCGATGTCTCCGATTCCTCCAATGACGCCATCTCCATTCTGGTCCAGATCTGATTCCTTGTAGTAGACCTGTAGCAGTGCAGATTCAAACACGTCGGTTCTGTTCTTGTATAGTGCCAGTGACACTTCCAAATAGACCCCAAGTGACACATCACTTCCATGGAGTCCTGTCGCATAGGTGAGTACGTGAGGCGTTGTCGTTGCATTGTACTTGGCAATCTGCATACTGAGGCGAGCGGCTCCGCTAAGATAGAAGGTAACAAACGAATCAATCGCACGCAGAGAGTCAATTTCATTCACAACGACAGCATAGGCAATCGTTCCATTGTATTCTGCTTCTACCCTCTGATACTCAATCCGCACGAACTCAGGTAGGACTGTGACATTCTTCCAACGCATTATCTGAAGGACTATGAAAGCATCTTCTGGGACCGCTGAAGATAGCATCGCTACCGTCTGAGTGTCAGTCCAGACTCCATATCGCAGGGCCACGCCGTGTGAACCTTCGGCCATCATGTCTGTCAGGGTATCTCCAGTGTCAGCCAGAAGGTCGTACATGAGTCCTGCAACTGAGGAGCTATCAGGGTCGGGACGCCCTACAAGTACGATGTATGGACTGTCGCCGTAGTTGCCGACGAGCTCGTCAACAGAAACAACTATGACCTCGACGTAGTTACCAAGCATTGTCGCGAACTCGAGTGTGTCATTAGATGCATCTGGTTCCATGACCAAGATGATTGGCCCCTCCCATTCAGCGAGCGTATCACTGTCTTCACCGTCCGGGACTCCATCGTAGTCTGAGTCTTCGTTCCAAGGACTGCTGCCTACCGAGAGTTCTGTTCCATCGTCAACGCCATCCCCATCGGTATCGTTGCTCCATGGGTCTAACCAGAGCGTGAGTTCCATGCCATCAGCGATGCCATCATCGTCACAGTCGCCGATTAGTGGGTCGGTCCCATAGAGCAGCTCGTACCCATCTGGAATACCATCAGCGTCAAAATCAGTGCCTGTTGGATTTGTCCCAAGGTAGTACTCGGCCCCATCGAATATGAAGTCGTTGTCTGAGTCAGCTGACAGCAGGCTTGAGTTGCCAGCCAACTCTTGACCATCATCTGCACCATCACTATCCGTGTCATTACTATTCGGATTTGAGTTGTACAAGAACTCAATGACGTCAGACAATCCATCGCCATCTAGGTCTGGGTTGACGGGCGAGCTACCGAAGGCAAGCTCGATGCCGTCTCGTAGAAGGTCTCCATCAGTGTCCCAGTTTGTCAACGAGGGCCCTTCGGCACGCCAGTTCATGTAGTTCGTTGGTAGAGTCGATGAAGGAATGGCAAAAGACGGCGTAGGTGGAACATAGACAACGCCGGGATAGGTGAATAGCCACCACTCCTTGTGGTCAGACACCCCATCCAGATCAGTATCAGGTGATCCTGGATCGGAGCCAAGAGTGAACTCCATGAGGTCTCCCAAGCCATCTTGGTCAGAGTCATTCATCACAGGACTGCTTGCCACTCGGAAGGTCTCTTCCCCATGAGCGAAATTGACAGTGATGTTCCAACCATCGACCTCCTGAGTATTGTTCAGGCCATCATTGTCCCAGTCCGGGTTCGTATCGGGTAGTGATTCGGAAGCTAGCGTTACAGTCTGTGAGAACTTCCAGATCCTTGAGGTTGTGGTCATACCTAGGACTATCCAATCCAAGACATAGATGCTCTTGTCAGGAGCAACAGCCAGATGTCTGTAGTACCCACTAGATGCCATGAAGTCACGCGTCTCATTCCCGAAGAATCGAAAGGCCTCATCCTCATCGCCATTTGGATAGAACTTCTGAACAGACGTGCCATCAGGGGTCTCACCAAGAACATAGACACAACCATCCACATCAACGTCGACATCTAGGACTGAATCATAGTCCTGTGACAGAGTTCCGACGTATGCACCGTCGGATAGTCGCAGTTTGACGACCCTATCCGTCTTGCCGTAATTCCACTGCTGGTCACAGAGATAGATGAAGCCGTACTTGTCATCAACAGCTATTGCCTGTAACTCATCATACTGGTCAATTGCTGACCCTCTAGTACCCCAAGTTGCCAAGACCGTCCCATCTGAACTGTATTTCCTAACACCTGCAGTTTCCAAGCCCGGATCGAATCGCGCCGCGTAGATATTCCCGCTGACATCAAAGTCAACATCCATAATAGTGTTATCACTGAGTGGCGTCCAAGGCCCCGGATTCGTTGATGTGCCGTTCAAATCGAATCTCCAAAGTTGGGTATAGACCTCGGCGTAGAGCCAGTCATTAGCCTCATCTACTCTCAGAAAACCTACTCCGTAGTAGGAGGGAAAACAGGTCATATTGATGAAGACCGAATCTGATGGAAGAGTGACTTGCACTAAGGATGAGTCGTACTTCCTTATCGTACTGTTAGTGCTGATAGGATCTAGGGTTCCGCTGGCATAGACGTGTCCATACTCATCTACACAGATGTCCGCTATTCTGGAGTACTCACCCTCCATTGTCCAATCGGTATATGTCTCATAGGCTGCCTCTGAAACGAACTGCGCATATGAGAGGTCAGGTTCACCATCAGCATTGGTGTCATTTGACCGTGGGTTTGTGTTGCTCTGATATTCTGTGAGGTCTCCAATTCCATCCTCATCAGTATCGTTGTTGTTCGGATTCGACGCCACAGGCATCTGGAACGGCAATGATATGTTACCCAAATAGCTGAAGCTGATGACCCAGCCAGAGATCTCTTGGTAGTCATCAAGTCCGTCCCCATCTGAGTCGCTGTTTGTGACATTCGTCCCATATGCGTGCTCAAACCAGTCTGTGACTCCATCGAAATCAGTATCGTACGATAGTGGGTTATAGCCCTGTTCGATCTCATACCCGTCATCAAGACCGTCAGCGTCACTATCATATTCAGTCCAGAATGTTCCGAAGGCTGTTTCCTCAGTCTCGTTGAAACCATCCCCGTCGTAGTCATTAGGGGATATCGACTTCCATTCGAGGAAATCGGCAAGAGAACCGGGGAAGACATCATAGTACCCAGTGATTATGTTGTACTGCGTATAATTCTTGGACCATTCACGGTGTAGGCATTCGGCGCCGAACTTCCAAACAGGGGAATGCCACCAGAAGTTCGAAACTTTGTAGTCCGACGTCATCCGTGTTACTACTGGGAAATCAGGTTGTGCAATTCCTGGTCTAATCCAAGCAGAATAGGAATACTCTCTCGCAAACCAATAATGATACCAGGGCGTGTATAATCCTTCTTCGTAAATCGTGTCCTTGTATGTTCCACTTTCGGATTGTAGGGCAGGCAGTGTGCCCGAGAGGTATGCAGAGAGCCAGTTCCGTGAATTAGAGGCCGCCGTGTCCGATCCTGCTGGCGCGATGATATCCACATATGGAAGAATGTAGTTGAGGTCTCTGAGGTTCCCGGTTGCGGGATTAGTCATTCTATCCAAGAGGGTATTGAGATCGGTTCCAAAATACTTGGTCATCTTGCTGACGTACTTTATCGCCACATCAAGCTCACTCCATAGCGTGCCGTTGACGAGAATAGTATCCCCCAGATCGACACCATTGCTGTCAGAGTCTAGGACGGATATGGTTGGTATTTCTCTGACATAGGCATCTGGTGTCACAAAGCCGAAAGCATGTGCCTCTCCATACAGTTCGCCAACGACATACGTGATCATGCCTTGTGAGTAATCGCCGCAGGCATCAGCTATGCCGATTCCCAATGCCAGCAGCCATCCAATGACTGGTATTGCCGCAATAACAGCTAGTGTACCCATCATCCAGAGACCGACAATGAGCGCAAGAACAGCATATGCTGTTCCAAACTCCTTGCCTGCGGAGCCTCCAATCTGATCTGCAATCATTACTCCCGCTGCGATTGAGAGACCTATTTCGACAACGATTCCTATCACAAACAGGGCGTCGTTGAACATCTTGAAGAACTTCGCGAATCTACCACTTCTACATCCGAGCGACAGAGAATCTTGATACTTGCAGAACGCCAGGATCTTGCTGTTCTTTCCTATGCTCTTCACCAGGTTGCTTTTGCCCCATGCGCCCTGTGACCATCTTGCCAAGTAATCTGTGATCTCTGCCATTGTTGCTGGCACTTCGCCGCCCTGTAGCCATTTGAGATGCCTCCAGTTCTTGAGAAGACTTACAAGCTTGCCACCGAGTTCGAGTGCTGAAACACCAGTGATGGCAATATTCCACGCTAGTTCAAGCTCCAAGGGGTCGAAATCGTCAAGCTCCAACGGAACAAGGTCTTGTTTCGTTATCTTGTACTCTCCAGTGTTCCATCTCAGAAGGATGGTCACGAGATTGTAGGAAGTCACTGGGTCTTCGCCCCAAGTTATCACTTCGGCGATTATCTCAGTCGCGCTGAGACCGATGAATGTAGTTGAATTGTACCAGTTCATCTTCAGGGACTTACTCGTCTGCATAGCTTTGGTTGCCATATCAACAGTACACGGACCGCCTAGGATGTATGAGCCAGGTATGGCCTCGGACATGTCTACGATCGTGGCGTTATCTTCGATAGCGATGATTATGGGTACCGCTTCATCGCCTGAATCGAGATATAGAGCACTTGGAATCAGCTCTTCACTCAATACTACTAGAGCTTCATACTTGGAACTGACTGATTGACTTTGGCACGACACGGCCACGTTGTTCTCTTGCAGAAGACCGGGCATGTCTGATAGTGTGGTCGTGGCATTGTTCACGAATCTGTAGTTCATAAGCCATTGAGCTGCAATCGTCTGATTCTTGTCAGTGACATTGTAGAGAATCCCCACATCGGCTCCGTGGAACTCTTCGACTGTGAATCCAGTAAACATGAAAGGCTCAGTATACTTGACAAGAGGAGTTAAGCTTGTATGAAGACTGTGCATGACCTCAAACACTGCTCGATCGTCATACCGTAGGACCATGGTACCGTCTGGTAGAACAGCTGTGCAGTTCTCGTTGTAGCCCATTAGCCATCCCTGCAGTTTCAGAAGCTGGAACGTTTCTCGCTCACCAATGCTTGTTCCAGTGAATTCCAGAGTCTTCTTGTCCTCTGCTACAGACAGATAGGGGCCGTCCATGATTCTTATGGCTGCAGTGGTCCTTTCACTAGTTTCCCTGATTGTTATCCATTCCAGTACTACGGCATCGCCCTCATCGCTAGCGTTAGCAACAGCGATCATGTCCCGTCCGACGGATACATAGTTGCCATCTGCTTTCAGAATGGTAGCTGTGACATCATTGTATCCTAATACTTGCCATACCAACTCTGCCTCTAGGTCGATGTCCAAGGGTGTGGTTTCGGCATAGAGAAGTCTTCCGTTGAATGCCACTATGTTCTCAAACTCATATACCGGTGACAAGGGAATAGAAACGCCATCGCCTGTTTCTAGAACACCAAACGCATCCAAGTCCGACTGAACAGGCACTGCTTCAGTCTTGAGATGCAGATATGGAACCAACTCTAGGTCATCTTTCGATCCGTCAAGATCCTGCATCTGCCCTTCGGTATCATAATCTGGCCAATCCCAGGTCTGATACAGCAGCCGAAGATGCTCAGGATTCTGAGGGAGAACTTGGAAGGTTATGTAGGTAGGCGAGCCAGTAGTCTGTATTGAGAAGTTGAAACTGGTACTGACAACTGATTCCGCATAGGGGGAGAGATCCGCACGGTCATTCACCCCATCGCCATCGTTGTCAAAATCCCATGCATTTGGAATACCGTCATCATCCAGATCCAATTCGATATTGACTTCATCATAGTCAAAGAGTCCATCATAGTTGGAGTCTGGCAGGATTGGGTCAGTCCCATTCATGACTTCATGGTAATCAGACAGACCATCGGCGTCCGTGTCGTTGCTCTCAAGGTCAGTTCCGATGATAGTTTCCACAGGATCGTAAAGCCCGTCCCCGTCGCGGTCAGTCCTGTTGGCGAGTGGCGTAGCTTCAAGTAGGTCAAGGACTAGCTGCTTGACATCCGTTGGGGTCCTTGGAGCCGGGGTGTCCGCCATTACCTTCCGCAGGACTCGAAGCGGGTCTCCAGTTCCGACCAATCCGCCCGAACTGAGATTCGACGTTTCTGGATGGTCCACAGCTTGTTTGACATCGAGCTGAATAAGCATCACGGTCACTAATATGGCAAAGAGCATGTATCGCTTCTTCAATCTCAACACCTGCACAGAAAGCTAACCACGCGAACAGGAAGAAGGGATTATCCCACGGCGAAAGGCGCCTATTAACTGCTCCTACAGCCTTCTTGAAACTCCCCTTGCAGGAATTCGGGGCTCTGTCACGCCAGCTGATGCCACGTGTGTCTTGTCACAGATTTCTGGGCACCAAAGCCATTGAGCTCCCGAGCTGTGCGGGCGAGAAAGGAGAAGCGGCCAAGTGGGATCTCATCAAAGTCTTGGGAAACGAAACACAGTGGACGATATGGATTGAGGAGTTCTTCCTGTGCGAGGGGGTTCTCAATGTCGTAGTCTTTGAGGCGTTTCTGTTCGGTGACTATGGTGACATTGGCAGTCTCGCTGACCGTCCCGACCTCTTGATGCTCCCAACTCTAGAATGGGCAATCTACTCCGCAATTGTCGGCTATCTGTTGTTGATATCAGTCTACGTCTGGAGAAAGGAGAAAGGCGTGAGTCCTCTCTGTCTTGAAGTGTGTCCTATCATGCTCTTAGGGCACTAACCTCCATCCTCTTTCTTCGGCTGAGGGTCAAGCGAAGTTTCGGTTTCAGTTCCTCCCAGGAACTGCTTCTTTCTTCTATATGCGAACAGGACACCCACGACTGCAGCAGAGGCTGCGATTGTGGCAACTGCATAGTATGCCAGGGGCACCTCGACAGAGATGAGCTCGCCTGCCAGCCCGAACAACGAGAGTCGCGTGACGTTAGCCCATACGTAGCCTGCATAGCTCTCTCCATATATCTCAACATCAGTGGTATTCAGACCAGAACCTATTACCCATTCCAAATCGCTCGTGAGTCTGATCCACGAGCTAGATGTTTCATCGTACCAGTAGAGGCAGAGAGAGGTTTCATTGATGTCGCCGATTTTCCCAATGACACCGTCCCCGTTCTGGTCCAAGTCTGATTCCCTGTAGTAGATTTGAACCAATGTAGCCTCCAACGCGTCGGTTGTGTTTTCGTACAGTGTTACTGACACATCCAAGTAGACTCCGAGTGAAACTTCACTCCCACGCAGTCCAGTTGCATAGGTCAGTACATGAGGAGTTGTTGTTGTGTTGTACCTGCTGATCTGCATACTGAGACGTGCGCCTCCACTCAGATACAAGGACAGAACCGAGTCAATCGCACGCAGAGAGTCAATCTCATTCACAACAATCGCATAGGCGATTGTTCCATTGTGTAGTGCATCAAGTCTCTGATACTCAATATGTACAGAATCAGCCAAAACTGTGACATTCTTCCCACGCAGTATCTGGAGGACCAAGAAGACATCTTCTGGAATTGCTGAAGATAACATGGTCACTGTCTGAGTATCAGTCCACACTCCGTATCTTATGGCCATGTTGCGTGACTCTTCATCCAACATGTCAGTCAAGACGTCTCCAGTGTCAACCAGAAGGTCATATACCAGCCCCTCAACTGAGGAACCGTTAGGGTCAGGACGCCCTATGAGGACGACGTATGAAGCGTCACTATAGTTCTCAAGAAGCTCGTCAACAGAAACTACTATGACTTCGACATAATCTGCAAGCGTCGTCGCGAAATCAAGGGTCTCATTAAGCGCATCTGGGTCTAGGACCAGGATGACTGGTCCCTCCCATTTGGCATAGGTATCAGTGTCCTCACTGTCTGGAATTCCGTCGTAGTCTGAGTCTTCATTCCAAGGATTGCTGCCTATCGAGAGCTCTGTTCCATCATCAATGCCATCCCCATCAGTGTCGTTGCTTCTCGGATCTAGCCCGAGAGTGAGCTCCATGCTGTCAGAGATGTTATCGCCATCAGAATCATCGTCTACTGGATCGGTCCCATAAAGCAGCTCATACCCATCTGGAATATCGTCAGCATCGTAGTCGATGTCAGTTGCATTTGTGCCTTGATCATACTCAGCCCCATCAAACATGAAGTCGTTGTCAGAATCAGCTGAGAGGAGGCTAGAGTTGCCATACAACTCTTGGTCATCATCGGCACCATCATTGTCCGTGTCAGCACTGTTCGGGTCTGAGTTATACAAGAACTCCATAATGTCAGACAATCCGTCTCCGTCTGAGTCCGGGCTGACGGGCGAACTGCCGAAGGCGAGCTCGATGCCGTCTCGTAGAAGATCTCCATCAGTGTCCCAATCAGTCAACGAGGCTCCCGCAGCCTGCCAATTCATGTAGTTCGTATGGAGAGTTGATAGAGAAGCCGAACAAGACGGCGTAGGTGGAACATAGGCAACACCGGGATAGGTGAATAACCACCACTCCTTGTGGTCAGATACTCCATCTAGGTCTGTGTCAGGTGAGTTTGGATTAGAGCCAAGAGCGAACTCCACGAAATCTCCCAAGCCATCTTGGTCAGAGTCGTTCATCAGAGGACTGCTTGTCACTCGGAATGCAAACTCGCCAGAGGTGAAGTTGACAGTGATGTCCCAACCGTCGAACTCCTCAGTATTGTTCAGACCATCATTGTCCCAGTCCGGATTCGTATCTGGCGGTAGATCAGAAACAAAGTAGACCTCCTGCGAGAACTTCCAGACTCGTGATACTGATGACGGATTTAGAGGAACAGAATTGCGCTCGACGGTATCTAGGATGAAGATGTTATGGTTCGGGTCTACAGTAACAGCTATGGGTTTTGTGAAGTTAGCGGTCGCATTCCCATACAAGACGAAGCCCTCGTCCTCAAACCCATCCCTATTGAACTTCCTAAGACAAGGGCCTTCAGTCGTATTGCCAAGGACATAGAGAAAGCCTTCTGGGTCTACATCAATGTCTTCTATTGATAGGAAATCCATTGGAAGCGCTGAGATGTAAGCTCCGTCTGCCATTCGGAACTTTGCGACTCGTGAATAGTTGAACATGTAAGGTTCTGCTCTCTCACCCACATAGACATACCCGTTCTCAGAATCAACTGCTATGGTGACTGGATTGTCGAACTTCTCTGGAAGAAGTTCGGCTGGGGGCCATGGTAACCAAGTTCCCCACGTATCAAGTAAAGCTCCTGAACGGTTGTACACTTCTACCGGGCCATAATCCCATGGTTGTCCCATCTCTGTAGGTATACCAACATACCACGTAGTGAAGATATTTCCGGCCGAGCTTAGATCCAAATCCGACATAACTGATGGAACACTTGCAATCAGGTCGGGTTCAGTGTGTGCCGGTGTAACCGCATAAGACAATGGGGTGTATGATCCTGGGTTCAGGACTGATCCATCCAGACTGAATCTCAAGAAACTGAGTGTGTAGTTATAATTGTACGTCCATGCATAGAGCCAATCGTTTGCTGAGTCTACCTCTAATCCAAACACACAACCATCAATCGCCCAACTGTCCCCTTGAGTGAAGTAGGAAGTATCTGGCAGAACTACCTCAGTGAGATTCGGATAGAACTTCCTAATCTCGTCATAATAGTCGTCATAGAAACTGGTTGTGTATAGGCATCCATAGGCATCAACGGCAATGTCGTCAACCACACGAGCCATCGTTGTTGCTGATTGGGGGTGATTGGCCTCTGAATCCCATACCCAACCATATTGTGTGACGTCGCGGCTTGTTTCATAGTTCCCTATCGAAATCGTTTTCTCAGTTGTGACATCATCCTCGATGCGGTCACCATCGGTGTCCTTTGACCGTGGGTTCGTGTTGCACTTGTATTCCGTGAGGTCTCCAATCCCATCATCATCAGTATCGTTAATGCTCGGGTCTGACGTCACACGCATCTGGAACGGCAATGATATGTTGTCTAGGTAGTCGAAGCTGATGACCCAGCCGGAGATCTCTTGGTAATCAGTGAGCCCGTCACCATCCGAATCAGTGTCTGTAACATTCGTTTCATACGTGTTCTCGAACCAGTCTGTGACTCCATCCGAGTCAGTGTCGTACGCTCGTGGGTCGTAACCGTGCTCGATCTCATATCCATCGTCGAGGCCGTCGGCGTCGCTATCGCACTCAGTCCAGAATGTTCCATAATACAGCTCCTCAGTTTTGTTGAGACCATCTCCGTCGTAATCATTGGCAGAAATCCACTTCCATACAAGGAAATCAGCAAGAGAACCGGGCAAAACATCATAGTAGTCTGTGACTATGTTGTACCGTGTATAGTTGATGAACCAGTCGCGATGAAGGCATTCCGCACCAAATAGCCAGACAGGGCAGTGCCACCAGAAGTTTGACACTTTGTACGTTGATGTCATCCGTGTCACTATCGGGAAGTTGGGTTGCGCGCTTCCTGGCGTGATCCAAGCAGAGAAGGGGTATTCTCGTGCGACCCAATAGTGACGCCAAGGCCACCATGTGCCACCTTCACGGATGCTCTTCACGTATGTTCCATCCTCGGAATTCAGGATCGACAGCCCACCATAGAGGTATGCATTGAGCAACCTCCACACAAAAAGAGGATCGGTGTAGGACGTGACCGACATGCCCGTGTTCGATCCTTCTGGGCCGATGATGTCCACATACGGGAGGTTGAAGTTGATGTCACCGTAGCAATGCCATTCTGGATTAGTCATTTTAGCAAAGAGGGTATAGAGGTCGGTTTCAAAGAACTCCGTCATCTTGCTAGCGAACAGTATGGCCACATCAATCTCGCTCCACAGGGTACCGTTCACAAGAATGGTATCCCCTAGGTCGACACCATTGTTGTCATAGTCTAGGACAGATATGGTTGGCACTTCTTTGACATAGGCGTCTGGCGTAACAAAGGCGAAGGAGTTTGCCCTTCCGTACAGCTGGCTAACGATATACGCTATCATACCTTGCGAGTAATTACCGCAAGCATCAGCTATTCCGATTCCCAATGCTATCAGCCATCCGATGACTGGTATTGTCGCAATAATAGCCTCTGTGCCCATTATCCACAGCCCGACAACAAGCGCAAGTAAAGCATATGGTACTCCGAACTCCCTGCCTGCCGAGCCTCCAATCTGATCTGCAATCATGACACCTGCCGCAATTGACAGACCTACTTCGACAACCACCCCAATCACAAACATGGCGTCATCGAACATCTTGAAGAACTTCGCAAACCGTCCACTTCTACTTCCCCGCGACAGAGAATCCTGATACTTGCAGAACGCTAGGATCTTGCTGTCCTGCCCTATGCTCTTCACGAGATTGCTCTTGCCCCAGAGACCCTGTGACCATCTTGCCAAGTAGTCTGTGATCTCCCGCATTGTCGCTGGCACTTCCCCGCCCTGTAGCCATTTGAGATGCCTCCAGTTCTTGAGAAGACTCACATAAGTGCCGCCAAGTTCCAGTATTGAAAGACCGGCCATGGCAATATTCGACACCAAATCAAGTTCAGAGGTGTCAAAATCGTCAAGCTCCAGTGGAACAAGTTGTTGCTTCGTTATTCTGTATTCTCCAGTGTTCCATCTCAGAAGGACTGTAATCAGGTTGTAGGAAGTCACCGGATCTTCGCCCCAGGTGATCACTTCGGCGACTATCTCAGCTGGACAAAGACCAATGAATGTAGATGAATTGTACCAGTTCATCTTCAGGGACTTGCTCGTCTGCATAGCCTTGGCTGTCAGATCAACCGTACACGGACCGTTCAGAATCCACGAACCAGCTGAAACCTCTGACATGTCTACAATCGTAGTATTATCTTCAATAGCGATGATTATGGGCATCGCCTCATCACTCGAGCGGAGCCCCAGAGCATCTGGAATCAGATTCTCACTCAATACAACCAGAGCTTGATACTTGGAAGTGACGGATTGGCCCCGGCACGACACGTTCACGTTGTACCCCTGCAAGAGACTAGGCATATCTGATAGTGTGGTCGTCGCGTTGTTAACGAACCTGTAGTTCATGAGCCATTGGGCTGCAATTGTCTGATTCTTGCTAGTGACATTGTAGAGAATCCCAACATCAGTTCCGTGGAACTCTTCGACTGTGAATCCAGTCAACATGAAAGGCTCATCATACCTCACAAGAGCGGTCGGGCTTGTATGCACGGTATCAATGACACTGAATACTGCTCGTTCATACACCGTGAGGGTCATAGTACCGTCCGGCAGAACAGACGTAAAGTTCCCATTGTAACCCATTAACCAACCTTGTAGTTTGAGAAGCTGAAACGTTTCTCGCTGACCAATACTTGTTCCATTGAACTCCAGAGTCCTGTTGTCCTCAGCAACTGACAGGTAGGGGCCGCCCATGAGTTTTATGGCTACAGTGGTTATATCGCTGGTTTCCTTGAGTATAATCCATTCCAAAACCGCAGCATAGCTCTCATCGCTAACGTTAGCAACAGCAATCGTATTCTGACCAACGGACACGTAGTTGCCATTTGCTTTCAGAATGTAGGCTGTGGCATCAGTGTATCCCACCACTTGCCACACTAGCTCTGCCTCCAGATCAATATCCAACGGTGTACTTTCATTATAGAGAAGCCTTCCGCTGAATGCCACTATGTTCTCAAACTCATATACTGGTGATAGAGGAATAGAGATACCATCGCCTACGGCCAAGACACCAAAAGCATCCAAGTCGGACTGAACAGGTATTGCTCGAGTCTTGAGATGCAGATACGGAACTAACTCCAAGTCGTTCTTCGACCCATCAATATCCTGCATCTGCCCTTCACTATCGTAATTGAGCCAATCCCAAGTCTGGTAAAGTAATCGAAGATGCTCAGGATTCTCCGGGACAACTTGGAAGGTTATGTAGGTGGGTGAACCAGTACTTTGTATCGAAATGTTGAAGCTCGTACTAACAACTGATTTCGCATAGGGGGAAAGGTCCGAACGGTCATTTACCCCGTCGCCATCGTTGTCAAAATCCCACGCATTCGGAATGCCATCATCGTCAAGATCTAGTTCAACACTTACTTCATCATCATCAAAGAGCCCGTCATAGTTGGAGTCTGGCAGAATCGGATCAGTCCCGTTCATGACTTCATCGTAATCTGACAGGTCATCTGCGTCTGTGTCATTGCTCTCAGGATCAGTCCCGATAACGGCCTCCACAGGATCGTAAAGTCCGTCCCCATCGTAGTCAGTCCTGTTGGCAAGCGGCGTGGCCTCAAGTAGGTCGAGCACAAGCTCCTTGAGGTCCGTCGGGGTTCTTGGAGCTGCGGTGTCGGCTATTACCTTCCTCAGGAGTCTAAGGGGGTCTTCAATCCCGACCAATCCGTCGGAACTGAGATTCGGGGTATCTGGATGGTCTACAGCCAGTTTGACATCGAGCTGAATGAGCATCACAATAACTAGGACGGCAAAAAGCACGTATCGTCTCTTCTTCAATCTCGACACCTACAGAGAGAGCTAACCACGCGAATCGGGGAAGAGGGTGACCTTTGATGAGGCGCGCCTATTAAGTACTCCTACAGTTTCTTGAAACTCCTTGAGCAGGGAATCGGGTTTCTATGAGAGCCAACTGATGTCAGCGGTCCGTTTTCACAGACCTCTGGATACAATAGCCTTCGAGCTCCTGAGCTGTTTGGGCGAGAAAGGAGAAAGCCGCCAAGCAGGATCTCATCGACCTGTTCACTAGGTTGTGCGGACATCGCCACGGCAATGACCCGCAGAATGGGCTGAGTGACGCAAGGTTGATGACAGTGCTCGTGCGCTTGGCCAGACCACAAATGAGAGGGCAGACTTCCATTCGTTCGCTCTCTCATACCTACTCTAGTTTGTACTCTTCGCCCTTCTGAAGAACGACAACTCGGATAGAGGACTTGCTCTCAACTTTTTCCTTGAAAGCCTTGGGGTCTGCGGACCTCAGATGCATTGGGATTGCCACCCTCGGTTTGATCATCACAGCCGCTTCAGATGCCTCCTCGACGTTCATTGTGAACGTACCATCGCATGGAAGCAACGCTACATCTGTCCCACGCAGTAAGTCGCCAAGTTCCTCCATCTCTGGAACCAGCTCGGTGTCTCCTGCATGGTAGATTCTCTTCCCGCTGATGGTCAGAATGTAACCCGACCCCAGACCCTTGGGATGGTACGGTTCGCCTGAGGTCTTGACTCTCTTCAGATTGTATGCCGGCACCGCCCTTATCAGCTTTCCATCACCCATCTGCATAATGTCCCCCGGATTCAGAGGCCACATGACGCCCGCCTTGCTAAGATCCTTACGACAGCTCTCAGGTGCCAAGATTGGTGTCCCACCCTTCCGAATCTTCTTGATTAAATCAGGGTCACAGTGGTCGGGGTGGCTGTGAGTCACCAGTGTCAGGTCGGACGGCCCAAAGTCTTCCTTACGCAGGCCGGTGTCTTTGGTTGACGGGTCGATGTAGATGTTCTCCGATCCAACCTTGATCACGAAACTTGCATGACCGAGGTATCGGATTGAGATGCTTATTCATATCACCTGCTTCTAGCGTATTGTTGTGGGTTTTATATGTATCATGGCGGAGCGGACCGGCTCTCGTGACTAGGCAACTCAGAAACAATGGTCCACAACCATTGGTAATGCGATCTACCGAGTCGTTGATTGACGTTGGGAACTACGTCTTAGGACGAGCAGGACACAAGATCTCAGAAACAAAGAAGGAGGTTTCTGAGTTCCTGTGCCGAAATACATACTTGGAACCCCAATTAGAGCAACATCGGTGCTTATGTCCACATTCCACAATCTACTTGTGCTTGGATGTGCTCAGTAGCCCACATTGTTCATTCCAGGTGGGAAGTGAAAACATGAAGAATGCAATCATAGTCTATGATTCGGTATACGGAAATACCGAGAAGGTTGCACGTGCTCTCGCGGAGGGTCTGGAGAAATCAGGTACAGTCAAGGTAACTCTCTCTCGACCTGATGCGACTGATGCCGGCAGACTCGCCGAATACGACATACTACTCATCGGTGCTCCTACGCACGCGTGGAAAGCTTCTGAGTCGATCCGAAAGTTCCTCGCGAAGCTCAGTGAATCATCTATCAAGGGCAAGAGAGTCTTCGCGTTCGATACGAAAATGAAAGGTCGATTCGCAGGAAGTGGCGCATCCAAGGACATCCAGGACTCACTCTCGAAACTTGGTGCTGACGTTGTAAGGGAGAGGGTGTCTGCGATTGTGAAGGGAAAAGAAGGCCCCCTCGAAGAAGGCGCAGAGAGCAACTTCACGAGCATTGGACTTGAGATAGCCAAGATAATTCAATAGGAGCCCTCGTTGCAGATCCCTGCATGTAGCGGACTACCGGATAGTTACTACGTATTGACGGTTTCATATCTAGTCGGGTCAGCGAAGAAATCCACCGCGCGCACGAATGTCCTGAACTCGGCCTTGTGGACGAGGCCCTTTGGGATGTGGTAGGAGTCACCCTTCTTGTAGACCTTGGTAGTTCCATTCATTGTGAGTGCCATCTCTCCCTCTAGGACGAATCCGAACTGTTCACAGTGTGCGTGAGGTGATACAACACCTCCTGCTTCAATCTCAAAGAAAACTACTTGCGAGTCCTTGCCTTGAGAAACCCATCCCTGCACGCCAGGAAAGGCGACCTTCGCTCTGGGGAGATTCTTGATGCATTCAGGATAGGGTGCACTCTTCATGTGAACCACATGATGGGCTCGGCTTGACTCTGTAATATTCTTTCTCCATCGGCAAATCATTCTCTCCAACAGCAGTGATTCCCACTTAGCTGAAGAACATCCGTCCCTCGGAATGCAGAAAGATCTGAAGATTGAGGACATAATTTAATAAGGTGCCACTCATATGTATGTGTAGTTCGGGCGTAAACATACACGCCGGAATCGAACTAACTTGAACAAATCATCTGAACCAAATACAACTCAGCCCTTGATTGAGATATTCTCTCAGCTCGGGCACCCGTGGGCTGTATCTCTCATTCTTGTTCTAGGTGAACGTGACTCCGACCTCGGATATCATGAGATACAAGACAGGATGATATCAGCCACTAGCAGGAAGATAGCCGATACTGCGCTCTCCAAGTGCCTTTCGGATCTCGTTGAGGCAGGCCTCGTACACAGAACTGCTAACGCGGACTCTGCTCTGAACGGTGAGTACGCTCTAACCCTCGCGGGTTATGAAACCTACCAGCATGTGATCCGTATGCAACGTTGGACACAGAACGGTTTCAACAACCGCCGTCCAATGGCGGATTGCTCATCCGCCTGCTAGGAAGACAGCCGAGCCACATCTGGCTCCGGCTACCAAAGCATACAGGCAAGCCGCAACCTAGGCCAAATGCGGCCTTGCCTCTGTCGTTTATGCAGGTCTTTCTACGGCATGGCTTTGTCTAGACGCTGCATTCGATGATGCCAGGAGTGTGCGTCCCGGCGATTGATACACAACATAGGCAACGGTATGCCGACGCTTGGAATGCCTGTGAACACGCCGTGAGATTCGAGACTTCGCCATTTAGACAGACCAATCTCTCATACCCCGCGAAGACCGGCTCTGATACGAAACACGGCACAGCATTATCCAACAATGCTCGTACTATGCCTAGAGTGGAGAGGGGGCTCGATGAGATCACAAACAAAGGCAAAGAACGCGCATTACCGAAGCAAGTGATGAGTTCCCAAGCGATATCTGCGAGTTTTGTCGTGCAAATGCTTCGCCCTGTAGAGCTCCCAAAATTACCGCCCTACAGAGTTATCGCCCTACAAAGTTACTGAAAAAGAATGAGAACGTTTATTATTGTCCAATCGAGTTCCTTACGGACCCGGGTCTGCCAGTGCCTATTGGAGCATTGCCAGAGGACAAACTCATTGAGTGGGAAATCAGGAGATGAAGCGAGTCACTAACTCTCCGGAGAAGAACGAGAACTCATCCCCCCCTGTTGAGGAGAATCGCTTTCTTACTCGTATGTTCTCCAAGTTGAGGAGCCTACTCACAAACTCTTTCGCGAGATTCCTGGCCACAAAAGCCGGCTTCTACTTGGTTGTCGTGTTTCTCTCGCTTGTGTTGGTGTTTTTCATTATTGAATCGATGCCGGGTGATCCCGTTGCTGTTATGCTGGCAAGTGGAAATCCTCCGCCAGGAGCAGACATCGAGGCACTAGCAGCTAGAATGAGGGAGTACTTCGGTTTGGACAAACCGATCTTGGAGCGGTTCTTCATTTTCTTTGGGAACTTCTTCAGCTGGAATCTAGGACCATCGTACCACTTTTATCCTGTGCAGGTTTCAACCATAGTTCTATACTACTTGCCCTACACACTGTCCTTGGCAATTCCCGTGCTTCTTGTGAGTTTCTTCGTGGGGAATTGGGTTGGCGCAAGGGCCGCGTACATGAGGGGCAAGCTGAATGAAACAAGTTACTTCATCCTAGTTTTCTGCAACCAGCTGCCGCCCTTTTGGCTTGGATTGGTGATCATATTCATCTACATACTGCTGTTCCATGGCATTCCCCCTATTGGTGCTGCTACTCTAGGTGTAATCCCATCCTTGAGCGTCAGCTATTTCTTCGAGCTGTTAGCCCACTGGATTCTGCCTTTTCTGACTTTGCTAATCGTATACGTGGGCGCCTGGGCTACAGGCATGAGGTCAATGGTGACCCACGAAATGGATTCTGGCTACGTACGCTACGGCGAGCAGTTAGGCTTCAAGAAGAGCAAATTGATGTCTTATGCTCAGAGGAACGCCATCCTCCCGCAATTCACTGGTCTGAACATGGTGTTCAACGGCATCGTCGGGCAGACCTTGATAATCGAAATCGTCTTTGGCTGGCCTGGACTCGGCTTGCTGCTGTATAACGCCGTGTTCAACTACGACTACCCATTGATCTTTGGGTGTTTTCTGGTGATAATCGTCATTATTGTGATTGGCAATTTCCTGATTGACGTTCTCTACGGGTTCATAGACCCCCGCATGCGAACCGGACGCGGGTGATAGGAATGTGGGAGCTGTTACTGAGAAGCCGGAAGTTCATGATTGGTTTGGCCGTCTTGGTAATTCTCATCTTGCTTGGAACAGTAGGACCTTTCCTCCTTGGAGATCCCTACTACATGGACCTGAGTCTTATGGGTCGGCCTCCCAGCTTTGCGCACATCTTGGGTACGACGAGTTTCGGAGAGGACGTGTTTACCCAGTTATGCAGTGCTATCGGCAATTCACTGGTAGTCGGTCTGGTCGCAGGAGGATTGGGTACACTGATAGCAATCCTAGTGGGGGCAGTGGGTCCGTATAGAGGAGGGCTAGCAGATAAGATTTCCAGTTTAGCTACCAACCTTGCATTGGTTCTCCCCCTGATACCTCTGTTCATAATTATCGCATCGGTCGTACGCGGACTGAATCTGGTTCTGATAGGCGTGATACTAGCCGTGACTTCTTGGCCGTGGGCAGCGAGGAGCATAAGATCGCAAGTGCTCACTCTAAAGGAAAGAGAATTCGTAAATCTGGCGCGAATGTCGGGGCAAAATAGCGTGCAAATTGTGGTGACAGAGGTTTTGCCGAATATGCTGGCTTACATCATGATGGTGTTCGTGATATTGACCGGCACATCCATACTTGCCGAATCAGCACTCAGCATGATAGGCGTGTCCACAACCCGCACCATTACCCTAGGTTATATGCTCTACTGGGCCCAGCACGAAACCACGGTCCCGTTCTGGTGGAATATCTGGTGGTGGTTCATTCCCCCCGGCATCGTGTTGACAGCATTACTGACAGCCATCTTCGTCATTCATGCGGGTATGGATGAAGTATTCAATCCAAGGTTACGGGAGATCTGATTCCTCGTGGCTGAACATATCCTCGAAGTCGAAGATCTCAGGGGATACTACAGAGGTACATTCGGTGTCGTTCATGCTGTTGACGGTGTTTCGCTCACATTAGACCGCGGCGTAATACTGGGTATTGCAGGCGAATCAGGCGGTGGCAAATCCACACTCGCCCAACTTGTCTCGGGAACACCCCCTCCATTACTACACCTTGAAGGAGGAAGAGTCCTCGTTGACGGAATTGACATCTACAACATAGATTCCGAAGAACTTAGAACTGAAATCAAATGCAAACGGATGTCTTACGTGCCTCAGTCCTCAATGGAGTCTCTAAACCCAGTCAAAAGGATAAGGGACTTCATCTTCGATGTCGTGGGACAGCGCACCAGCAAAAGAGTCCTCTCAAGCGA
>Ga0153915_10001105_pt1 | contig 24892 bp, 24 predicted proteins | sample Opewatmetagenome_2_FD_107003 | JGI IMG/M metagenome (GOLD analysis project Ga0153915, IMG submission 107003) | Freshwater wetland microbial communities from Ohio, USA - Open water 3 Core 3 Depth 3 metaG | ecosystem: Environmental > Aquatic > Freshwater > Wetlands | place: USA: Ohio, Lake Erie...
AAGTAAGGGACACAGGCCTGGATCTCGCCGTTGAGATCGATCTTCCCCTCCTCGACGAGCTTGAGGACGGCGGCGGCGGTTATGGTCTTGGTGATCGAAGCCAGGCGGTAGGAGCTCTCGGCTTTGGCGGGAGCGCGGTTTTCCAGGTCGGCCCAGCCGAATCCCTTGGCCCAGTTGAAGTCCCTTTTTATGAAGCCCACGGACAGGCCGACGATCCGGTCATAGGCCATGCGCTCGGCGATGAAATTCTCGAAAGATTGCAGAGTTTCCGGGGATGGTGGCTGGGCCCCTGCCTGACCCCGAAGTTCTGAAGGGGTGAGGGTTGCGGTGGAAGAGAGAACACAAACAAACAGGAAGGCCGCAAACAGATACGGTCTTGTTCTCATGCTGTCAGGCCGCTATTTCTTCCGGAACCCGGCCGATAGCACTCCGAGCACGACCAGAGCGGTGGCGAAAACCGTCCCGCTCAGGATCGGTGTGATCGAACGTGTCAAGAGCAGGACAGCCAGAACGACACAGACGGCCAAAAACAAAAGGCCAGCGGATTTACCTTTCAAAGTCGACTCCTTCAGGGGAACGCTTCCATTTCCGGATTGCGCCTGTGCTTATAGCACAGGGAAAAAGCGGGAGTCAAATCGGGCTTGCTGTGGGTCTAAACGAACAGGGGCCGGCCAGAAGGCTCGGTTCTGGCGGGAATAGCTTGGGAAAGGAGTCCAGGCTGGGTTGCCTTCGGCCTGGGCAGTTATATTTTTCTAAAATGGAAGAGAAGCGGACCGTTAACCTCTTTGGACTCTATTGATCGCCGCCGGAGAAGGCGATCTCGGCGGCCTGGCAGGCGACCCTGAGCCAGCTGCGGCTCATGACGAAAACCTGGCCGATCAGGAAGACCAGCCAGATCGTCGCCGGGGATCCGGCGGAGATCCGGGAGTGGATTCCCCAATAGACGAGGAATATGACCAGGCCCGTGACGAGCAGGACATAATACAGGGCCAAGGTCCCGAACAGGCGCCTGAAGACAAATCGCACCGCCTCCCAAAGCGAGCGCCAGACCCGGCCGGTATCCGCCCGGACAATGATTATCCGGGCGTAGTCCAAGATCATTCGGATGAAGAAGATGAGCACTAAGCTGAGGCCCGCCCGGATCCAGAACATATAATACAGCATCTTTTCGTTCGTTCCATCTGCCGTGAGGGACTTGGCCACGAGGTTAAAAATCAATTGGAAGAGCAGGAAAGCCGCCCAGAGGATGAGGGAATAAACCTCCAGCCGGAAGAACCGGCCGAAATACCGGCCGGCTCCCTGGAAAAACACCGGCGCGAAGCGGCGCCGCCCCGGCTCGTCTCCCGCCGCGGCGTTGTCTGAAACCAGGGTGTTGAGGATTCCCCCGGTAAGGAAAACCGACAGCCAAAAATACAAAAAGGCCAGCATCATGATGACCTTGAACACAACACCCACGGACGCCTGATTGTGCACCAGCATTTCGAGAAAAAGCCCTGCGTCGAATTGCCTGAGGCTTTCCGCAAGCCCGCTCCTGTCCAAAGCCCCTGCGAAGAAGCCGCTCCCCACAAAATAGACAACGCCCGCAAAGATCAGGCTGAACGCCCACAGCACCAGGATCATCTTCACCGAAGAAGAAGCCCTCTTGACCCCCAAACCGTAGCTCTTCAGGATGTTCACGGCTCTTCCTCCCTCAAAAGGAAAGACAGGTCAGAAATTCCTGGAACTTGAGGGCCAGCCCCAGGGCGTATTTCAACGGGGAAGCACGGTCCGGTTTCAACACCTTGGAATTGTTGAAAAAGTCGACGTCGAGGAGGATCCTGTTCTCGGGGTCGAGGCAGGCCGATTTGAGCTTGGAGGGCCGCTCGTAGACGAACCTTTTCCATCTCTCCCGGCCGTCCCACATCTCCCGGACTTCGTCGCCGTTTTCAAAGGTCACCAGGATCTCCTGCGGAAAGACGAGTTCGCCTTTTCGCTGGACCACCACTTCGTTCCGGAAGACCTTTTCCCGATCCTTGTCCCGGCCGCTCTTCCCGGGTTTGGGCGCCAGAAGTTCTCCTCCATAGTATCCCGCCGGCGCCATTTCTTCCTGAGAGCGGACGCTCGAGACCGCGTAATCCAGCGAACCCGCCGTCTTGAGGAACTGATCGAAGAACCATCCCAGATCCCGGCCGCTGACCTCCTCCGCCACGGCGATGAAGTCCGCGGTCGTGGGGTGCCGGAATTTCCATCTTTCATAATAAGTCCGCATGATCCGGGCCATGACTTTTTCTCCCAGGTGATTCTCCAGGGTTTTGAGGGTGAGGGCCGCCTTGGAATAGACGTTCGAGCCGTAGCTCCCGCCGCTGATGAACTCCCAGCTCTTTCTCACCACAGGGTCCCAGGCGAAAATCGGGATGACCTGCATCCTTTGGTAATCTGCGTCGCTGATCTTTATCGGGCCGAACTCGACCATCGAGCGGTCATGGCCGTAATACTCATCCATGGCCTTCATCTCGGAGTAGGAGTTGATCCCTTCGTCAAGCCAGGCCTCCTCGAACTCGTTCGACCCCACGATGCCGTACCAGTAACCGTGCCCAAATTCGTGGATGGTCACCATCTCCGGCATCCGCAGCCCTTCGGGCATGAACCAGGTGGCCATAGTGGTAAACAGGGTGGGATACTCCATTCCCCCGGCTCCCAGAGCTTTGAAGGGAGGGTCGACCAGGGTGACCGTCTTGTAAGGATAGGGACCGTAGCTTCGGCTGTAGAACTCGAGCCCCTTTCTCAGGGAATCCAGGAAGCGGGGCTGCTGATTGAGGTGCTGCCTGTGGACAAGCAGGATCATCTCGGTATCGACCGGAGGATCCTCCAGGGAGAACCGCTCCCGGAACTCGACGAAATCGGGACAAGCGGTCCAGGCGAAATCGTGGACATCCTCCTGGTAGTGGGTGTAAGTCAGCGTCCTGTCCTCGTTAGCGACCTCCTTTATCCGTTCTCCGGTGGCTCCCACTACGAAACCTTCCGGGACGGTGATCTCCACTTCGAAGATCCCGAAGTCGGCGAAGAATTCGGTGTTCTGATGATACTGATGGCAGTTCCAGACTCCGTCCTGGTTGACGCCGAGCTTGGGGAACCACTGGCCGACCATGTAGAAATCGTCGAAGAACCCGGAACGGGCGAAAACCCGGGGAAGCTTGGCCTCGAATTCGATCTCAACCGCGATTCTCTCCTGAGGAGCCACCGGTCCCGGCAACGGGAGCCGCATAACCGTCTGGTCGTCAACGTTCCCGTCGTCCGGCTGAATGAATTCCATCCGGGAGGTTAGGTCCTCTCCCTCTTTGATGCGGAGGCGCGTCACCGTGATATATCCCCAGTCGTCTTCATCGACTTTGAACCCGCGGTGGGTTCCGCCGCTCTCCTTCATGAAGGTCGAACGGTTGTTCTTGAAGGCGTTGAGGTAGAGATGGAACTGGAGTTCCGAGACGGGAACCGCCGAATCGTTGAGCCAGGTGACCATCTCCCGGCCGGCCAGCATTTTTTTCTCCGGCTGGAGCTTCACCTGGATGCGGTAATCAACGATCTGCCTGCTCAAGGCGCCGAACCCGTTCAGGCCGACGAGCCAAAGGCCGGTCAAGAGCATAGCCAAGATTCTCTTCATGGCGGGTCTCCTCTCCGGATTTTCCCCTGTTATGGAGCGGCTTATACCACAGGCCTCGCCGACGGTCAAATCGCCTTAGGCTCCATTTTGGGTGTCCTGCGAAGCGGATTAAGGGACGGCTCTGCTAGACTCCGGATTCTTCCTTATAGCCCTGGATGAGGTTGATGAGCTGTACGCGATTCCGGACATCCGTCTTTTGGTAGATCCGGTAGACGTGGTCTTTCACGGTCTGAAGAGAAATAAACAGCGTTTCGCTGATCTCGCGGTTCGACTTGCCGGAACAGATCTCCCGGATGACCTCCTCCTCCCGTTTGGTGATCTTGTATCGGGCCAAGAAATGCTCCATCAAGGCAGGGGAAGTCTGCTGGAGGGAGGGCGCCGGAACGCTCTTCCCGAGATGAGCCCGCCAAAAAAGGAGGGGCAGGAGGTTGGCCAGAGAAAACACGAAAATGTGCAAGGCGGAGAAGACATCCGACTGCCCCGAATAGATCCAAAGTACCAGACTCGCTCCATAGCCAACCAGCCAGATCAGTCCAAAAATCCGGAGAGCGCTCCGTGCCCCATGATCTTCTGCTGCCCCCCGCGCTAAAAGATAGGATAGTCCGGAGAGAAGTATACACATTTCGATGACGACGGTGGCATAAAGTTGCCCCTCTGAAAGGACTGCATACTGTCGATCGCTGAAGGCCGAGATGTTGGCCATGAGCAGAGCCGTTCCATAGGTGATAAAAACGCCCGCCAGGATTAGGAAGTAGCCGACGGTGATGCCGCGGGAGAGGGTTCTTCCATCCATTTCCCGGCAGAGACGCAAGAACATGTACCAGGCGAGGACAAAAAAGGGCAGCCCCAGGAAGAAGAAGAAATGCCCGATCGTTTCGACGGTCTGGTAAGAGGTCCCCCGCTCGATGAGTATCTTTCTGGCGATCACCCGGCCGCTCAGGCCGTAAAGGCCGAAGACAGTGATGAAAATTTGGAAATAGAGATAGGACGAGAGATAAGCGAGGCGGTATCTCCTCTGGAGTCTTATCGCCAGGGAGATGGCCGCTGCGCCCAAAAAAAGCGAAATCAGGAGGATAGGGCCGAAAACCAGGCTGTTCATCCCTTGAATCGGCTCCAACTATACTGATACCAGGATACACAAAGTCCGATTTCTCTCGCAAGCAAATATAATGGATTCTAGCTCTCGGGCAATCCGACTTAAGTCGTGATTTAGGCGAAACCGACTTTCGGTGGTAGAAATCCCGCTTTTCCTGCCCTATCTTGGGGATGCGGCCACTGAGCTACAGGAGGTTCCGATGAGCACTAAGAACGAAAAAACAGTCATCCTCACGCCCACGGCGGAGTCGGTCTACAGTTTCAGTTGGAACCGGATGAAGAAATACTTCCTGGATCTTTTCCTCATCGCCATCATCGTCGCCGCGGTCTACATCCCCTTTGCCATGATCAATTCCCTGGACGGGCATGAGACTCCCGGCGGCGTCCTTCTCCGCATCTTTTCTTTCGGCTACTGGTTCCTTCTTCTCGGCCCCATTGATTTCGGCGCGGCCTGGGTATTTCTCAAGGCCATGCGGACCGGGGAGTTCGATGTCAAGGACACCTTCTCGACTTTCGACAACTATCTGAACGTGGTCCTGGCCAACCTTCTGGTCTCGGCGATCATCGGGATCGGATTCATGCTCCTCGTTGTCCCCGGAGTCATCTTTGCTTGTCGGCTGGCCTTTGTGCGCTATCTGGTCATGGACAAAAAGATGGAACCGGTGGAGGCCGTGGAGGAAAGTTGGCGGATGACCCGCGGCCATGCCAACTCGATATTTTTCATGGGTTTGCTGGCGCTCGGGATCATCATCGCCGGCGCTATCTGCTTTGGGGTGGGTGTCATCCCGGCCTACATGTGGATTCGCTGCGCCTTCGCTTCGATGTACTTCGCCGTGAGCGAGTTGGAGAAGTCTCGGACGCCGGTTTCGGACGCCGCCCCTGTCCAGGAGGTTTGATCCCGTTTCCGGTAGCGGCCACGCCTGTTTTTAAAGCAGCGCGCGGATGAAATAGAAGGTCATAATTCCGGAGACGACGAGCTTGACGGCCATGGCCGCCATCATCCCGACGAAGACCCCCCAGCCGGCGCGGAGAGCGCTCGACTGCTCTTTGCCGGCTGATAGCTCGCCGGCGACGGCCCCGATGAACGCGCCCAGAATGAGCCCGAACGGCGGAAAAGCGAAAGCGCCCGCCAGCATCCCGATGAACGCGCCCCAGAATCCCCGCTTCGAGGCGCCGAAGCGGCGGGCTCCGGCAAGTGGCATAGCATAGTCGAGGAGCATGGTGAGGACCGTCAATCCACCCATAATGATCAGGAATGTCGGGCTGAAGGGTTTCCATCCTTTAGAGATGGACAGGAGGATGAGGCCGACGAAGTTGAACGGCGGGCCGGCCAGCCACGGCAGCACGCAGCCGACGAGGCCGACGAGTTGGAGCAGCGCGCCCAGGATGATAAGGACGATCATCTTTTCCGCCTGGCATATCATATCACAATCCGCCCCGGCGTTGACTTCTCCGGCGGCTCTGGGCTATTCTCATTTTCCCGGGCTTTAGCCGTACCTAAGCCAACGACAAAAGGAGACGCGACATGGCGGATACCGACGACAGCCGAGAGACCCATGAGTATCATCCGGAGCAGCCGCAAAAAACGGATGGGTTTTTCCTGAAGGGATCCGGTTCGCTCGACTGGGGGATGAAAAACAGGCTGGCCCGCATTTTTAATCCCGACTCGGGCCGGACCGTCATGCTGGCCATTGACCACGGCTATTTCCAGGGGCCCACCTCGGGGCTGGAACGTGTGGACATCAGTATCGTGCCACTCATTCCCTACGCCGACACCCTGATGCTGACCCGCGGTATCCTTCGGACCGTGATCCCGGCCTCCACCCCGAAATCCATCGTCCTCCGGGTTTCCGGCGGCACAAGCATCCTCAAAGAGCTCTCGAACGAAGGGCTGGCCGTCGACATCGAGGAGGCCGTCCGCCTGAACGTCTGCGCCATGGCCGTCCAGGTCTTCATCGGCGGCGAGCACGAGCGCGAGTCCATCCTCAACATGACCAAGATGGTCGACCTCGGGACCCGTTATGGAATGCCAACCCTGGCCGTAACGGCAGTCGGCAAGGACATGAAACGCGATGCCCGGTATTTCCGGCTGGCGACCCGGATCTGCGCCGAACTCGGAGCTCAGTACATCAAGACGTATTACGTCGAAGAGGGATTCGAAACGGTCACGGCGTCCTGTCCTGTGCCGATCGTGATGGCCGGAGGGAAGAAGATCCCGGAGCTCGATGCCCTGACCATGGCCTCTAAAGCCTGCCAGGAGGGTGCTGCGGGAGTCGATATGGGGCGCAATATCTTTCAGTCCGCTCACCCCATAGCCATGATGCAGGCCGTGCGGGCCGTCGTCCACAGAAACGAGACGCCGGAGCGGGCTTTCGCCCTTTATGAGGAACTCGCCCGGAAAAAATAAGGTCTCGCCGTGCCCGTTGCTGCGAAAATGAAAGCCGCTGTCTGGTACAACAACCAGGACATCCGGATCGAGGAAATGCCTCTCCGGAGGCCCGGGCCGCGCGAGATGCTGGTCAAAGTGATCTCCTGCGGCATTTGCGGGAGCGACATCGTCGAATGGTACAGGCTTCCCCGGGCGCCTCTCGTCCAGGGGCACGAGATCGGGGCGGAAGTGGTCGAGGTCGGGGCCTCGGTCGATGGCTTCAGGCCGGGAGATCGGGTGTTCGTGGCCCCCAAAGTGCCGTGCGGAGCCTGTTCCTACTGCCGCGAAGGACATTTTCCCCAGTGCACCGAAGTCAAGGAAAGGCTGCCGGGCGGGTTTGCCGAGTACATTCTCGTCCCCGAGGTCCTCGTTGAAAAAGGCGCTTACCCCCTGGCCGGGTCCATTTCCTATGACCAGAGCACGTTCATTGAGCCTCTGGCTTGCGTCGTCCGATCCCAGAGGCTGGCCGGATTAAAAGGCGGGCATTCCGTGCTGGTTCTGGGGTGCGGCATGTCCGGGTTGCTCCAGGTCCAGTTGGCGAAGGTGAAGAATTGTACGGTGGTGGCCACGGACATTGTCGAGAAGAAATTGGCGTATGCCAGGGACTTCGGCGCGGACCTGGCGATGCCCGCCGGCGGCGATGTGCCTGGGCGTGTTAGGGGCTTTCTCGGCAAAAAGCCCGATATCGTGATGCTGTGCTCATCGGCGCTTTCCGCCGTGGAGCAGGCCTGGGCCTGTGTGGACAAAGGTGGTGCGGTCGTCTTCTTCGCCGTTCCCGGGCCGGCAAAGACCGTGACCATCCCGATTAATGATTACTGGACCAAGGAGGTCCGAATTCTGACTTCCTACTATTGCGGGCCTCCGGACATCCAGGAAGCCATGAAGCTATTGGCAGCCAAGGCCATCGACGTGGAACGGATGATCACCCACAGGCTTCCCCTCGCGGATATCGTCAGAGGTTTTGAGCTCGTGATGAGAGGCGAGGAAGCGGTCAAGGTCATCATCAAACCCCATGCCAAAGAAGGGAACGCTGGTTCATAAGGAGCAGATCGAGGTCCAACAGGGGAGGGTCCCATGAGAGTCCGCCACTATGGTCTGGCCTGTCGTTCGGAGGAGACGGCGGACCGATTCTATGAAGAGCTCCTCGGCCTTAAGAAGTCAGAGCGGAAGACCGTCCCGGCGGCACTTGCCGAGCCATTGTTCGGCCTTTCCCGCGACCTGGAGGTCCTTAATTATGCCGACGAGGGGGTCCATTTTGAGGTCTTCATTCAGGAAAGAGAGCCGTCGGTGGTCGTCTCTCCCGCTCACATCTGCCTCGAAGTCGAAGACTTCGACGCATTTCTCGAGCGGTGCCGGGCGCTGAATGTCCCCGTTAGCCGTGCGCCCCGGGGAGACCGGTGGATCACATTTGTCCAGGACTACGACGGCAACCTGTTTGAGATCAAAGCGGCCGCGGCCTAGAGTTCAATTTAGAAATTTCTACGGACATTAGAGGAAACAAAAATGAAGCCGAAGTCGATTGTGTATTTCGTATTTTTCGGAATAGCCGTCCTTTCGATCGGCCCATTCGCGGCGGCGCAAGACCTGAAGTTCGCCGAGCTCGGTGATTTCAAACTGGAAAGTGGAGAGCTGATTTGCGATTGCCATGTGGGCTATCGAACATTCGGAGAGCTCGCGCCCGACAAGTCGAATACGGTCGTGTTTCTGACCGGTGCCGGGGGGAAAACCGAACAGGCGGCCGGCCTTGTTGGCTTGGGCAAGCTCTTGGACAGCTCGCGATACTACGTGATCCTTGTCGATCCTTTGGGCAACGGCGTATCTTCCTCGCCGTCGAACAGCCGGCTCCAGCCCCGTATGAAGTTTCCCAAAATCACGATTGCCGATATGGTCAACAGCCAGCATGAGTTGCTCACTCGTGTTCTCCGCCTCGATCATGTCAAGGCCATCCTCGGACAATCCATGGGCGGCATGCAGGCCTTCCAGTGGATGGTGAGTTATCCCGATTTTATGGACAAGGCGATCCCGATCGTCAGCACTCCGCGCCCGACAAGCCATGATCTCATCGTTTACGGCGCCGTAATCGAAGCGATAAAACGGGATCTCGCCTGGAACAACGGCGATTACACAACGGAACCGGCCCGGCGGCTGAGGTCGGCGATTGCCGCCCTGACTTTTGAGACACCTCAGGCTGTCATCCAGCAGGTCCCGCGAGAACAGGTAGAGCAGGCCCTTGAGCAGTTTGGTCCCCTCGCGGACGCGAATGACCAGATTCGTCAGTACGAAGCGGGTATGGCATTTGATGTTTCGCGTCCATTCGGGAACTCGATGGAACGCGCCGCAGCCGAGGTCAAGGCGAAGGTTCTGGTGATCGTGGCTTCACAGGATCACGCGGCAAACCCGGGACCTGCCCTCGAATTCGCCAAGATCCTGCGAGCTGACACTCTGGTGCTCGATTCCGAATGCGGGCACGTGGTAACAGTCTGCCAAGCCGAAAAGATAGCGGAACGGGCGGCCGAGTTCCTTTCTCGATAAAAATCAGCTCAGCCGGGGACGCAGATAGCGCGCCGTGATCGACCGTTTTGACTTGGCGACTTCCTCGGGAGTCCCCTGAGCCACCACCCTGCCGCCTCCGTCCCCGCCCTCCGGGCCGAGGTCGATGACGTGGTCGGCGCACTTGACGACGTCCAGGTTGTGCTCGATGACCAGGACGGTGTGTCCCGCGTCGACCAGCTTCTGGAACGAGCGGAGCAGGACGGCGACATCCTCGGGATGGAGGCCGATGGTCGGCTCATCGAACAAATAGAGGATCCGTTTTTCCCGCTCATGGATAAGGTGGAAGGCGAGCTTGATGCGCTGGAGCTCACCGCCGGATAGGGTCGTTGTGGGCTGCCCCAACCTCAGATAGCCGAGCCCGACCTCCTGCAACGGCGTGAGTTTCCTCTGGATGTCGGCCCGGTCGGAGAAGAAATCGAGCGCCTCTTCGACGCTCATCCTCAAGACCTCATCGATGTTCTTGCCCCTGTACCTGACTTCGAGGATATCGCTGCGAAAGCGTTTTCCTTTGCAGGCATCGCAAGTCAGGACGACATCGGACAGGAACTGCATCTCGATGATCTGTTGCCCGGCGCCCTTGCACTCCTCACAGCGGCCGCCGGCCGTGTTGAACGAGAAAAACCCGGGTTTATACCCCAGCGCTCTGGCTTCGCGCGTTTCACTGAAGAGGTCGCGGATGCCGTCCATGGCCTTGGTGTAGGTGGCCGGGATGGAGCGCGGTGAGGTGCTCAGCGGCGACTGGTCCACCATGATCATCTTGTCGATGAGCTCAAAACCGTGGATCTCTTTAAAGCCGTCCCTGGCCTCGCCGCTCCAGCCGAGGTAGAGGACGTCGTTGAGGAGCGTGCTCTTGCCCGATCCGGACACACCGGTGACGCAGGTGAACGTCCCGAGCGGGATCCGGACATCGATGTGCTTCAGGTTGTGCTTGCAGGCGTCGTTGACGCTGATGTAGCCGGCGCCGCGCCGCCGTTTCTCGGGCACCCTGATCTCCCGCTCGCCCCTCAGGTATTGGGACGTGAGCGAGTCCTTCTTCTTCAAGAAACCAGACATCGGGCCGCAGAAAAGGACCTCGCCGCCTTGCTCTCCGGCCTTGGGGCCGAGGTCGATGATATGTTCGGCGGAGCGGATGATCTCCGGGTCGTGTTCGACCACCAGGACGGTGTTGCCGATCTCTTTTAAGGACTTGAGGATGTCGATCAGCCGGTGATTGTCGCGGGCGTGGAGGCCGATCGAGGGCTCGTCCAGGACGAACAGGGTGCCGACGAGCGAAGCGCTCAGGGCGGCAGCCAGGTTGATCCGCTGGGCTTCACCGCCGCTCAGGGTGAAGGTCATCCGGTCGAGAGTGATGTAATCAAGGCCGACCTCGAGGAGGAATTTCAGGCGGTTCTGGACCTCGGCCACGAGCTTCTCGGCCACCTGGCGCTCAAAGGCAGTGAGCTCAAGCTTTCGGAAGAAAACGGCCGCCTCCTTGACCGTCATCCGGGTGACCTCTCCGATCGAGCGGCCGGCAACCCTCACGCTCAGGGCACGGGGGTTGAGGCGCATCCCTCCGCAGGAAGTGCAGGGGACATATTTCCGGTAGCGGCTCAGGAAGACCCGGACCTGGACCTTGTAGTTCTTGGTTTTAAGCCAGTCGAAGAAGCCCTTGACACCCTCATAGGGCCCGCCGCCCTCCATGACAAAGCGCTGCTCATCAGGCTTGAGCTTCCGGTAGGGGACCTGCGTGGGGATCCCCCGTTTCCGCGCTTCGCGGAGCAGCCCCTTCATCCACCAGCGGGATACCGGTTTGGTCCAGGGCTCGACGGCGCCGTCTTCGAGACTCTTGTTCTTGTTGGGGATGATCTTGTCCTCGTCGAGCACGCCCAGGTCGCCGAACCCGTGACAGTCCGGGCAGGCGCCCTGAGGGCTGTTGAAGGAGAACAGGTTAGGGAAGGGATCTTCGTAGACGATCCGGTCGTTCTTGCACTCGAGCTTGTCTGAGAAAAGGAATTCCCGCCCGTCCCCGGCGCGAACCTTGACGCGGCCGTTTCCCTTCTTGAAGCCCATCTCCAGCGAATCGACCAGGCGCTCCCTGTCCTCGGGGTCGACGACGAGCGTGTCGACGAAGACGTCGAGATCACCCTTTTTCGGGAGTTCCACTTTGTCGGCCTCGACGACCTGACCATCCTGAATAACCCGGAAGAATCCTTCCTTCTTGAGGAGGGTGGTGCCTTTCTCCAGCGGCCAGGCGAAGGAAATCGTGACCTTGGCCGGCCGCGGATGTTGGAAGAGCGTTTCGACCACCGAGTCGATCGTGTCCCGGCGGACGGGCCGGCCGCATTGGAGGCAGTGGACCGTGCCGATGCGGGCAAAAAGGACGCGCAGGAAGTCATGGATCTCGGTGACCGTGGCCACGGTGGAGCGGGGGTTCTTGGTGGCGGCTTTCTGCTGGATGGCAATGGCCGGAGTGATGCCTTCGATCAAGTCGGCGTCGGGCTTATCCATCCGTTCCAGGAACTGACGGGCATAGGCGGACAGCGATTCCAGGTAGCGGCGCTGGCCTTCGGCGTAGAGCGTGTCGAAGGCCAAGGATGACTTCCCGGAGCCACTGACTCCCGTCGCCACGATGAGTTTGTAGAGGGGGATGTCGAGGTCGATGTTTTTCAGGTTGTGGACCCGCACGCCGCGGAGGGTGATTCTCTCGTCCATGGGTGGCTCTGATTAAACCCCCATTATACCGCAATTTCGCCGATTTGAGGACAGCCGGCCGGATTGAGAAGCTCCGCTTTTTTGCCTATAATGGGCGGCGCCATGGGAAAAGAGGTCCGGATGGCTAAAGGGACGAAGATTGCCCTCGGTCTGGCCCTGATCCCGTTCCTAATGCTGGTCTTGGCCCTTCCTTTTATCAACCATCTCAGGCCGTTTGTCCTCGGGCTGCCCTTCCTGCTCTTCTGGATCGTCCTGTGGATCTTTCTGACGCCGTTCCTCCTGATGGCGGCTTACTGGGCGGAGAAGAAATTCAACAAGGGCGGGGGAAAGGGAGAGTCATGAACTCCGCCCTGCTCATCATCCTGGCCGCTATTGTTCTTTCCGCTGCCGTCGGCATCTTTGCCGGGCGCAAGGTCAAGATGAATCTGGAAAACTGGACCGTGGGCGGCCGCCGCTTTGGCGCTGTCCTGATCTGGCTGCTCATGGCCGGAGAGATCTATACGACATTCACCTTCCTGGGCGCGAGCGGCTGGGCGTATTCGCGGGGGGCGCCGACGTTCTATATTCTGATCTACGGAACGCTGGCTTACATCGCTTCTTTCTTTATCCTGCCGGCCGTCTGGAAGTTCGGGAAGCGCTTCGGCCTCCACACCCAGCCCGATTTCTTTGTCAAAAGATACGGAAGCCGAACGCTGGGAATCATCGTGGCCCTCATCGGGGTCGTGTCCATCATCCCTTATCTTCAGCTTCAGCTCACCGGGCTCGGTTTCATCGTTGAGGTTTCGAGCAACGGCGCGATCTGCTCCAACGCGGCCATTCTCCTGGCCTTCGTCCTGACCTGTGCTTTTGTTTTCACCAGCGGGATAAGGGGCGCGGCCTGGGTCTCCGTGATCAAGGATATATTGATGATTGCGGCGGTGGTCATCGTCGGCATCGGCGTTCCCCGGATCTATTTCGGCAGTCACGGACAGATGTTTCGGGCGTTGGCCGAAGCGCACCCGGGACACCTCGTCTTTCCCGGGGCGACGGCTGACCTGGATGTTCTCTGGGTGATGACAACCGCCCTGCTGACCGGGCTCGGGTTTTACATGTGGCCGCACATCTTCGGCTCCGCCTTTTCGGCCAAGAGCGCCGAGACGATCAAGAGAAACGCTGTTATCATGCCTTTCTATCAGATCCCGATCCTTCTGGTCTTCATGGTGGGCTTCACGGCGCTCCTGGTTATCCCCGGACTTAAAAATGGCGACCTGGCTTTCCTGGAGCTTGTCCACAGGACTTATCCTTCCTGGTTCATGGGATTTGTGGGAGCAGCGGGTGCCGTGACGGCCATGGTTCCGGCCTCTGTGTTGGTGCTCTTCGCTTCGACGCTGCTGGCCAAGAACGTCTACCAGGCGGGCCTCCGTCCGCAGGCGGGTGAGGAGACGGTTCTCCGGCTTTCCCGGGTCCTGGTCCTCGTCATCATGGGGTTCGCCCTTCTTTTTGCCTTTTATTTGCCGAATGCCCTGGTCAACCTGCTTCTCATCGGCTATGACGGAGTGACCCAGTTTTTTCCCGGGGTCGTCCTGGGGCTTTTCTGGGGCGGGGTAAAACGGCGGGGGGTTTTCTGGGGTTTGATGACGGGCTTTGTCCTGGCGGCCGTTCTCGTTTTCACCAGGCATGACCCTTTCTTGGGGATGAACGCCGGGTTCGTGGCGCTGGTGATCAATGCCGTCGTGACCCTGGTCGTCAGCCATTTTTCCCGGGCAAGGGTTGAAGACGGGAGGCAGATGGCTTAAGAGAAGGAGGGGGAAATGAGACAAGGATTAGAGGCGGAAGTCGCGGTCTTGACCGCACAGATCGTGGCCTGGCGGCGGGATTTCCATCGTCATCCTGAGGTCGCTTTTAAGGAGAAGAGAACCTCATCCGTCATCCGGCAATTCCTCGAGGGCCTCGGGCTCGCGGTGCGCTCGGCGGCCGGCACGGGACTGGTCGCGGTGTTGGAGGGAAAGCGCGGAGGAAAAACGGTTGCCTTGCGGGCGGACATGGATGCTCTCCCGGTTCAGGAGGAGGGCGGGAAGGAATACGGCTCGCTGAACAGGGGTGCGGCCCATGCCTGCGGGCACGATGGTCACATGGCGATGATGATGGCCGCGGCCAAAGTTCTGACGGGCAGGAGGAGGGATTTCAGCGGCCGGGTTGTCTTTCTTTTCCAGCCGGCCGAGGAAAAGCCGCCCGGGGGGGCAATGAAAATGGTCGAGGAAGGTGCTCTTGAGGGGGTAGACGCCGTCTTCGGCCTCCACCTCTGGCAGTCGTTCCCGACGGGAAAGATAGGGGTTATCCCGGGTCCGATGTTGGCCCAGGCCGATAATTTTGACCTCACCGTGAAAGGGAAAGGGGGGCACGGAGCCATGCCGCACACGGCGGTTGACCCGATCGTGGCGGCCGCGCAGATAGTCGTGAACTGCCAGACGATCGTCAGCCGGAGTGTCGACCCTTTGAAGCCCTGCGTTGTCACCTTCGGCACCATCAACGGGGGGACAACCCACAACATCATCCCCGCGGAGGTCGCGCTCTCTGGGACGGTGAGGACGTTCGACCTGGCCGTCCAGACGCTGGCCAGAAGGCGGCTGCGGGAGATCGCCGAAGGGACGGCCAAGGCGTTCGGAGCCTTATGCCGCGTCAGGTACGAGGTGGGATATCCTGCGGTCGTGAACGATGCCGCCATGGTCGATTTTGCCGTCGGTGTCGCCAAGCGGGTTCTGGGAAAAGATTGTCTGCAGCGATTCGATCCCATCATGGGGGGAGAGGATTTCGCTTATTATCTTCAAAAAGTTCCAGGCGCATTCATCTTCTTAGGCGCCGGCGACGGCCGAGAGTTCCCCCATCATCATCCCGCTTTTGACATTGATGAAAAGGCGCTGCCCCTGGGCGTACTTCTCCTCACCTCGCTGGCGCTGGAGTACCTTAAGGTCAAACCCGCGTGAATATCCTGCTCATCTTGGGACTGGCCCTGGCCTTGGCGCTCGACGCTTTCGCCGTGTCGCTCGGGCTCGGCCTGAGCCTGAACCCGGCGACGGGCCGGCAAACATTCCGGCTGGCTTTTCATTTCGGGCTCTTCCAGTTCCTGATGCCGGTCGTCGGCTGGGCGGCGGGCGAAACTCTCGTCCGCTATATTGAGAAGTATGACCACTGGGTGGCCTTCGCCCTCCTTCTGGGTGTCGGGGGGAAGATGATCTCCGAGTCCCTAAAACCGGAGCGGGACGTCGATACCAGGCGCTCCGACCCCACCCGTGGAGTGTCGCTGCTTGTGCTTTCGCTGGCGACAAGCGTTGACGCCCTGGCCGTCGGGCTGAGCCTGGCCGCCCTCCGCGTGGCCATCATCTTTCCCGCTGTCGTGATCGGGATCGTGGCCTTCACCATGACGGTGCTCGGGATGAGGCTTGGGCCGGCTCTAGGCAAGGTCATCGGCCGCCGGGCCGAGCTGCTGGGCGGCGTCATCCTGATCCTGATCGGGAGCAAGATCCTTATCGACCATCTTTAATCTGAAATGTTGACAAAAACTCCTGGTCCGTATAAATCATAGTCCCGAACGAATGATATGGATGTCTCCCCATGTACGGCTCCTTTCCCAAGAAGGTGGCATCTTGGGGAACGTCCCCTAGGAGGTCATAATGAAAGAGTTGACGCGTAGGGAATTTATGGCCCGGTCAGCCGCGGCCGCGGCCGGGCTCATGATCGTGCCCCGTCATGTTCTTGGCGGCAAGGGCTACCAGGCGCCGAGCGACACCCTGAACATCGGCTGTGTCGGTGTCATGGGGAAGGGCCAGTCCGATATCGCCAGTTGCAGCACCGAGAACATCGTCGCCGTCTGCGATGTAGATGATGAGATGATGGCGAAGTTCTTGACGGACGGGCAGAACACGCCCGAGCAGTCGGCCAAATACGAAAAAGCCGCCAAGTACCGCGACTTCCGCGAGATGCTGGACAGAGAAAAAAGCATCGAGGCCATCACGGTCAGCACTCCGGATCACAACCATGCCGTGATCGCCATGATGGCCATCAAGATGGGGAAGCACGTCTTCGTCCAGAAGCCGCTGACCCACACGGTCAAAGAGGCGCGGATGCTCGCTGAGGCGGCCAAAAAGGCCGGCATAGTCTCCCAGATGGGCAACCAGGGCCACAGCGGCGAAGGGGCCCGCTTGGTTTGCGAATGGCTCTGGGACGGCGCCATCGGACCTGTACATGAAGTCCATGTCTGGACCAACCGGCCGATCTGGCCGCAGGGCATTGATGCGCCCAAGGAGACTCCCTCCTGTCCGCCGACTTTGGACTGGAACCTCTGGATCGGGCCGGCGCCGTGGCGGTTCTACCACCCGGCCTATCATCCCTTTGCGTGGCGAGGCTGGTGGGATTTCGGGACCGGCGCGCTGGGCGATATGGGCGCCCACCTGATGGACCAGCCCTTCTGGGCGCTCGACCTGGGACAGCCAAAAACCGTCCAGGCCTCTTCCACCGTGTTCACCAAGGACTCCTATCCGGTCGCCGAGACCGTCACCTACGAGTTCCCGGCCCGGGGCAAGTTCGCCCCCACAAAGCTTACCTGGTATGACGGCGGACTGATGCCGAATCGTCCCAAGGAGCTCGACAACGGCCGGATGATGGGCGACGAAGGGGGTGGAGTCCTCTTCGTCGGCAAAAAGGGCATGCTGATGTGCGGCACCTACGGGGAGAACCCCCGACTGGTGCCGGAAAAGCTGATGCAGGACTACAAACGCCCGGCCAAGACCATTCCGCGGTCTCCCGGGATCCACGAGGAATGGATCGCGGCCATCAAAGCGGGCAAGAAGTCGACCACGGATTTCTCCTATTCGGCGACGCTGACCGAGGTCATGCTGCTCGGCAACATCGCCATGCGGATGGCCCAGGCCAAGACCATCCTGGAGTGGGACCCGGTGAAGATGGAATTCCCCAACCTGCCCGACGCCAATCAGTATCTCCATAAGGAATACCGGCAGGGCTGGTCGCTTTGAGTCGCCGGAGGAGATGACCATGAAAAAGCACTGGGTTCTTGCGTCTTTATTGCCGCTCGTTCTCGTCATCATCGCGGCCGCTGCGTTCAAGGATTCGCCCCAGAGCCCAGCTCAGAAATCGGAGCTTGAGAAATGGGCCATCCACGACTTGAGCCGGCCGCTGCCGCCGGTTGTCGACCCCGGCCCTGCGGGTCAGGCCACGGCGGTTCCGTCGGACGCCATCGTTCTCTTCGACGGAAAGGACCTCTCCTCCTGGGAAGACGGCAAAGGAGGTCCGGCGGGTTGGAGAGTCGAAAGCGGCTATATGGAGGTCGTCGCCAAGACGGGGTCGATCAGGACGAATAAGGCGTTTGGAGATTGCCAGCTGCATGTCGAATGGGCGGCGCCGGCAGTGGTGTCGGGCGAGGGCCAGGAAAGAGGCAACAGCGGCGTCTTCTTGATGGACCTCTATGAGGTCCAGGTCCTTGACTCATATGACAATCGGACCTATGCGGACGGGCAGGCGGCGGCCCTCTACGGGCAGTACCCGCCTCTCGTCAACTCCTGCCGGAAGCCGGGCGAATGGCAGAGCTTCGATATCATCTTCCGCCGGCCGCGGTTCGCGGCGGACGGCAAGCTGGTCGAGCCGGCGCGGATGACGGTCTTTCATAACGGCGTCCTGGTGCACGACAATGACGTGTTGACAGGACCGACGGCCCACAAGGCGCGGCCGCCCTACAAAGCCCAAGCCGACAAGCTGCCCATTTCGCTTCAGGATCACGGGAGTCCTGTCCGCTACCGGAATATCTGGCTCCGCGAGCTCTGATCCGGTGGCAGGAAACTCGTTGTTCGATTTGCCAATCCCTCTTCGTGGATAGGAGAGGGGAGGGAGAGGGTTAAGGAGAGGGCCATGAAATCAACCCGGTTGAGTCTGATCGTCAAGGGTGCGTTCGTAGCGGTTTTTTTCTCAGCTCTTGTTCTGTCTCTCTCGGCGCCCGCCTTGCCGGGTGCTCCCCAAACCGGTAAGGCGAAGAAAGCCCTCTTCGTCTGGGGCGGCTGGGAAGGGCATGAGCCGAAGCAGTGCGTGGACATATTCGCACCCTGGCTGCAAGAGCAGGGGTTCGAGGTCGAGATCTCGCATACGCTCGATTCCTACCTGGACGCCACCAAACTGAAATCCCTCGACCTCATTGTGCATATCTTTACGATGTCAGATATCAAGCCCGAGCAGGAAAAAGGCCTCGAGGACGCGGTCAAGAGCGGAGTCGGGCTGGCGGGCTGGCACGGCGGCCTGGCCGACGCCCATCGCAGCAGCGTCGAGTACGAATTCATGGTCGGGGGTCAATGGGTCGCCCATCCCGGGGGAGTCATCCCTTACCGGGTCAACATCCGCGACCATGACGACCCCATCACCAAAGGCCTGGCCGATTTTAGCATGAACTCCGAGCAGTACTACATGCAGGTCGACCCCATCGTCGAGGTCCTGGCCACGACGACCTTCTCCGGACAGTATGCGCCCTGGATCGAGGGAGTGGTCATGCCGGTTGTGTGGAAGAAGATGTACGGAAAAGGCCGTGTCTTTTACACCTCGCTGGGGCATGTGGCCAAGGACTTCGACGTTCCCGAAGCCCGTGAGATCGTCCAACGCGGACTGCTTTGGGCCGCCCGGGTCAGCGGCGAAGACGCCAGGCCGCAGGCCGGACGAAAATAGTCAGGCTAAAAGCTCCCCCAAGAATCCAGATTTGGGCCGATCCGGATAAATGATGGACCCAAGGTCAGATCGAGATAAGAGCCCCGAACTCGGCTCAGTCCCGGTCATCAGGACTGAGCTCAGCCGGCAGGACTTCCTGGGGGCGGTCAAGGCCCGTTTCGGGATCGGCCGGATGAGCTACAAAGTCAGTCCCGGTCTTTACGGTGCCGGGCGTCCCGGCCCGAGCTCACCTGTCCTCGTCTCGGCCAACTATAAGCTCAGCTTCGACAGCCTCCGCCGCGAGCTCGGCAACCTGGACGCCTGGATCCTTGTCCTGGATACCAAAGGGATTAACGTCTGGTGCGCCGCCGGCAAGGGGACGTTCGGGACCGAGGAGCTGGTGCGGCGGATCGAAGAGACCAGGCTGAACCGCGTCGTCTCCCATCGCGGCCTCATCGTCCCCCAGCTCGGAGCGCCCGGCGTCGCCGCCCATGAGGTCACCAAACACACTCATTTCAAAGTCGTTTACGGGCCGGTAAGGGCAGCCGACATCAAGAAATTTCTGGATGCGGGCATGAAGGCGACCCCAGAAATGCGTCGGGTCAGGTTCACGCTCAAGGACAGATTCGTGCTGACGGCCTTGGAGCTGACGAATCCCTTCAAGTATCTTGTTTTGATAACCGCGGTCCTCTGGGTCCTCAGTCTCCTTGGGCTTCACCTCCTATCCTGGAAGGGATTGTATCCGTACCTGGGCGCGATCCTGATCGGCGGTTTTATCGTCCCGGTCCTGCTCCCCTGGATTCCCGGACGGGCCTTCGCCTGGAAGGGCTGGCTCCTGGGGATCATCTGGGCGGCGTTTGTCAATATTAGCCAGGGATTGCTTCCGCTAACTGCGGCGTCCTGGGAGAGACCGGCGGCTCATTTCTTTCTTCTCCCGGCCATCTCGGCCTTCCTGGCCATGGGCTTTACCGGATCGTCGACCTACACTTCGCTCTCCGGTGTCCTTAAAGAGATGCGTTATGCCATGCCGGTCATCCTCGGCTCGGCTTCCGTCGGGATCGTCTTCCTAGCCATCACTCTTTTCCGGGGCCTATAGGGAAGCAGGCATGAAAGAACACCGCCATCTCAAGAACGTCGCAACCCTGGCTTATGACCCGGACAAATGCAGCGGCTGCGGGATGTGTGTCGAAGTCTGCCCGCACGCCGTTTTTTTTGTCGAGGACAAGAAAGCGCAGATCAGAGACCGTGACGTGTGCATGGAGTGTGGTGCCTGCGCCAAGAATTGCCCATCCGCCGCCATCTCGGTCCGGCCGGGCGTCGGCTGCGCTTGGGCGATCCTGCTCTCGGAAATCAAGGGCCGCGGAGCCCCGTCTTGCGACTGAACCGCGCCTATTCTTTCCTGTAGACCACTCCGCCCTTCATCACGAACTTCACCCGTTCGAGCTCGGTGACGTCATGGAGGGGGTCGCCGCTCACCGCGATGAGGTCGGCGTATAACCCGGGCGCCACCGCTCCACGAGGGGAGGATATCATCCGTTATCCTTGATCAACTTCAGGTATTCGTTGACTTTCGCCTTGAGGGCTTCGTCCTGGACCTTGGGCAAGACCTTCTCGAGGACCTCGCGGGCCTTGGCGAATTCCTTGATGTTGATATAGGCGATCCCCAAATTGATGATCACATAGACATCATCAGGAGCATACTGGAGGGCGGCCTGGAAGCTGGGGAGAGCCTCGGCGTAGCGGTGCATCTGGTTGAGGATGACACCCTGCAGGTTGTAGTAAGCCGGCGACTTGCCGTTCTTCTGGATCGCTTTCCGGACGTACTCGAGGGCGGCCTCGAGCTTGTTCTGGTCATAGGAGAGCTTGGCCAGGCCAAAGGCGGCATTGGCGTTGCCGTCTATGGCCAGCGACTTCAGGTACTCCGCCTCGGTCTTATCGGGCATACCGAGCTGCGAGTAGGCCAGGCCGAGACTGGCGCGGGCTTCGGCGTCGTTGGGGCGGAGCTCCAGGTATTTCTGGAAGGCCGTGGCCGCCTCCCCGTAGTTCTCTTTCTTGTATTGGATGTTGCCGAGGAGGAGGAGGGAAGGGCCGTGGGCGGGGTCGAGCGAAAGGGCAAGGTCCAGGTATTTGAGGGCCTCGTTCTCGAGTCCATAGCGGAAGGAGATGACGGCCTTTTCGTACTGGTACTGCGGGTCTTTCTCCTGGTCCTTGACGGCCTTTTTCCCGGTCGAGGCACAGCCCGCGAGAGACAGAATCACCGCAAGTGCGGCCAGGGCCTTCCTCAACATCGATGTTATCCTCGCATAAAACAACCAGGGAGACAAGGCCTTGAGTAGGCCAATCACCCGGCAAGGGTATCACGGAAGGACGGCTTAATCCGCCGGCACGCGCGAGATGGGAGGGAGCGGTTGACTGAAGGTGATGGGGAGCGTAATGTTGGCTTGATGCATCGCTCTTCAGGCGCCGCAAGTAGGGATTGAATACTTGAAGACATGGTTCATCGCCTTGCTGACCGATTTTGGGGAAAAGGACTACTTTGTCCCTTCCCTCAAGGCCGTGATCGCTGGGATCAACCCCAGAGCCCGGACCATCGATATCACCCACGAGGCGCCCTCGTTCGACATCCGGGCGGCGGGCTTCATTCTTTTTTCCTGCTATGCCTTCTTCCCCAAGGGCACGGTTTTTCTGGCCGTGGTGGACCCCGGCGTGGCCAGCGGCCGGGCCATTCTTCTGGCTGAAACCAAGCGTTACTTTTTCATCGGCCCCGACAATGGTCTCCTGACTCTCGCCCTGAAAAACGAGAGGATCATCGGCCTCAGACAGGTCACCGAGAGCCGCTTCTGGCTTGCCTCAGGGAAAACGACTTTCGAGGCCAGAGACAGGATGGCGCCGGTCGCAGCCTGGCTGACGCGCGGCCTCTCGCCGGACGAATTCGGGCCCGAGGTCAGAAGCTTCAGGCGATTAAGACTCAAGGAGCCGCTCCGGTCAGGTCCTGAGATCTCCGGCGAGATCCTCTACCAGGACAAGTTCGGCAACCTGATGACCAATATCTCTTATCTTATATTCCCGTCGACCGGGCGGCTGAAATCGAGGCCGGGCATCGTGCTTGATTTGGGCCGGACCCAGATCGACCGGTTTGTCTCGTCCTACGCCGAAGCCAAGGACAAACGGCCCTTTTTCCTGGTTAATAGTCTGGGACTGGTCGAGATCGCCGTCAGAGAAGGCTCCGCCGCGAGGGCGTTAGGGGCGAAGCCGGGCGACCCGGTCACGATCCGGTTCGAGCCCTGACCTTATCCTGCAGGGCGGGAAATTTCCCGTCCCCGCTGACTGTCACGCCCTAGTGAATCCCGCATCTTCCCTGCCTCAGAGCCCCGGCAGAGGTGTAACTCATTGATTATCTTGATACTACAGGAACCCGGTCCACTTGGCATGGATCTTGCCATCGTTCAAGAGCCTGAGAGTCTGCGGTGGGGAGACTGCCGCGCCCTTCGGCCGCGGTTCGAGGCAAGAAAAGGAACGAGACAGGACAATGAACGAAAGGAGGTCCTTGATGAAATACGTTGATGGATTTGTGTTGCCCGTCCCCAAAAAGAAACTTCAGGCCTACCGCCGCCTGGCCAGGCAGGCGGGCGCGGTCTGGAAGGAGTACGGTGCCCTCGAGTACAGGGAATGCGTCGGCGACGACCTCGAGGTGAAATGGGGGATCCCGTTCCCGCGCTTCCTGAAGCTCAAACGCGGCGAGACGGTGATTTTCTCCTGGATCGTGTACAAATCGCGGGCCGAGCGAGACCGCATTAACGCCCTGGTGATGAAGGACCCGCGAATTGCCAATATGGACCCGAAGTCGATGCCGGTCGATGACAAGCGCATGGTTTACGGAGGGTTCAAGATCCTGGTCGAAGCCCAGCGATAGAGGGCAGGCGACGAGAAAGGAGGCGACGTGACTGCAGGGCTGAAGGAATACTCTCAGGGAGGATGAAATGAGCCCAGTCATTCCGAAGGTCATGAAAGCCGCAGTCATCGACAAGTTCGGAGGTCCCCAGGTTCTGCACGTCGCGTCAATCCGCGTGCCGGAGCTGGGTGAGCACGAGGTTCTGATACGGGTCCGGTTGGCCGGCATTGGAGTCTGGGACCCATGGCTGCGCGAAGGAGGCGCCAGCGCCGGACGCTTCCCGCTGGTTCTGGGGTCCGAAGGGGCGGGGACGGTGGAGGCCTGCGGCTCAAAAGTGCGCCGCTTCAAAGTCGGGGACCGTGTCTATGCCTACGCCTTTGATAATCCGAAGGGCGGGTTCTATGCGGAGTATGCCGCCGTCCCCGAGGACGACGCGGTGGCCATACCGGCGAACTTGAGCACGGAGGAAGCGGGCGCGCTGGCGGCCAGCGGGATCACGGGGCTCCTGGGCCTCGAGAAGCTTGGGGTCAAAGGGGATGGGGCGCTCATGATCCTTGGTGCCAGCGGCGGCGTCGGCCACGTGGCGCTTCAACTGGCCAAGCGGCTGGGCGCGCGGACGTTGGCCATAGCGTCCCGCCGGGATGGAGTTGAACTCGTGCGTCGTCTGGGGGCTGATATGGCCGTAAACGGGCACGGCGCCGCCGTGGTCCGGACGGTCAGGGACTTCGCCCCGGACGGCCTGGACGCGGCCCTGGCCTTCGCCAACTCCGAGAGCCTGACGGAGGCGCTGAAACTGGTGAAGAAGGACGGGCGCATCGCCTATCCAAACGGCGTGGAGCCCGAGCCTAAAGGCCCGTCCGGGGTCAAGGTCCATGCCTATGACGGCATCGCCAGCCCGGAAGTCTTTGAACGCCTCAACGGCATCATCTCCAAGGGACCTTTCCAGGTCGCGGTAAGCCGGACTTACAAGCTTGAGGAAGCGTCTCAGGCGCACCGCGATGTCCTGAAGCATCACCTCGGCAAGCTCGGCTTTAAGATGCCCGTTTAGTACAGAATGGGTTTATTCTAAAGTATCGAGAGCTGCGATCTTATTTTTTTCGGTCAGCTTAAGATTCAGCTTGACGACCCGGCCATCCTCGAAGGTCAGCCTGTAGACATAGCTCCGCAGGCCGGCATCTTCCTTCCGCTCGAGCAGGTCCACGGCTTTGGCCGCCCCGAGATCCTCCAAGGCCTCCTGGAAATCCTTGACCCGGTCCGGGAACCATTTCTTCCCGGCTTCCTCCGTAAAGGTCCCGGCATCGGCCTTGCCTTGCCCGATCTTCTGGAGCAGGTCGCGGAAAAGCTTCGTCACCTGCGGTTCCTTATCCTCGATGGGTTTGGCAGGAGGGGGCGGTGTAAGGGCCGGCTCATAGATTCCGGCTACACCATGGATGATGTCCGCGGGCCGGGCGTGACTGCTGTCCAGGTTGCACAGGGCGACGACCGTCAGCTTGTCATCCACATAGCGGGAGATGCCAGTCGTGAAGCCCTGCCAGGAGCCGCCATGTTCGATAAGCTTATGGCCGTTCATCTCCGCGATGCGCCAGCCAAAGCCGTACGGAGAGGTCTTGCCGTCGTTGAGCTTCACCGGCGTCCACATCTGATCCAGGCTGCTCCGCTTGATCAGCTTCTCTGTGTACAGGGTGGCGTCCCACTTGGCCAGGTCGAGCACGGTGAAATACAGGGCTCCGTCGGCCGTCGTGTTGAGGGACGGGGCGACCCACTCCTGGTTCTTGACCACTCCCTTGACCAGCCGGTAGCCGGCGGCGCGGTTGGGGATGATGTCCGCCTCGCTGATGATCCGGGTGGTCGTCATGCCGAGCGGTTTGAAGATCCGTTCCTGCAAAAAGTCCCCATAGAACTTCCCGGTGACCTTGTG
>Ga0153915_10001107_pt1 | contig 24861 bp, 17 predicted proteins | sample Opewatmetagenome_2_FD_107003 | JGI IMG/M metagenome (GOLD analysis project Ga0153915, IMG submission 107003) | Freshwater wetland microbial communities from Ohio, USA - Open water 3 Core 3 Depth 3 metaG | ecosystem: Environmental > Aquatic > Freshwater > Wetlands | place: USA: Ohio, Lake Erie...
CCGCCGTCAGCGCGCCCGTGCTCGCCGAACCAGCCGTCGCACGACTGCCGGACCACGCCCCAGAGGCCGTGCAAGACGTCGCATCGGTCGAACTCCAGGTCAGGTTCGATGCTCCACCGCTTGCAACGCCGGTCGGGCTCGCGCTCAGCATTACAGTTGGGGCGGGCGCCGACGCCGTTACTGTCACCGTCACGCTCTTGTTCGCCGACCCGCTCGCCCCAGTGCAGGCCAATGTGAACGAATTACTCGCTGCGGTCAGTGGTCCCGTGCTTTCGGTTCCTGTCGTCGCCTTCGAACCTGTCCAGTCACCCGATGCTGTGCAGCTGGTCGCGTTGCTCGATGACCAGGTCAGCGTTGAACTGGCGCCGCTCGTCACGTTTACCGGGTCCGCCGTTAATGTCACTGTCGGCGCAGCCGGCGGCGTCGTCACCGTCACTGTGACCGAGCCGTCGTTCGAGCCTCCGTCCCCAGTGCATCCAAGCGTGTAAGTGCTGGTCTGTGACAGGGCGCCCGTCGATTCGCTTCCGGAGGTCGCCATGCTTCCGGACCATGCTCCGGATGCGGTGCACGCTGTAGCATTCATGCTTGACCATGTGAGCGTAGAGCTTGCTCCCGACGTCACCGAATTGGGACTGGCGGAAATTGTGACGCTGACCGGTGGCCCAGCCACGTTGTTGTTGCTATCTTGTTTACAACCCGCGACGGTAAGTGCGAGCAGCACCATCACACACCGTAATGGCGTTGCAGGAAAAGTTTGCATGTGGTGCTAACTCTGTTGGCGGCGCTGGCTGACCGATGGCCATTATCTCAGGCGGCTGAGTGGCGCGCGACCTGTCGCCAGTCGAAGACAGGTTGAGGAGCTGACATCCGCCGCTCGGTCCCGCGCACGGGGTCGCCACATTCGACCGACGACGACAGGCAGCACGTGACTGAAGCCGAAGGCCTAACGCCGCAAGCCGCACTGCACGAACTCGATCGTTCTCTCGTTTCGGGAATCGCCTGGACGGCAGCGCTGCGCTGGGTTGCACAGGCCGTCTCATGGGCCGGAACGCTGTACGCCGCCCGCATCCTCGCACCGAGCGACTACGGCATAGTGGCTGCGGCGATGCTCCCGGTCGGTCTCGTTCGAATGGTCGAGGACTTCGGCCTCGATGCGGTCCTGGTACAGGACCGCCGGATTGAGGGTCCGGCGCAAGCGCAGCTCGCGGGATTCGCGCTACTGCTCTCCGGAACGCTTGCGATGACGTTCTACGCGGCAGCGAATCCGATCGCCTCGTTCTTCCACGAACCAGCTGTTGCGACAGCCGTGCACTGGCTTTGCCCGCTGATCATTCTCGACGCGATACAGATTGTGCCGCGCGCTCTCCTGCAACGTGAACTCGCCTATCGCCGACTTGCGCTGCTCGCACTCGTCCAGGTTTGCGTGATTCAAGGCACGCTCGTTCTTGCAGCCCGCGCAGGCGCTGGATATCAGTCGCTGGTGGTGAACACGCTGGCTGGCGGGCTGGTAGTTACCTGCATTCTACTGCGCTGGAAACCTTACGCGGTGCGAGCGCCGAGAGAATTGAGATCGATCGCCGTGCCAATCATTCAGGGCTGGCGATTGCTGATGTCGCGTGCCGCGTGGTATGCATACTCGAACACGGATCGGCTTATCGTCGGCCGCGTGCTGGGCAAGGATCTGCTCGGCGCGTATTCATTTGCATCGGATTTCGCCAACCAGCCGATTCAGGAAATCACCGCCGCTTTTAGCCGGGTGGTGCCCGGCGTCTTCAGTGCAGTTCAGCGCGAGGCCGCGCACTTGCGCCGCTATTTCTACTTACTTACGGAGTTCATCTTCCTTCTGGCGCTGCCGGCGGCGGTGGGTCTCGCCTTGGTAGCCGACGTTTTCGTCGCTCTCGCGCTCGGACCTCAGTGGGGCGCGGTCGTGACGCCACTCAGGATTCTTTGCATCGCGACGGCGTTCACGGCAGCACAGGTGTTCGTGTCGCACGTGCTAATGTGGACGGGCCACTTCCGCGCCAATATGTGGTGCACAATGCTGGCAGTCGCTGTGCTTCCTGCAACGCTGTTCGCAGGTTCCCGTTACGGCCTGGTTGGCGTTGCCTGGTCCCTGGCGATCGCGCTCCCGGTCGTCAATCTGCCGGCACTCATCATCGCTTCCCGGACAATGCAGGCCCCTGTCTGGCACTGGTTGCGCGCGCTGACGCCGGCGAGCATCTGCTCCGCCGTCATGGCGGCATGTGTCTTGGCCGTGCGCGTCGCGCTCCCTGCGGGAATGTCGAACTTCCTGACGCTGGTCGCACTCGTGACGGTAGGCGTCGTGGCCTACGCGGCAATCCTTTTCACCTGCTACCGCGACCGGGCGGCGACGTTCGTCGCACTCATCCGCGGCTCGTCCGGCAAGTTGGCCGCCCCCGTCCCTTCACCCGAAGGTTGAGCCCTTTCGAGCCAACCCTCGCGCCAGTAGGTACTGACGGCGCGTCGGCACAACAATCGTCCCGACGTGTACTCCGCCGTGCAATACACGCCTTCAAGCACGATGCACGGCTGCTTCATGCGAAGCATCTCGCCCGTAACTTCGTCGATGATGTTGTGGACACGTCCGCCCACGCGGTACTCGCGCCCGCAGAATTTCACCATCTCGTGATCGAACCAGAGGCCCCGGTTGCGGCTACCGGTGTTGAGCGTGGCCTTGATCTCGGCGTGCGACTTCACGCGGACCGACTCTCCGGTCTGCAAGTTCAGGTGGCACTCGGGTGTCTGCTGACCCATCGGCAGATCGCCGGTTCCGCTCGGCGCCGGCCAGCCGTTCAGCAATCGGTGCACGCGATCGTATAGCCAGAAGGTGACCCGATGCGCGATACCGCTGCTCGTGAGGGAACGGGCAGTCGCGACGGTCAGCACGCGCAGCGCCCGCGAAATCGTCACGTTGCCCGTGCGGATGTCGCGCCAGAACTGCCGTACATCCCACCAGGGCAGAAGCGTAGTTGCGTCATAAAGCTGCGTCGCTTGGCATGTATACAAGGTCTTGCCGGTTGTGGCGTCGACGCGCTGCGTCGCCGCCGTCAAAGCCTCGATCGACACGCCTGATGCCGCGGCGACGCGCGCCGAAGGCAGCGTGCTGTCGACGCGCTTCAACCAGGCGGTCTTCCAGAAGATTAGGCAGGTCGCCTGACAGCCGCCGTGCGCGGCACCGTCGCACCGCAGGTCTTCAAGATGCACGGCGTCGAGGAGCCTTCGTCCCCGCGTCTTGTGTGCCGAGTCGCAGGTCTTGTGCGCAACCGCCGAAACGCGATAGCGCTTGCCGCAATGCTGCAGCATCTCCGGCATGAATGGCATACGGTCGATACAGCCCGTTTCATCGAGCGTAGCCAGGATTTCGTCGCGTGACAGAACCTCGACGAGATCGCCGGTTTTGAGCTTCGCCGTCATGTCCCGTCACCCGCCCTGCTTGTTCTTCCAGATCATCCACGGACACTCACCCTTCGCCTCCATGCGGTCGAAAGCGATCTTGTCCTTGAAGGTATCCATGGCCTGCCAGAACCCTGTATAGCGGTAGGTCGACAGAAGCTTCCTTTCGCGCAGGCGCTCGAATGGCTTCTCCACGAGCTCCTCGCCTTCACGGACGTAGTCGAAGATTTCACGGCGCAACGCGAAAAAACCGCCGTTGATCATGAATTCATCGTTGCGCCACGGGCCCATCGCCGTCACGTAACCGTCCGGCGAGGATTGCACGGCATGGAAGCTGTGCCACGACCGCACCGACGCGAGCGTCGCGACGACCCGCTTCGCGCGAAAATCGTCGATGAGCTCGTTCAGCGGCAGATCCGACAGGCCGTCGGCGTAGTTCGCGAGGAACTCCTCGTCCTGCTCAACGTACTTGCGGACACGCAGAAGACGTTGGCCGATATTCGAATGCAGACCCGTGTCGACGAACGTGATGCGCCAGCTGTCCATGTCGCGCGAGTGCAGCGTGCGCTTGCCGTCGCCGCCCAGCGTGAAATCGTTCGACATGCAGTCGTCATATTCGAGGAAGTACTTGCGCACCATGTCGCCGCGGTAACCGAGCGCGAGAATGAATTCGGTGTGGCCGAAGTGCGCGTAGTAGCGCATCAGGTGCCACAGGATTGGCCGGTAGCCGATGTTGACGAGCGGCTTGGGAATCGTGTCCGAATGCTCGCGCAGGCGCGTGCCGAGCCCACCGCAGAACAGTACGACCTTCATTGCTCCCTTCCTAGTAACGCCACCGCAGCTCGCCGTCCACCTGGCCGGTGCGAATCAAATACTGCAGCTGCTTGAGGCGCGTAAATGCGCGAAACTTGTAGATATCCTGCGGCATATCGATGCGCTTGAAGAGCACGTAGAGCTCCTGTGCACCGCGCCGCGCATTCCATTGCGTGCGAAAGTCCGGCATGCGCTCACGGATCTTTTTGAACGACACGCGGTAGCTGCGATTGTCGCCGGCGCTCGAGCCGATCGTGACCTCACAACCCGGAAACGTTTCGGCAACTATCGCTGCGAGGTCGCGGATACGATAATTCTCCTGGTCCGCTCCCACGTTCATGACCTCGCCGTTCACGCGCTCCGCCGGCGCGGCAAGCGCGCAGGTGATCGCCTGACAGATGTCCTCGACGTGTACGATCGGGCGCCACGGCGTGCCGTCGCTCGTCATCACAATGCGTTTCGTCGTCCAGGCGAGCGCGCACAGATCATTGAGCACGATGTCGAAGCGCAGGCGCGGCGAGGCACCGTACGCGGTTGCATTGCGCAGGAACGTGACGCAGAAGTCCTTCGAGGCCATGGGCCGCAGGGCGTTCTCGACCATCACCTTGCAGCGCGCGTACGCGGTCTGCGGATTCGTGGCCGAGGTCTCGTCGACCCACTCCTGCGTCGCCATGCCGTACACGCTGCAGGATGACGCGTATACGAAACGCCGTACACCGGCCTCCTTCGCGATGCGGGCGAGTCGGGCCGAGCCCTCGAAATTGATCGCCTCCGTGACTTTCGGATCGTTCTGCCCGAGCGGATCGTTCGAGAGTTCGGCCAGATGCACGGCGGCATCGAAACCCGCGAAGTCGTCTGGCGTCGCGTCACGCAGGTCGATGTTGAGCGTCGGTGCCACCAGCCGCACATTGCGTGTGGTGTACAGCCAGCCGTCGCGATAGAGACCGCAATCGAGACCCGTCACTGCATGGCCCTGCGCCATGAGGATGGGAGTCAGTCGCGACCCGATGTAGCCGTCAGACCCGGTGACCAGAATCTTCATCGCTTACCCCGTGATTCGCACAAGCATGGCTCGCACGCGCGTCCGCTGTTGCGGCGCAGTGTAGACTTTACGGAAGCCCTCCCGCTTGCGGCGTGAAGCATCCCTCGATTTTCCGCGATTCTTGCGGTCGCGGGTATCAAATACCCAGCACGATCTTGCGTGCGTGAAAGGCCTCGGCGAATCCGCTCGGCGCGCGGCATTCGAGGCCGCGCAGCCGCATCAATCCCCGAAAAGTATCGGCGGTGAACCAGGGCTTATTCGCCTGCGAGGCGAAGCACTCCATCAGCGTCGCGACCTTCAGTTGCGCGATCTCGGCCGCGAGCGGCATGTATGCGCTCGGCCGCCCGAGGTCGCCATCCCACTTTGGAATCTCGTATTCGAGGATCAGATGATCGCGAAAGGTATTCCAGGTGAGTTCGCTCAGGATCCGGTGGTCCTGGTGGCGATCGTGTTCCCAGTGCGTCAGCACGACATCCGGCTTGCAGTCCGCGCGCAACGCAACGACACGCTCCTTGATCGCCGACCAGTCCGCCGGAAAGAAGCCATCGCGGAATTCGTGGAAGCGCAGATCCAGATTGCGCGTCCCGCCTGCAAGCCTCGCGAGCGCAGCATTCGATTCGCGACGGCGAACCGGGTCGGCACAAAACATCACCGCGGTCACGCGCACATCCGGACGCGACGAGCGCAGCGCTGCCAGCAGGCCGCCACAGCCAATCTCGACGTCGTCGCAATGCGCAGCGAGGCACAGTACTTCCCGGACCGGCGCACCGAGGGCGGGCACACTCAACATGCGCTTGCCTCCCAACCCGCCCGAGATGTCACGGCAGCTCCTTCAGCAGGCCGGCTGCGCTCAGCGCCTTGGCGGCAGTGTGTATCTCGGTGAACGCATAACCCGAGCGCGTTGCGATGTCGAGCAGGCTGTGTTCGCCGTCGGAGAGATTGAGCACCCACAGCATCGGCAGCTCGCGCACCTTGCCGCCGCCTTGCAGATCGCCAGTCAGGCGGTACAGGCCGCGCTTGCCGAGCTGCGGCTCGCACTTCGGATTGAGATTGAGGTAGCGGCGGTCGTGCTCGAGGACCTCGAAGATTCTCAGGCATTTCTCGAATGAGTCAGCGAGCGCCGCCGGACGCACGAAGTCGAGATTGTCGGCCGACGTGTGGTACTCGGGGAACGTGCCGCACGGCGTGCGCATGAAACTGCCCACCGGCAGATTGAATCCCGGCGAACAGTACTGGCGCTCGTCGTTGCCGTGCGGATAGAAATCCTGAATGAGGCACTCGACGCCCGAATGCCTGAGGACGTGCTCGACGGCGCGATCGATCTGAGCATTGCCGCGCCGGCTACGCTTGTAGCCCGGATTGCCGGAATCGCCGACAGCGACCAGCACGAGGCCGTGCTTGATGCGACCGACGTTCTTCTCGTTCCTGCTGAGCCATACGATCGAGCCGATCTGCGCTGGAATAAAAAGGAATCGATAGGAGTAGCGCCGGCGGCATGTGCTCAGTGCTCGCGCGAGCTCGGCCGCCAACGCAACGCCCGACAGATTGTCGTTGCAGAGCGAGGGATGGCAGACGTGCGTCGAGATCAGCACCTCGTCCTCGGACTCGCCCGGGAGATAGTGCTCGCCGTAGGTGAGGTGGCCGTCGGCGAGCGTCGAATCGATGCCGACTTCGTACTCGCCGTCCTCGAGCGCGAGCAGCGCTGAATGGGCAATGGAAAAGCCCCAGTCTTCGCGAAAATACGAAGTGCGTAGCGGGATCACGTCCGGCCGATCGGGCAGCGAATAGAGCCGCGGTTTCAGCTCCGCGAGGCTCATTCGGGCCCGGACCGGCACGCTGTAGCCCATCACGTGCAGATTGGATTTGCGAAAATCGACGACACGCTCGCCGCGGGCATTCTTTATATAGGCATCAGTGATGTTCCATTCCTTCGGAACAGTCCAGTCGAACGCCCGCGTGCCGCTCGGCACCTCGTGCGTCTCGAGCGCAATCACGCGCCGCAGCCGCTGCAGCGTTTCGCGCACCCCGTTGCCGGTAAGGCTGCGGCAGATCGGATAGAGCTCGCGAATGAGATCATGCAGTCGTTGCCCGACGTCGCCAGGGCCGGGCGTACGCAGCAGCTCGCCAAGATCAGCGGGCGGGCGGGCTGCAGCATGCATCAGGGCAGGACCTTCACTGTCGGAATCGGCACGACGAAGCGCCCACCCCATTCGCGGATATAGGCATTCGACTCGCTGATTTCGCGCTGCAGGTTCCATGGCAGGATCAGAACGTAGTCGGGCCGAGTCTCGCGGATCTTCTCGGGCGCCAGTATCGGAATGTGCGTGCCCGGAGTGTAGCGACCCTGCTTGTGCGGGCTGCGATCGACCGTGTAGTCGAGATAGTCCGTGCGAATGCCGCAGTAGTTGAGCAGCGTGTTGCCCTTGCCGGGCGCGCCGTAGCCGACCACGCTCTTGCCGCTCGAGCGCGCGTCGATGAGGAACGTGAGCAGGCTGTTCTTCGTCTGGCGCACGCGCCGCTCGAAGCCGGCATAACCCTCGATCGAATAGAGGCCGAACGCTTCCTCCTTGCGTTTCATCTCCGCCACCGCGGTCGTGACGACCTTGCTCGTGTCCGCGGCGTGCCGGCCGTAGATGCGCAGCGAACCGCCGTGCGTCGGCAGCTCCTCGACATCGAAGAGGCACAGGTCGTGATGCGCAAAGATGCGCTCAACCGTGCCGAACGACAGGTAGGAAAAGTGCTCGTGATAGATGGTGTCGAACTGATTCTCGTCGATCAGCCTCAGCAGGTGTGGAAACTCCATCGTGATGACACCGCGCTCGGCGAGCAGGATCTTCATGCCGCCGACAAAATCGTTGATATCCGGTACGTGGGCGAGCACGTTGTTGCCGAGAAGGAGATCCGCGCGCCCAAACTCGTCCGTGACCTCGGTCGCCGTGCGCCGGCCAAAGAACTTGACCGTCGTCGGAATACCCCGCTCGACCGCGACCGCCGCCACGTTGGCCGCCGGTTCGATGCCGCGACAGGGCACGCCGCGCGCAGCGAAGTGCTGCAGCAGGTAGCCGTCGTTGCTTGCGATCTCCATCACCAGCGACCGGGTGTTGAATCCGAAACGCCCGCACATCGCCTCGGCATACCGGCGAGCATGCTCCACCCAGCTGTCCGAGTAGGAGGAAAAGTACGCGTAGTCGGAGAAGATCTCGTCCGGTGCGACATACTGCTCGAGCTGCGCCAGAAAGCACTTGTGGCAGACCCAGACATGCAGCGGATAGAAGCGCTCCATGTGATTCAGCTGATGCGGCTCGATATGCGTCTGGCACAGCGGCGACATGCCGAGATCGACGAAGGTCCGCTCCAGCCCGGTTCCGCAGAATCGGCAGCGCGCGCGCGCAGCAGCGGCTACAGGCGCTATTTCAGTTGCGGTCACAGCCATCACAACCTCGATTGTTGGATCATTCCTACAACGCTGGCCCGTTCCGGGCGCAAGACCATCGGCCTCAAAGTGCCTCTCCGGCCGGCGTCATCTGCCTTGCGGCCTCGAGCACATCATGGGCAAGTTCATTGCGGGCCCATGCCATGTACCTGAGTGAAAATCCCACTGCCCGAAGCCATTCGGCGCCGCGCGGCGACGATCTTGCGGCTGCGCGCAGTACGCGCAGGTGATACTTCCAGTGCTGCCACAAGAGCGGACGGCGGGCGCCCGGCTCGATGTGCGCCTCGAGTGCCCTTCGACCACGCAGCAGCGTCGCGCTCTCCCGGGACATGCGTCGAAAGAATAGCCGCTGTGGCACAAGGACGGACTTGCCGAGCAAGGCGAGTTCCGCCATCAGGACGATGTCAGCAGCATCGAACGAGCCCAATGTCAGACTCCTGCGCAGCGCCTCCGTCCGGATCAGACCGTTGAATGAGTTGTTGAGTCGCGTCTCCCGGATGATGCGCGCAAATCTCAGGGACGGCTGTTCGTCCTCCACGGCAAAATCGCACTCATACTCAGTGGCATCCGCGATGTCATCAACGAACAAACTCGTCTGCGGAAACGCCAGCACGGCGTCCGGGCGACGATCGAGCGCGCGCACGCAACTGTCCAGAAACTCACTGGCGCACAGGTCGTTCGCGGAGGTCCATTTGAAATACGGCGCGCTCGCGTGGGCGAGCACGGCTACGTAGTTTCGATTCGCTCCGATGTTCCTCGCCTGTCGCACGTAGCGCACGCGCGCATCATCCGCAGCATGCAGCTCACAGATCTCCTGCGACCGGTCCTCGGACGCATTGTCGGAAATGATGAGTTCGAAATCGGCGAACGACTGGCTCCGCAAAGCCTCAAGGGTCGCGTCCAGCCAGCGTTCCCCGTTGAAAACCGGCATTCCGAGCGACACGCGCGGCGCGCGAACTGAACTGGGGCGTTTGTTGCTGTGCATTATTTGATACGTAGGGTTCACGCATTGCTGCCCTGGGCAGCCCTCACGCTCCCTTCCCACCGGGGCCTGGCAGCGGACGGCCCGGGATGCGGCCCGCGTCGTGCGAGGCGCATTATGCGCGGGCCGCGAGCCGCATGGATGTGATTCGGTCGCTGTTCTACCACGCGGCGCGCGCTCTGGAGCATAGCGGGCGATTCCGGCCACCGGACCGCCGTCACGCGCATCGGAATTCCGCTGCTCTGTCGACCGATTTCACAGAATCGGGCCAACGCTGCATTTCACTGGATTGCCGCAACCGGCTTTCAACAGGCCTCGTGATTCGAGTACCGTGCGCATCGTTGCGAAACGAAATTCTTTCAGCAAGTGTTGCAGCCGCTGCTCGCAGCGACTGAGATTGGTGTAGTGACGGAAGCGGGAAAGCCAGCTTACAGAGACGCGCGGCTGACCCGGATCAATCTCCCAGGGATGCACATAGAACGCGAAGGGCCCGCCCGCCGCATTGACGGAACGCAGGGCGGCACGTGTAAACCAGTAAGGAAAGATGCGGAAGTACCCGCCGCCGCCGGCCGGCAGCCGGATTCCCATGCATCGCGTCGTGGACATTGGGAACTCGACAATCGCTCGCTGGGAGGGCGCTTGCACCGCACCGGGTTCCGTCGTCGCGCCGGGAATGCCATAACGATCATGGCGAATCGGAAAGATGGAGGAATCGTAAGTGAAGCCAAGATCGATCAAGACGTCGAGGGCCCACATCGAATCGCGCGTCACCGAAAAGCTGGCGGCGCGGTACCCCTGCACGGGTTGTCCGGTCAGGTCCTCAAGGCAAAGCTTGGAGCGGCGCGTCTCCTGAACGAACTCTTCGCGCGTCTGATCATAGATGAGTTCGTGCGAGTAGCCGTGGCAAGCCACTTCATGCCCCTGCGATGCGATCCGCCGCACGAGCCCGGGCGCCCTTTCCGCTACCCATCCCAAAACGAAAAACGTGGCCGTCGTGCCATGCTGCCCCAAAAGCTCGAGAACGCGATCCGTGTTGCGTTCGACTCGCAGCTCGCGGGCGGGCCACGTGTCTCGGTGGATCGCCTGCTTCAACGCGGCGACCTGGAAGTAATCTTCCACGTCGACCGTGAAGGCGTTGACGATGGTTGATCCCGTCACGAAAAGCCCGCTTCGTGCTGCAGCAATAGTGCATCGAGCAGGTACTTGGTCGCCCAGTTCGGATAGCCCCCGCGCATGTAACTGCCAAAGATTGGATACGAGCCTGGCAGCGCACCGACGATTGCGGGGTCCTCGCTGGCCATTACCTGCAGCGGTTTGATGAAATTGAGCAGGCGATCGCCGAGTGCCCGGTAATTCTCGTGACCAGTGATACGGTGCAACCGGTACGCGACGATCGCGATTTGGGCGCTGCCGGTCAGGCACGAAGACATAACGGCGGGCCGCCAGTTTCGATCGAGCCGTCCGGCAAGGTAGCCATGTTTCGACGGCAACCGGCGCAGCGCCTCCATCGCGCGCTGCACCGGCGCAATGAAGTCGTGCCGGCCCGCAAGCACGCCAACCTCCAACACGCCCTGCAGCGTGTATCCGATCGTGTGAGTCAGCGGCGCCTGCGCACGCGTCAAACAGTTATCGGCAAACCATCCGTTCGGTTCCTGTTTGGCCAGTGCGCCTGCGACTACGCGCACCGCCGCGTCGCGGTATCGATCGGCTCCAGAGATATTGCCGAACCGGTAGAGCGCCCACGCGCACAGGCACGTATAAGTCTTCACCGCGTGCTTCGAGACGAACTCGCCGTTCGTGCGGAAATATCCGCGCTCATCGATGTCACCCACGAGCCAGTCCGCTGCGCGTCGCGCTGCTTCAAAACAACTTCGATCCCCTAGCTTGTCGATGACCGAACACCAGCCATCGAGCACCATGCCAGCATTGAATGCAGCTGCGGTCTGCCGCTCGACGGCACACACTTGGCCACCTTGCACGGCACCGGAGTTCATTTGAATGCGGGCTTCCCACTCGGCCATGCGCAACACGGCGTCGGACACGGCGCGCTCCGGAAAACGCAGGCCGTATTCGATGAGCGAGGTCATGATGTAGCCGGTGGTTTCCGGATACGACGGCTTCCATCCCCACGGTGGTCCGACACCTGGGAAGTAGCCGTAGGAAACACCGCCATCACCACCGGCCTCCTGGGCGCGCAGCAACCAGTCTGCAGCGGCGTGTGCGCGCTCGACGGTTTCAGACTCGATGGGCCGCACGGCACCGAACGTGAATTTCGCCAAGTCTTTGCGTACCTGACGTCGAAATCCAGGTGAGCCATGTCGGCGCACGTTGAGCAGCTCGCGAGCGAGGCCGGCGGCCGACCAGTAGGTCTGCCGGGGACTACGGCCGGCTAGATCGCCCATTACAGCCCGGAACGCGCGAGTAGTCACTTCATCACCTGTCCGCCGGTAACGAACAAGTTGGTTCCGGTCAAGAAACTACTCTGATCGCCGAGCAGGAATGCCACGGCGTTGGCAACGTCGACGGGAGTCGCCAGGCGACGCAACGGCGTACGCAAGGCCTCGCCGCGAAAGGCTCTCTCACCCTGGTGCAGTGTGAGGTCGGTCTGCACGAGGCTGGGCGAAACCGTGTTCACCCGGATGCCTTCGGCGGACCATTCGACAGCGAGTGCCCGTGACAGTCCGGCGAGTGCGCATTTCGCAGTGACGTAGTCGGACATCTTCGCGGCGGGTGCGCCTTCGACGACCTGCGACGCAATGTTGACGATCGATCCACGACCCGCCTCTTTCATATGCGGATGGACCGCCTTGCAGACCTGCAAGACGGCCTTGACCTGGAATTCGAGCTGCGCAAGGAAATGTGACCAGCTGAGCGAATCGATGGCGGCGAAGTTGAGTGCGCCCGTTGCCGCATTGACCACGTGCGTCGGCGGACCCAGCGATTCATCGATCAAAGTGATCATACGTTCGACGTCGTTGGCCTCGCGCACATCAGCCTCGAATGCGCGCGCGACACCCCCAAGGGCGAGGATGTCCGTTACAACCGAGCCGGCCGCTGCAGCGTTGCGGACGTAGTTCACAGCGACCGCATAGCCGCGGGCCGCAAGTGTGCGCGCAATTTCAGCTCCCAAGCCTCGCGACCCGCCGGTGACGAGGACGACGGGCTTCTGGTGCCCGAGGACTGGCGCAGATGACGGGACCGCAGCCGTCCTTGGCGACTCACTGCCGCGGACTTTCACTCGGCCTGTGCCGCTCACTGCGATGTGATCGTCGGCTGTACGGATTTCGGTGAGCAGCGTGATGGTTCGGGTGGCATCGCTCTTCGAGCTCACTTTTGCAATGGCGCGGAGGGGTTCGCCGATGTGTATCGGGCGTCGGAAAGTAAGGTCCTGACCGAGATAGAGCGCGTGCTTCCCGGGCACCTTCATACCGACGAGCTGCGAAAAAAGCGATGCGAGCAGCAAGCCGTGCACGACTCGGCTGCCGAACTCGGTAGTGCCAGCGTAGACGGCATCGACGTGAAGCGGGCTGAAGTCGCCGCTCACACGCGCGAAGTCGTCCACGTCCTGCTCGGAGAATGCGCGATGCAATTCGAAGACATCGCCGACGTTGATGTCGTCAAAACCGAGCTCCGCCGCGAGTTCGTTGCCCACGATCGCGCTATCCGCTCACGTCTTGCCGAGGAGCACGGCGACGATGTCCTGAAGGGAAAGCATCGTCTCGATCTCGCCGACGTCAAACGTGACTCCGAAGTCCTCTTCGAGTGCGAGCACGAGCGTGAGGTGGTTGGCAGAATCCCAGTCGGGAATCGTTTCACGGGAGCTCTCGAGGCCGACCGCCGCGCGATCGACCTGGAACAGGTCGGCCATGACGCCGCGAACGCGTTCGGTGATGTCGTCAGCGCTGGACACTGCGGTGTTGTCCTTCGTTTGAGGCGGGCGTGAGAACTTCCGAAATCTCGAGACGGAACCACGGCGGATAAGCGATGGCGCCTCTTGACAACGCAAGCTCCCAAGCGCCTGCCGACGTGGCATTCGACCCACGGTCTTGGAAGCCGTGTCTGCGGAATAGGTCACGCACGGGCGCGTTCTTGTCTGTCGGCAGAATAGAGCCGACGATCTTGGAGCAGCCGCGGCGCCTCGCAACATCGCACAAGCAGGCCAACATTGCGGTTTCTACTGTACGGCCGATGACTCGGCAGCTAAGCAATAGCGTGTCAATCTCGAGTGCATCGCCACGTTCGACCGCAAGAATGACACCTACGATACCGTTGTCGCCGAACTTGTCACGTACGGCGACGGTACAGACAGTCCAGAGTGGATCGCTCTGGATACGTTCGATTTCCGCCTCGGTGTACCGGCGGGTTGTCACGTTGAACTGATTCGTCTTCTGGGTGAGCTGCGCGGTCCGTTTGCGAGATGCGTCGTTCACTGGCGCGATGGTGATTTCCATTCCGAGCTGGCGGTAGAAGTCTTCGAGGTTGGACGCCGTACTGCGAATCGATTCGGCCAGATCGCGCTGCTTGTAGAGCTCGCCGCGCCGCCGATCCTCGCTTGAAAGCGACAGCGCGTCGAACCAGCCATCTCGTGATATCGCAGACACATAGTCTGCAGGCTCGGCTGGCAGCTGAATCACAGTCACCTCAGGCAGCGCTTCGCGCACATGTTCACATTCAAACGTACTGTCGTCGACGAAGACGATGTGTTCGAGGCCAATGTTGAGGTCACGCGCTATGGCCATCAGCGATTCGCTTTTCGGTTGCCAACCAACCTGGCGGCTACTAAAGCTCTCGGCCTTGAGCACCATGAACGGATGTTGCGAAAACATCTGCTCGACATCGCCGGGATTATTCTTGCTCGCGATCGCCAGGATCACGCCGCGCGCCTGCAGTCGTGCAAGGAAATGCTGGAACTCAACGAAGGCGCTTCCCGGGTAATCCGCTCCGAGCCTTACACCGTCAATTCCGTCCTCGCCGAGGATGCCGCCCCAAAGGGTGTTGTCCAGGTCGACGACGAGACATTTGCGCGTTAGTCCGACCAAGCCGCGCGCAAACTTGACGTACTCGCGGGCGAGTACGGCGTAATTGGCCTGTGCGACGGGCGCGCGCGCGTACAGGCGCATTCGATCGTCGAACCAGCGGTCGTGTCCGACACGGTTGACAAGTGCCGCATAGTCGACCACGTAGAAGTCGGCGCTTTCGGCTGCGAGCATGCGCAAGCCCGCGTTGCATGCGGTGACGAACGACAGGTCATCCAGCGATGGCGCATCAACGGCGACTGTTGGCGCGGGCCAGCGCGGCAGTGGAATGTTATGGCACAGGAGCGCTGCGCTCGAGCGAGCTCTAAACTTGGCGGCGAGAGACGCGACTTCCGCCAGCAGAGCGTCCGCTGAAGCCCCTTGCGGTGCGTCCATCGGCAGCCATGCCCCGGATTCGACCGCGAGCACCACTGCGTGCGGCGCAAACGCGTAGAGCCCGCTCGCGGAGTCGAGGATCTCCTGTCGAAAACTGCCGAATGGGGCCTGGTAGATTTCGATGCGCAGGCCGCTTGCGAGTCCCAGCGCGACCAACGCATCGCGTGCGAACTCGATTGAGAAAGACGACAGCAAGCCGACTCGCACTTCTCGCAATGCGAGCTTGGTCTGTGGTGTGCCCTGCACGAGACGCGACAGGAAGCGAAGTGTTCCGGCGCCCGAGTCGGCCTCGAGCAGCAGACGTGCAGCCTGCACGGCCTGCCACAGCGAGCCATTGCCAACCGCGCTGGTTACGGCCTCGCGCAGGCCGCGCGCGCCTGGGCTTGCAGGCGCCCTCTTCGTCGCCGCTTCAGTCATATGCGAATTCACCGCGGGCCAGCATGTTGCGCGCGGCCGTGAGCACGTCGCGCGCGTTCAGGAGAACGGCATCGACCTTTCCCGCTTTCGCCTGGCGCCAAAAGCCGCTGGCACGAAGGTAGGGCACAAGCTTGAAGATATTGCGTCGCCGGGAGATCGCCGGCTCGAACAGCCGGGTCTGCGTAAACACGATGGAGCCGTCGGCTGCCCGCGTTCGCAACCGGAAACTTGCCGCCGTGAAAGGCTTCACCGGCAGCTCCCCCTCGAGGAGCTCCTCGAGAGTATGGAAAAACGTCAGCACGCTGATGTCCGTGCCGAGCAGCAATATTCTGCCGTTACACTCGAGCAGCTTGTGATATGGGCTGCCGACGCCGCACGGCGTCAGGGCGGACTCGTGCCCCTGAATCATCTGCACCGCGCGAGCGCCAGACGCCGCGACGGCATGCGTCGGATGGAGGCTCCGCATGACCCCTGGCGAACGCCTGAAGAGCTCGGTTAACAAACCCATTCTCGATGGCGTACGGAGCACGTCGAATATGGGATCCGTCCCGGCGTACGCGACCGCGGTACCCGTGAATGGCATCGTCGGGACAAGCAGCGTTCCTCGCGATCCAAGAATATTGGATAGAACTGCGAGCACGTCGCTCGGCTTGCCGGAAAAGCCCTCGAATGCGTCGAACGATGAGTGCAGCAGCACGGTGTCCCCGTCGGCGATACCGAGCCCGCGCAGAGCGATCTCGAGTCCCTGCGGTGAGAACGAGTGGAACGCGCGAATCCAGCGACGCCGTGTCGCACGCAGCGCTCGTTTGGCCAATGCCATTGGCTTGCCAGCCCGTGCCGTGGTCAGGAGAGGTCCGGTCATCGTCGCTTTATCCGGAGTGTCGTTGCCGGCAGATGGTAGCCGGATTTGCCACGCCGCGTGAGGCGCGGTCCACCGTCTCCGCATTTCTCATTGAAGGTTAGCACGCGCGGCCGCACAAGCACCGGACGCATGAGCCGGGAATGTGATCGGATTCACAATGGGCTCGCTGCCGCGAGCGTCACTTCAAATTTCCGCGACCAAATGGTGCCGCGCCGCCGAGACGGTGGATAATCGCGCCCGCTTATGGACAGCGCCGCAACACAAGCCTACACGCCTCCGAGAATAGAAATCGCGCGCACGGTCGCCGAGCTCGAGCCGCATCGCGCAGCCTGGGACGCGCTCGCGAGCTCTGCGCCACAACAGTTGCCAATGTTGAGTCACGCGTGGATCGCGACCTATTTCGAGCACATGTGTCCGCCCAATGCCGAATGGGCGTGCCTCTTTGCATACCGCGACGCCGACCTGCTGGCCGTGTTGCCGGTGGTCGCGGTCAAACGCCGTCACCTCGGTATGACTCTTAGCATCCTGACGACGCCGCGCGACGACCACACCCAGATCGGTGACTTGCTGGCGCACGACGGCGCTGCCGATGTTGCCGCAGAGCTGATCGCGCGTGCGCGAGCGACCTTTCCGCGGGCCGCGTACCTCGAAGTCAACCGCTTCTCCGGATCCTCGCCTCTGCTTGCGTGGCTGGAATCGCGCAAGATCGCCGGGGTCTACCACGTGACGCTCGACAGTTACGGCGCCTATCTTCCCGTCCCAGCGGACTACGCGGCATTCCGACGCAATCTCGGCAAGAACTTTCGCAGCAATCTCAACAAAGCGACGAACAAGGTCGCGCAGCTGCGCCACGTGCACTACCAGTTCGATCTTGGCGCCGCGGCACGTTCCGAAGATCTGGCGCATCTGCTCGAAGTCGAGGCGTCAGGCTGGAAGGGCGAAGCCGGTTCAGCGATCGCCGCATCACCTCGACTGGTCGCGTTCTACTCAGCCCTCGTGGAACGACTGCGACGAGCGGGTTGGCTCGAGTGGCAATTCATGCATGGTGACGGGACGGTGCTCGCCGGCAATCTGGCGATCCGCATGCCGCGCTCGGTCATTCTGTGGAAGCTCGGCTATCTCGACCAATATTCCCGCTGCTCGCCGGGCAGCATGCTGCTCGAGCAGGTTCTCATGCGCGCGGCGGCAGCGGGCGAGCCGCCCATTGTCGACCTCACCACCGATCTGCCCTGGTACGACAACTGGGGTATGAAGCGCAAGCCGTTCTACACGGCCCGGCTCTATTTTGGCGTCCTCGGCGTCGTGTTCGGCTACGTACCGGCAGCCGTCCGCACACGATTGAAGCGCGTCGGCTGGATTGTGGCGATGAAGCGCGCGCTTGATCGCAGCCACACTGCCCGCTAACCGCTACTGGTACTCGTACGCTCCAATGTCGATAGGCCCCGAAAGGGGCCGGGATGTACGCTGGGCCGTATGCACGTACTGGTAGACGGGCGTCAGTTGCTGTCCCGCCGCGGATCCAGGGGCAGTGCCCGCGTCCCGCGCCGGAGAACCCGCTGTCAGGTGGTAGTCGTAACCAGACTGGTTCACGAGCCCCGGGGAGCTGGTCGCGAGGTTGGTCGTCGCGGTTGCGGCAACACCGGAATTCACGGTGCCCCCGCCAATGAACAGATTGTTGATCGTGCGAACCAGCGCCGTACCGGACTGGGTCTGCACGAACGCGCCTGAAGCGAGGTCATTGACGATAGTGTTGTTGACCAGGTAGAGCTCGTGCGTTCGACCGGACGCGAGGCCCTCGGCACCGTAGCTGATGATCGTCGAGTTATCCGTACTTGGACCCTGCTGGATCAGGTTGCCAATCACGAACGTGAGTCCGCCGTTCGGTACATCGATGTTGTAGCTTGAACTCCCGGTCGCCTCGTCCATGAGCCGGTTGTACAGAATGTGATTCTCCCGTGCGCGCGTCTTTACGAGGTGACCGACCGATACGTTGTGCGAGTAGTTGTGCCTGAAAATGAATCGGTCGCCAGCGCTGCCGCCGTCGTCGACATAGATGTTGTGCGTATGGCCAACGTCACCTGAGCCGCTGTTCGACAGCTCCGTGTACTCAATGAGCAGTGTGCCGTAAGCACCTCCAAGGAATCCGTTCTCATTGTCATGGAAATACCCGTTGCAAACCGAAAGGTTCTCGCCTTCGTTACGTATGGCCGCTCCATTCTCATCCGTCACGCGCGCGCCGGAAATCTCCAGGTTCTCAATCGAGATGTCGGACCCGACCACAACGATAATGCCTTTGCCGTTTGCCTGATCGTCGCCCGGTGAAAACTGGATTACTTGGGTGCCGTGCAGGTGCGCACGCCCGCCGACCCCACGAATGACGACGCCGTTCTGCCGCCAAACGGTGACGTCATCGGTGTAGGTGCCCGCGTCGATCTCGATGACTGACCCTGCGGTCGCAGCCGCATTCGCGGCGCGCAGCGTCGAGTATTGCCGCCCCGGTCCGACGTGTAACACTGTCGACGGCCGAAAATTCGCCGTACTGGCAACACCTGCGCTAACCGTGACCTGGCGCGTGCCGACGAACGCCAGCGTGTTATCGACACCCGGCTGATCGCTGGCGGCGTCGCGGGTGAATGCAATCGTATACGTGCCCGGGGCGAGACTCGCGATGCTGTACGAGAATGAGCAAGCGTTTGCATCCTGCACCACTGGAATTGTCGCCACAGGATCGCCGGAATCTCCATCCAGATCATCGGGAGTGACGCTGCCTGCGAAAAGATAAACGCGATTGTCGCCAAAGCGAGCGACGTAACTGCTGTCGACCGCACCGCTCAAGACCGCATTTCCGCCTCCGGCCACTGCCACGGATGCGGACTGAGCAATGTTGCCGCCCGCCCCCGCGCAGCTAAGGGTGAAATTCGTGGACTGGGCAAGCGGCCCGACGGTCTCATTGCCGCTAGTCGCCTTCTGACCGACCCACCCGCCGGAGGCGATGCAAGAGGTCGCGTTGCTTGTGCTCCAGGTAAGGACGCTCTGCCCGCCCGACGCAACGGTGGCAGGGTTGGCTGTTAACGTCAGCGTGGGGGCCGCTGACGGCGGCTGAACAGTGACCGACGCGCTCGCTGAAGCAGTACCGCCTGTGCCCGTGCACGATATCGTGTATGTTGAATTTGCGGTGATATTCGTGATCGTCTGATTTCCATTCAGGACGCGGCTGCCACTCCAAGCGCCGCTCGCGGCGCACGAGTTCGCATTCGTCGATGTCCAGGCGAGCTGACTGCTGGACCCGCTCGTCACCGAAGTTGGATTCGCGACCAGAGAAACGGTTGGGGTTGTCGTAGCTGCCGCAACCGTGACCGTCACCGACTTGTTCGCGGCTGCCCCGCTGCCCTCGCACCGCAAATCGAACGTGCTGTCGGCGGTGAGTGCCGGCGTCGTTTCCGTGCCCTGCGTCGGCCGCGATCCGGCCCATACGCCGCTCGCAGCGCACGCCGTGGCATTCTGCGCGTTCCAGGTCAGCATCGTCGTCGAGCCGCTAGTCACACTCGACGCGGCCGCGTCGAACTGCAGTGTGACTGGCGGCGCAACTGCGTCCGTCGAATCGCCTTTGCCACCGCAGGCGCTCAATGCTGAAACGCAAAGAATGAAGCCGACCACCCGCAGACTATAGGCGGCGTCCCCCACGCAATGCGAGTACATCAGTAGCTGCCGAACGGTGCGGTTGGAAGCACTTCGAACCGCCGACGATTCCGCCAAATCGACAGAGGCACTAGCCCCAGCAGGAACAGCAGGTCGGACCAATCCAGGGATCCGCCACCGCTGTCGCTGCCCGATTCAGGCGGGTTTCCCGCAGGCGGCGATTGGACCGTGACATCCGCGCTTACCGTCGGACTCGCGCCGCCCGCACCAGTGCAACGCAACGAAAATGTCGCGTTCGCGCTGAGATTTGAAATCGCTTCGGTGCCGTTGGCGCTCTTTGAGCCGGACCAACCGCCGGACGCAGTACATGACGTCGCATTCGTCGACGACCATGTGAGCGTGGTACCGCCACCGCTTGTCACCGTGGTGGGTGATGCCGACAACGTCGCCGTGGCCGCCGGCATGCCGGAACTCACCGTCACCATCGCGCTCGTCGAAGCGCTGCCTCCGCTTCCCGAGCAGTTAAGGGTAAACGTGGCACTCGCCGTCAGGTTGCTGATAGCCTGCGACCCCGTCGTTGCTTTCGTACCTGTCCATGCATCGGAAGCCGTACAAGAGGTCGCATTCGATGACGACCAGGTGAGCGTCGTACTGCCGCCGCTTGTCACCGTCGCCGGATTTGCCGTCAACGAGACGGTCGGCGCCGGTGTGGGTGCAGTCGTTGCGATCGTCACATCAACCGATCGCGTCACCGTTTGCCCGTTGCCCGTGCAAGCCAGCGTGAATGTCGTAGCCGTGGTGAGCGGGCCGACACTTTGCGTTCCCGAAGTTGCCTTGGAGCCCGACCATCCGCCGGAACCTGTGCAGGAGGTCGCGCCGGTGGTTGACCAGGATAGCGTGGAGTTGGCTCCGCTCTGAACTGAAGTCGGGCTTGCGCTCAAGCTGACGATGAGATTCGTGCCTCCGCCGCCAACGGCTGAGCCGCGCGGAATGACCGCCCAGTTTGGATAGTCGGTGAAGTTGATTTGTGGGCTCGACGTGAGCATGCGGTCCCATCCGGCCTGCGCGCCAGCAGCGCCTGCGTCGACGGCGGTAGCCAGTGCCGGGCGCAGGTTCGCTACGTAGCCGTCCGGCAGATCCGGATACCCATCCATCGTGCCACCCGCGGCGCAGCTGGTATTGGCACCGAAGTTCTGCGCGTAAAGCGTGGCGAAATTCGGCCACCAGTCAGTGTTGCTCGTGCCGACGACGAGGTGATACGAGGCGGCCTTCTTATAGCAGTAGTCCGTCGTGCCCATGCGTCCGCTTGGGAACTTCGCCTTGAAGTTACGCATCTTCGTCGCCGGGAAACCGAGGTCGACCAGGTAGCCCATGGAGAACGTGTAGAAGTCGTCCATCCAAGGGGCGAAGAGATCGAAGCCGTCATAGGACTGGATCGCACCGAGCGCATTCGCGGATGCATTGTCCGGGTACTTCGCCTCCATCGCTTCCAGGTTGTAGCGGACGCTGTTCACGAGCACAGCTTTGTTCGGATGATCATCCGGCGTCGCATAGGCAGCCTGCCCCAGGTTGCGCAGCGTCCAGGCCATGCCGCGCACCTGCCCGGCCATGATTCCCTTCTCGCCTTGACGATAGCCATCGGGCGGCAAGGGATTGGCCTGCAGATGGTTCCAGCTCGCCCAGAATTGCAGCTCTTCGAGATAAAAGAAGTCGCCCGTCACCAGGTACGAGACGAAGGCGATGGAGGGCTGATGCGCGTCGTCCGGGGTCAGCGGACTATCGTTGGGTGCATCTGGAGTTGAATTCAGTCCGACTTCGGCCTGCGAGAATCGCGTCGTGAGCAAGGGCCGGTCGCCGATGCTTTCGGGCCGTCCTGTTAGCTCATCTCTATAGTGCACCGCATAGGAACCTGCGGAGTCGTCATTCGCGCGCATGGCGTTGAACGCGCGCTCATCCGTGGTGATCGCGTAGACCGACGTCCAGAGCGGCAGCGGGCCAATAGGCGTCGCTCCGCCGGTCGTTGGGAAATATGCCTGCAGATCGCCATTGTCCATCGGCGTGGAATCCTGTCGCATCTGGCTCAGAAACGTCGATGTAATGGTCACATCCGCATAGCGCGGCACGGCGCCGGTGCTTTGCAGATACGTCTTGTCCTGCTTCACGTAGACGTCCGGGTTCGCGCCCCACCAGAAACGCTTGTGCCAGCGCGCGTGGTGGTAGTGCTTGATGCTTGTCGTGTAGACCGTCGATCCCCCAACGAGCACGTTCGCGTCGTACGTGAACGAATTCGGCTGCTGCACCATGGTCCAGCCGTTCTCAACCACGACATCGACACGAACGCGATTGATCGGCTGGCCGGCGAACGCGCGCACGTGAAAGTACGCGGCGAGGTGCGGGTGTGGCGTGCCGGACGAAGTTTTCACCGATCCTCCGACAATCCACTCGGAAACCAATGGCCCGTTCAGCCACTGCGTCACCGTACCCGACTGCAGGAAATCACGTGCTTTCGCCGTGTACAGAGTCCCGCCGACGTTCAATCGCACTTCCGCGTCGAACGACGTGGCAAGCAGATTCGCCAGCGTCACGGCTGCGCCGCCCAGCGCCGTGCCTCCTGTCACGAGCTTGACGGTCTGCGCGCCACCGGCCGCCAACGCTGGTACCCGGGCGGTTAGTACGGCATGGCGCAGGGAGCCGTCACCGTGTGTTGCCTTCCTGTCCACCTGCAGCGGGACGGCCGTGCCATCGCTGGTGGACGCGGTAATAACCGCGCCGGCCGGGACGTCGCCCGGTTTGAAAACCTGGCCGAAGGTTACAGGTACGTCAGCCTGCGGGCTCGACGAAGACGTCGAGATCGTCACCGTCGTAACGTCGGCCGCGTTCACTTCGCCGGCAACGGTGCCGAGGGTGATCGCGACTATGGCCGGCAGCGCGGCCGCGCGTGGGTGAACCGCATTGCGCACCGGCGCGCAGCCCGCGAGCAGCACGACAGCTAGAAATCCGACGACCAGCCAGTCGAGCGAGCCACCGCCACTGTCCGCATTGTCCATGCCCGGCGCAGGCGAGGAATTCGTGACCGTGACTTGTGCCGAAGCGTCTTGCGAGCCTCCCGCGCCTGTGCAAGTCAGCGTGAAGGACGTCGTCGCTTGCAGCGCCGACGTCTGACGTGTCCCGGAGGTATCCACCGACCCGCTCCAGCCGCCGGACGCACTGCACGACGTGGCATTGGTCGATGACCAGGTCAGGGTCGATGTCTCGTTGGTTGCGACGTTGGCAGGGTTCGCTGTCAGCGTTACTGTTGGAGCCGGGGCCGATGTGACGGACACAGATGCGGACTGCGAGACGTTACCACCAGCGCCATTACACTGCAGGCTAAACGTGCTGTTGGCGCTCAGAGCGCCGCTCGACTCCGTACCGGAGCTCGCCTTGGCGCCGGACCAGGCGCCCGAAGCAGTACAGCTCGTCACATTGGCGGATGACCAAGTGAGCGTGGTGCTACCGCCGCTCGCGACACTGGTCGGATTTGCTGAAAGAGCAAGTGTTGGCGCGGCGACCACGGCCACCTGTGCCGATGCTTGGCCGGTTCCGCCCGATCCGTTGCACACAAGGTTGAAAATGCCGCTCACGGTCAGCGGCCCGACTGACTGGCTGCCCTGCGTCGCCTTGGCTCCAGACCACGCACCGCCTGCCGTGCAAGCGGTTGCGTTGGACGAGGTCCAACTCAGGGTGGAGGCGCCGCCCGACGCGACCGACGCCGGATCGGCGGAGAGCGTGACGGTCGGCGCCGGTGTGGAAGACGCCACCGTAACGGTCGCGGACTTGGTCGTCGCAGTTCCCCCGGATTTTGAGCAGGCGATCGTGAATGACGTGGTCGCGGCAAGGGGTCCCACGCTCTCGCTGCCGGAGGTCGCCTTTGCGCCGCTCCAGCCTCCCGAGGCCGTGCAAGCGTCCGCATTGCTGGAGCTCCATGTCAGCGTCGAGGATCCTTGAAGACTCACCTGGGTTGGCGAAGCGGAGATCGACACGGCGGGCGCCTGAGGCACCGCAGTGCCACCGAGCTTGTAGACATACACATTGCCGTCAATCTGATTGACGGCGATGAACAGGTCGAGCGAAGGGATGTAGCGAAAGCGTCCGTAGGTGCCCTGCGGATTCCCGGCCGTGGGTGTCGCGCTGCCGGAGATCGGCGCGAGCGCCTGCCAGGTCCATGTGCCGTTGCGAAGATCAGCCGCCGGCGTGAGCCGATATACCGTACCGCCTCCCGTCCAACCGACGAACGTACCCGAAGGTGAATGGAATTCCAGACCGATGCTCGAGCGCCCCTCGAGTGCTGTGTCACCGGAACTGTGGGCGATGTAGGTGGAGCCGGGGTTCGCGAGATCCCACACGACGACGCCAACCTTCTGGTTGCCAAGTGGACCGCCCCCCTGATAGCCGCCAACACCAATCATGATATGCCGACTCGGATCAACAGCAGTCTTGTGATAGATCTGCACGTACCCGAGATTGTCGTTGTACGTCTTTTGCACACCTGTCGAGCTATCGAAGCTCTCCAGCAGTGTGTCGCCGGGACCGCGGTGCCAGATAAGGCCCGTACCCGCGTCGAATGCAGCACTCGTACCCTGTACGCTCGTCTTGGTACGCGGGTACGCGCTGACCGGATCCCACTGATTGTTGCCTGGGTCGAAGCCAAAGATCTGCAGGTTTTCGGAACCGGTCGTCCACGTCGACCCGAGTCCGAAGGAAATCATTTTCTTGACGGTCGGGTCGTAGACGAGCAGATCGTATGTATGCGTCGAGCGCGGCTTGCCGTCCGCATATGTCGAGCTATCTCCTGCTGAAGCGGCGCTC
>Ga0153915_10001108_pt1 | contig 24843 bp, 18 predicted proteins | sample Opewatmetagenome_2_FD_107003 | JGI IMG/M metagenome (GOLD analysis project Ga0153915, IMG submission 107003) | Freshwater wetland microbial communities from Ohio, USA - Open water 3 Core 3 Depth 3 metaG | ecosystem: Environmental > Aquatic > Freshwater > Wetlands | place: USA: Ohio, Lake Erie...
AACCTACAATGCAACAGGGAGCGGAAGCGACTCCGGGATCTTTTTAAAGGATGGGGCTGTTATAAATGCCGCAGGCAATGACTCTGCCACGGGTGGAGAGGTCTCCCTGGTTTCGGAAGGGGGCATTGTAAGCCTTGCATCCGGTTCCTCCATAGACGTATCTGCCGGAGGACAGGGAGATGCCGGCAAGATCGAGATCGTCTCTCCCATATACACTGCGGTTCTGGATGGAGATCTTTCAGGCAATGGCGGTGATGGTGGTACGGGCGGGTCCTTCTCACTCGATACCGCATCCATAGGCGATCTCGGCGATATTATCACTATACTTTCCACAGGGGGCTTCGACGACTCCATAGAACTGAGGGCAAGGACCGGAGACATCACCCTTGCGACAGGAGAGGAGATGACCGCAGGGACGGTGAAGATATCTGCGGACGGCAGCGACGGGGGAGGGGATATCAATATATACGGGACCATCGATGCCTCAGGGGCAACGGATGGGGCAATCATTGAACTCTACACAGGGGGAGATCTTAACCTCTATTCGGGAAGCAGCCTCATAGGGTCGGCGACAGGCTCCGACATCATGTTGAGCGGAAAGGATGGCCTTGCATTCAAGGAGGGGGCGATCATAGATGCCGGAGGTAGGGGGGATGTGACCTTCAGGTCCTATCGATCGGATACGGATGAACTGGATATGACACTGGAGGGCGCCGTGATCGGCACTGATACGATCACGGCAGAATCGGTGAAGGTCTATGAGGATGACGACAGCACGGTGGACAGCAGCGATATCTCATCACTTATGACCGATACCGCATCATATATGGCCGATGCCTTGACCCTTAAGAAAGCCCTTTTCAGCGATCTGACTGTAGATGACGGGACAGAACTCTATTTCACGCCAGGTATAGAGATCGACAGCACAGGCGACCTGACTATAAAGAATGACTGGGATCTCACATCATATCGTTATGACACGGATGGCGACGGCACCAGCGAGACGGCCGGCGCCTTTATCCTGAGGGCGGCGGGAGCCATCACCATCAACGGCAGTATCACAGATGCCCCCATGGAGAATACCGCCCTTTGGGAAGAGACAGCCCTTCAGGGGTGGGACATATACCTCTCCGCAGGCGCTGACCTGACGGCGGCAGATCCGGTGAAGACCTCCACGGACGCAGAAGGGGGGGACCTGATGATAAAGAGCGGCACGCTGGTATATACTGAAAGAGGCGACATATCATTCTCATCGGCAGGCGACACGGTGATAAACACGGTCAATGTTAATACGCTTGTTTCCTCCAGAACACTGGGATTCAACCTGGGGACATATGACGGGGCCATATACGGTTATATCGGAGGCGACCTTACCCTTAACGGAGGTGCGATACAATCGTCACTCGGGGATATCGATCTTGTTGTAAAGGGCGACCTGGTCCTGACCGGAAAGAGCGGCAAATACCAGGGCACCATAAGGTCCGTAGGCGCTGCCACATCATCGAACCTGAACGATTACGACTCCTATGAGGAGGGCGGCTCCATACACATCGATATAGGGGGCAGTCTGGAAGGCGCACCCACATACAGCAACGGGTGGGACGCACTGAACGGCGACAGCGATGTGTGGGGGGCATCCTTCGGCTCAAGCACCACCAGGGCTGCTGAGGGGATAGTGGCCATGTCGGGCGGGGATATCTATGTAAAGGCAGGAGGCTCCATTACCGCGGCCATAGGGGACTTCGGAGAGGGTGATGTAGATGTATATTCCGGGGGGGACCTGAACGGCAGGTTCCTGGTGGCGGACGGCAAAGGGGAGTTCTATGCAACAGGGAACTTCGGAAACATCGACATATTTAGCGATGGTGTCTATGGCGGCCAGATAGAACTTCTTGACGCACAGGTTTCCCTGACAGTGGGCGGGGAGATCGATATGCTGACTATAGAGAACCCTACCCTTGCAAACGACGACTTCTATGGCCAGTCCTCATGGAATATGACCTATACCGTTGATACCAGCATAACCGTCGAGGCCATAACAGGTGACGTGGGACTGACCTCTGACTCCGTGTTCTATGCCGCCCAGGGTGAAATGCAGGAGATGCTCCCTGCAAACGTATCCATATCAGCAGGCAACGACATACTGTTATACAGCGATATCATAATGGCCCCGTCAGAGGACGGACAGCTTGAACTCTCGGCGGGCGGCGACATTAGCGGTGAGTATACGGACGGAGACGTTGTTTCCAAGGCGCATATATACATGTCTGACCTTGACCCTGATGATGTATATGGCGATCAGACAGAGGCACTGGGGAATTCCAAATCCGCCGTGGCATCCCTGATTGCCTCCTTTACCAACTATGATGCCCACAGCGGGGTCCTCCATGATGGAGACGATAACCCAGTGATCATAGAGGCAGGCGGGGACATTGAGGATATCATGCTATTCCTTCCCAAGGCAGCGGAGATCACCGCAAGAGGGGACATCAGGGACATATACTACGACGGCCAGAATACCGGTTCTAATGACATATCCGTGATCAAGGCTGGAGGGGACATCTATTTCTCCACCGACCTCTCAACAACCGGCTACCAGACCGGGATCATCCAGGGAGGTCCAGGGACCCTTATAGTGATTGCAAGTGGCAGCATCGACCTTGGGACCACCGATGGGATACAGATGATCGGAAATCAGTATAACTCCTACCTGAGCGATGATGAAAATGATCTTATCCTGCTTGCAGGCATTGACCTGGATGTCACTGCCGATAAACTCCAGACATTTTTCAGCGACCTCAAAGAGTCTGGGACCGAATATAGTAAACTTCTAGCTGCTGGCGACGACGGGGCCGATGCGGTGGTGGATGATGCACGGGAGAAGATCATCGACGCACTCCTGGGGGAGGCCGAGAAAGGCACTGGCAATATAGATATGGTAAACTCCCAGATAGATGTAACGGGCGGCTCGGGCAGCATCTATATCATTGCCATGGGGGATATCAACGTAGGGAAGTCCTCATTCAGCACATCAGGGGATACGGCAAGCGACTCAGGTATCTATACCACGGCAGGGGGTTCCATAGACATATATTCGGTAGGGGACCTCAATGTCAACGAATCCAGGGTGATGACCTTTGAAGGCGGGGACATTATAGTCTGGACGGACGACGGGGACATAAACGCAGGACGGGGCTCAAAGGCCTCGGTAAATGCATCACAGGCCTATGCGGTCTATGATGAGGATACGAATACCTGGACAATCGAATGGGAGGCCCCTGCCGTGGGAAGCGGGATACGCACCCTGACCTTTGACCCTGACGGATATGCCGGGCCAAAAGAGGCGCCGACAGCAGGGGACCTGTATCTCTTTGCCCCTGAAGGCGATATAGATGCCAGTGAGGCCGGGATCTCGGGAACAAACGTCATCCTCGGCGCGACGGAGATAGTGAATGCCCAGAATATAAGCTTTTCACAGGGGTCTGTAGGCATGCCGGTTTCCACTGCATCTGTAAACCTCGGCGGGATCTCAGGCATGAGCAACCTTACGGACACGGGCAGTATGATCGAGGAGGCCACAGCCGCCATATCCGAGTCGAGGGAAGAGTCCCTGGAAAAGGCAATGGAGACATTGACGGATTTTATAACCAGATATCTCAATGTGGAGGTCCTGGGATTTTATGAGGAAGAGGAAACTGAATAGTACAGGTTGAATGTCGATGGTTGTTAAAACGATTGAGGGAAGTCGTCCGGATGGGATCTCGATTCGGAAGAAAAAAATGATTCGAAAGCGAGGAATGGAAGGTGAAAAACTTTTTTAAAATGATGATTTTTGTGTTAATGGCAGCGAGCTTCTTTCTTGGCGATACAAGTTTTGCTGAAGAGAGCAATTGGTGGAATGAGAATTGGCAATACAGGAAAAAGATCACCTTTGATACAACCCAGACAGGATCTGACATCAAGGAGAATCTGGTCGGGATTCCGGTGCTTCTCAGACTCCATTCGGGCAATCTGGATTTTACAAAGGCACTGGAAAACGGCTCTGATATCAGGTTTGTAAAGGCAGACGACAAGACCGAACTCAAGCATCATATAGAGTACTATGACACCATTGATGAGATGGCGCTTGTATGGGTTAATGTTCCCATGATCTCCGGAGCATCCAAACAGGATTACATATGGATGTATTACGGTAATAAGAACGCGATGGGCGGACAGGACGCCGGTGGAACCTATGACGCCAATCAGGTCGCCGTTTATCACCTTGGCGAGGCTGAAGGCAGCCCGTCCGACTCGACATCCTACAAGAATAATGTAGGCTCTGTCATGGCCACCCAGGGCATGTCGATGGTTATCGGAAACGGGATCAGCATGAACGGCGCAGGCGACAGGATCATTATCCCGTCATCTCCTTCCCTGAATTTTAAGGACGGGATTACCTTTTCAACCTGGATAAAGATCCGGACATCACAGAATGACGCATGCCTTTTTGCTGTAAAAAGCAAGGATCAGACCCTTGATGTAAGGATTAATGGGACAAAGATCTATACGGTGCTTAAGGAAGGTGAAAAAGTACTGGGCACAACTGAGCAGACTGTGGATATCTCACTTGATGCATGGCATAACCTTGCCGTGACCGCAGGGGCAAAACAGCGCATGACCGTATTTCTCGACAGTCTTAAGATGACATGGACGGATATAGAGTCATTCAAATTTGAAACTGTGACGGATATGGTAATCGGATCGGATGTGAACAGCGGGGCATACTTTTCAGGCGACCTTGACGAGATAAATATATCCAATGTCATAAGGTCCGATGCATGGATAAGAGGATTGGATGTGGCAGAGGGACCTGAGAGCCTGCTGGCCGGATTCGGAGATGAGGAAATGTCGGAAGGCGGCGGGGAAAAGGGCCTTTATCTCTCGACCATAATAAAGAATATTACGATCGATACAATAGTCATAATAGCGATCTTAACAGTGTTCGCCATGATAAGCTGGATAATAATGATCAGCAAGGGATACAATATCTGGTTGATGGAGCGGGACAACAAGGACTTCGTTGAATCCTTTAAAAAGACGCAGGATCTTATGGGCCTAGAGAATAAGGATGATGAATTCGGATCATCTCCTCTTTACAGTTTATATCTTGATGGGTGCCGGGAGGTCAAGGCACTTGTCGGGGATGCAGTTAAAAATAATCGTCGCAGCAGGATGACCAGGAATGCCCTTGAGGCGGTTAAGATCTCCATTGAAAGGGTTTACATGAAGGAGACCCACAAACTCAACGCATGGATAGTCTTCCTTACTATGGCTATAACAGGCGGGCCGTTTTTGGGGCTTCTGGGCACGGTATGGGGGGTCATGAACGTATTCGCATCCCTGGCCGAAGCAGGCGAGGCAAGCATCATGGCGGTTGCCCCGGGTGTTTCTTCGGCGCTGGCCGCTACGGTCTGCGGTCTCCTCGTGGCGATCCCGGCCCTCTTTGGATATAACTACCTTACAGGCGGGATTAAAAGGATTTCAGGCGATATGGATCTTTTTATATCTGAGTTTATCGCAAAACTTGAGCAGGAAGAGGAGCAGTAAAAATGACAAGACGAAGGGGCGCAGGTTCGGAACAAAAGGCATTGGATGAGATCAATGTTACGCCGCTGCTTGACCTTGCATGGGTCTTGCTGGTGGTGTTTGTAATCTGTGTAACGGCATCTGTTCAGGGTGTCAGGGTAAATCTCCCCAAGGCAAGCGTCACTCAAAGCCTGGTAAAGCCGAAGACCAAGGCTATAACCATCAACTCCGCCGGCCAGATCTACCTGGACGCCTATCCTGTGACCATGGAGGAACTTGAAAACCTCCTGAGGCAGTATAAGTCATCTGATTCGGATCTTCCTGTTGTTATAAAGGGAGATGAGCAGATCTTTTACAAGAAGATTATAGAGATACTGGACCTGCTTCAGAGACTTGAGATCACCCAAATGGGTCTTGTTACACAGAAACTCGTCAAATAGGGAAATATCGCATATGGCTGATAAGAAAAAGAAGAAAAGAAAGAGGTCGCCGGTTGCAGGATGGGTCATCCCATCGCTGGTTACTGTAATCATCTTTTTTACAGTCGGCGTCTGCGTTAAAAATATGATGAGCACTGATGAGTCAAAGAGGAGACGGCAGATACAGATGATAAAGGTCCTGGAGCCCCAGGAGCCTCCCAAAAAAATAGAGGAGGAACCGCCCGAACCGGAGGAGCAGGAGGAGATAAAGGAGGAGATCCAGGAGATCAGCCAGGAGGAACTTGCGCAGCAACCCGAGCAACAGGATGTGAACAATAATCAGGATAACACGCCTGCGGGTGATAACCTGGGGCTTGATGCGGATGGATCGGCGGGTTCCGACGGATTCGGACTTGTAAGCAATAAAGGCGGGAAATCCCTGATAGGAGGTTCCGGATCAGGAGATTCCGGCAATGACTCTCTTGCCAGTAAATACGGCTGGTATATACAGAAGGTCCAGGATGAGATCAGGGAGTATCTGCAGAAGGAGCTTGAGAAAGACGGAGGGATCCCGGAAGGCAATCTTCAGGCAACTTTAAAGATAGTCCTGGATGAAGAAGGAAGGATAACGAAGTACGATATCCTGGGGTCTTCAGGCAGCAATAAAATGGATAACGCGATCCTGATCGCGATGAAACAGATAAAGATAGATGAATCTCCTCCTGATGGGATGCCCAAGGCCATTAAGATCAGGGTTTCATCAAAGGGATAGGTTTTGAGTTTGAAATGGGATTATCAACCACAAGGTTAATTTATAACTCGGAGAAATTTAATGAATAAGTTTATCAATATACTGACGGGCATTTTATTAATTGTTTTCATGACCCTGTTGAGTGTTCAGGGTTATTGTGAAGAGCTGGACACAACAGAGACGGCTGTTGAGACGACAGGCGCAATTGAAAAATCTGTTGAAACGGAGGCCATTGATGCTCCGGCTGCTGTGACGGATGCTGCTGTTGAGACGCCAGAGAAGAATACCATTGAGGCCCTAGTCGGTCTGCTGCTTGAGAAAGGCGTCGTGAATTCCGAAGAGGCAGACAGGTTTGTAAAGATGTACAAAAGCGAAATCCGATCAAAGGAGAGGAAGGGAAACGTTGTTACAATCATCCCCGACCAGAATGAGGATGAATATTATAAACAGATAACCGAGGACGCAAACAGCGAGATTAAAAAGGACGTCGCAAAGACAAAGGACAACCTGGATTTTGTAACCACGGAACTCAGATCCAGAACCAGCCAGTTGGATGACAGGGTGACAGAGGTGGAAAGGAAGCTTTCCGAAGATGTCAGTAAACAACTCTTGAATTCCGCGTGGACGGAACGGGTAAGATGGGGAGGAGATATAAGGATCAGATACCAGAAGGATCTCTATGATGATGAAAATTATGATTCCCTTTATGATCCTGATAAGAATGAGATAGTCAACACGACAGTGGATCGATCCAGGTACCGATACAGGATTCGCCTTGAGGCGGAGGCAGATATAATGAAGAAAGGCGCTGAGATAAATATGGGAGAGATCAAGATGGGTGCGCGTCTGGCCTCAGGAAACACGGATGACCCTGTTTCCACAAACGAAACCATGGGGGATTATTTTAATAAAGATAAGATCACTCTGGATAAGGTATATCTTAAATGGTCCTATAAACCTGATTCCCTAATATGGGGGAGGGCGCCTTCGGTCACAGTCAATATCGGCAAGTTTTCCAATCCATGGTTCTCAACGGAGCTTGTATGGGATAATGACATCAACTTCGAGGGTCTTGCAATGACAATCGAGAGCGACACGCTTCTGGAGCATCTATTAAAGGGATTCTTAACGGCTGGGGCCTTTCCACTTCAGGAACTGGAATTGTACCAGAAAGACAAATGGCTTTTTGCCGGACAGATCGGTCTTAAGTACGAACAACCTTTGGGGCTGAGCGGAAAACTTGCCGCCGCATATTACGATTTTAAGGGGACATCCGGGGCGTTCTTTGACGATGCAAGCGGGACCTATACCAATAACTCCGAACCTGTATTCCGTCAGGTGGGGAACGCACTTTTTGATATCAATACCAATTCTTCCTATGAGACCTGGGCCTTGGCCGCAGATTATAAGCTTCTCAATATAACCGCAGAATTTGATTATACCCGATGGTTCCCGTTTCATATTATATTCAACGCGGATTATGTAAGAAATATCGGATTTGACAGGGAAGAAGTATCAAAAAGGATGAATTACAGTGAATATCCCGAGGAGATAAAAGGATACCAGCTCGGGCTTACGGTCGGATATCCGACCCCAAGGGACTTCGGCGAATGGAACTCCTCTCTTTCCTATAAACACCTGGGTGCTGACGCAGTAATGGACGCCTTTACCGATTCGGATTTCTGGCTCGGCGGGACAAATGCAAAAGGCTGGATACTCGGAGGACAGTTCGGCTTATCGGAGAGGTTCTGGCTGACCGGACGCTGGATGTCGACGGATGAGATCCTCGGCGTTCCTATTTCAATAGACAGATTCATGTTTGATCTTAATGCGAGGTTTTAATCTTATGTTGCGTTTTAAGTCGATAATCATAATCGGTCTGATTTTATGCGGGTTCGGCCTTTCAGGGACGCTGTTGTACGGGAATATGAAATTAAAAAAGGAGATCCGTCTGGGCCAGGAGATGATTGATGATTTAAATAAGAAGAAAGAAGGGATATACAAAAAATATCAGGAAAAGAACTCTCTTTCTACACAACTGTCGCGCACGAAATCATCCCTTGAGGCTGCGGTTGTAAAGAATCAGGAGGAGGTTAAAAAGCTTGTCCAGGAGAAGGACAACAGTCTTGCAGGCAAAAAGATCCTTGAGAGTGATATGGAAGAAAAGGCAAAAAATATAGCCTCGCTTGAGGCAGATATCAAGAACCTTAAAACGCAACTGGAAGATGCTCTCCAGGAAAAAAAAGAGGCTGAGACAAAGCATCTTTCTGATATCAGTGATCTTGGGAAAAAGCTAAATGATCTTGGCCAGGAAAAAAAGGATCTGCAGGCGGATGTGAAAAAGGTGAATCAGGAACTTGATAAGTCCAGGACTCACAATGCGGAGCTCTGCATCCTGGCGGAAGAGATACTGAAAGGATATAAAAACAAAGGTGTATTTACCTCTATGCTGGAAAAAGAACCGTTTACCAAGGTTAAAAAGGTTGAACTTGAAAGGTATGTCCAGGAATACCAGGACAAGATAGAAAAACACAAACAAACACAATAAGCTTTATAAAAAATGATGCGTCAGGTTGCAGATTTAAGAATTTGCTTTAAAGATTGCGGACCGGACCAAAGAAAAGGAAGAGTTAGAAAGAGTATGAAAAGAAAAAAACATATCCTCGTTGTAGATGATGAGCCCGATATCCTCCAAATGATGGAGTACCATCTGACTAAGGAGGACTTTCATGTTACCTGCGTTACAACCGGCGAGGAGGCAATAGAGGCGGCAATAAATCATCCCCCTGATCTTGTTATCCTTGATATTATGCTTCCGGGGATAAACGGATTAGATGTTTTTAAACGGCTTTATAATGAACCGAATACAAAACAGGTGCCGGTTGTATTCCTGTCGGCCAAGTCAGATGAACTGGATATCATTATCGGGCTTGAACTTGGGGCATGTGACTATGTTACAAAACCATTCAGTTTGAAGGTCTTAATATCCAGGATTAAAGTAATTTTGGAGAGACAGATCCATAAAAAAATAGAACAGTCTGTACCGGATACAATCAAGATACGCAATCTTGAAATCTTTCCCGGCAAGCAGAAGGTTTTTTTTAAAGGCAAGACAGTAAGGCTTACACATGCCGAATTCAGGATACTGGAACTGCTTTCAAGAAAACCGGGTTGGGTGTTTTCCAGGATGAATATCATGGAGTCTATCCATAACCTGGGGGACGCAGTGACTGATCGCTGCATTGATGTCCACATTTACGCTCTGCGAAAAAAGCTGGGGCCAGGAAAAGATTATATCGAAACTGTGCATCATGCAGGCTATCGGCTTGTCGACTGACCACTCTTCTAATAATTATCTAACGTATCTTTTGCAATCTCTTAACATATCGTTGTTAGTTTCATAATACTGAAGGCTAAAGATACATGAGCAAACTTTAAAGAAAAGGTAAGATATGCCCTTGAAAAAAATATTTATTATATCATTTCTTCTGATAATCATCCCTTTATCCATATCTCATGCCCAGGATCAATATTTGATAGGGTCGGGTGATGTGCTCGACATATATGTATGGAAAGATGAGGCCTTAACCAGGCAGGTCTTGGTCCCTCCGGATGGTGTAGTATCTTTTCCCCTCATAGGTGAAAAAAAGGCGACCGGACTGACGGTGTCCGAGTTGGAAAAAGTATTTGCTGAAGGGCTTTCCAAGTATCTTTCTGATACCCCGGTTACAGTCAGTCTTCATGCCGCAAATAGCCTGACAGCATATGTCATAGGGAAGGTGAATAAACCGGGGCAATTCCCCATAACCCTTGATACCAATGTGATGCAGGCCCTTTCCATGGCAGGCGGGCTCGGCACATTCGCGGATTCAAAGAAGATAATTGTGTTAAGACAAGAGGAAGGAAGAAATATAAAACTCAACTTTAATTTCGACGAGGTTAAAAAAGGGGATAACCTGGAACAAAATATCATGCTTAAGAGAGGTGATGTCATTGTCGTCCCCTAGCCTCATTCGTATGCAGGGTCTCGTTGGCTTAAAACTGAAGGTTATTCTTTATTTTATTATTTCAGGCATTATCCATGTATCCACGAACAGTGCCGCGGAAGTGACAATGACGGCATCAGGGGCATCCAGGCTGGAATATAATGATAATATCATGTTCTCAAGAACCAATCCCGACGATGATATGATCCTCCTGATCAGGCCGGGACTGGACCTCGGATATAAAACCGAACAACTAGAACTGAGTTCCGAGATTTCCGCGGACATATTACGCTATAAGAAACATTCGAATCTGAATGGCGAGTACGTCTCCCTTGACATGGAAGGCAGATTAAACCCTGTGGAAAGACTTCAACTGAATGCCGGCATTTCAGGTATCAAAGATACTACACTTGATTCGGAACTACAGGAGACAGGCATTTTAATAACGAGGGATAACAGGATGACATTAAACGCAGACGGCGGGGTTTCATATAATATAAATGAACAGTCCGATGTAGGCATAGCATATTCATTCGCAAAGATTGATTATGATTCGGAAAACAACACAGGTTATAAAGGCGACTCCATATCCTTAACATACAACAGGCGCATGATGAATATGAAGGATGTCTTTACACTCCAACCCTATTGCTCCCGCAATGATTCCGGCATGTATAATGTTGAAAACCTGGGTTTGTATGGGGGATGGGCCAGACAGATTAACGAGACCTGGTCACTGAGCGCCGCTTTGGGAGTAAGGCGTACGAAGACATCTTATCTTTTGGGGAATCTCTTTTTATGGGAGGAAAAAAAATGGGGGGGGCTGGCGGATATTTCGCTGAAAAAGAGCTGTGAAACCTGGGGCGTAGATGTTGGTTTAAACAGAGACCTGAGCTACAGCACCTATGGAGATCCGATAGAAACGGATCGGCTGAACCTGGAATTAAGAAAAGATATTTCTGAAGCGCTGTCCGGCATCATCTCGGTGAGTTTGTCCAAGTCCGAGTCGGACAGCAATTTGAGCAGATCATTAAGACGTGATTCATGGTATCTCAGTATTAATCCTTCATTACGCTACAAGATAGCGAAGAGAATTAGATTGGATCTGAGTTATTCCTATTCATATGATAACAACAGACTCTTGAAGGCGTCTAGGGGCGTTGACCGGGATATCTTCAGGATTGCTTTGAACTATGGATTTCTGAAACAGCTTTGATTAAATAATATAGCACCCTGGGCCGCTTGCAGCAGGGATTATTAAGTCTCATCTCCATATGGAATGGGATAGCGTGAGATGACAATATAGCCTTCTCCTATTATGAGGAAATACACTACATGAATGAAAAAACTGATTTTAAAATTATTAAAGATATCATAAGGCGGAGACGGAAGAGCTTTCTCTTCAGTTTTCTGGGTATTTTTATCATATCAATTATAATAGCCCTGTTCTGGCCCTCCACCTACCGGGCTACATCTACTATATTGATTGAAAACCAGATGATCCCTGAAGAATATGTCCAGACAACCATTACAAGTTTTGTCGAGGAGCGACTGGCAGCGATCACACAGCAGATTATGAGCAGGTCGAGACTCCTGGAGATTATTAAAAACTATAATCTCTATCAGGAAATGACAGACAGGTACACAACGGAAGAGATCGTCGATAAAATGAAAAATGATATCACGTTTGAACCTAAAACCGCAAATGTGATTGATCGGCGCACGGGGAAGGCGACAGAGGCAACCATATATTTCACCCTCTCTTATGAAGGAAAAGAGCAGGCCAAGGTGGAAAAGGTGGCGAATACCCTTGCTTCCCTGTACCTGGAATTGAATCTTAAAAGCAGGGAAGAGCTTGCCTCCAACACCACGGGTTTTCTTGATAATCAATTGTCGGAATTAAGGGAACAGGTCAACGGGTTTGAACAGAGCATCAGCGAATTTAAAAAAATCCATATGGGCGAATTGCCTGAATACAATTCCATCAATATACAGACATTGCAGCAATTGAAGGCCCAGCTCGATACGATAGATATCCAGATAAACTCCCTTGAAGAAAGGAAGATCCTGTTACAGGGACAGCTTGCCGGATTGGATCCCCTTATGTCTGTTATCACTGAAGACGGAAAGGCCGTTATGAATCCAAGTGATCGTCTGAAATATCTAAGGATGGAGCTTATCAGCGCCGGCAGCAAAATGTCCAAGGATCACCCGGATTATATAAAACTGAAAAAGGAGATAGTGGAACTTGAGAAACAAACCGCCTCTGTCGAGGACGGCAATGTCAGGATCAAAAAACTGAATGAACTGGAAACCAAACTCGCAGAAGCTAACGGCAAGATGGGGGAAAAACATCCGGATATCATAAATCTTAAAAAAGAGATTGCCGCACTCCAGAAAGAAATTGAAGAAGGTAAGGCAAAAAAGACGGTTCAAAGCGCAAGCGGCATTGAAAACCCGGACAATCCTGCATATATCAATATCAAGACCCAGATAGCTTCGGCAGACATGGACATACAGGGGTTCAAGGAACGGAAAAAGAACATTGAAGGACAGATCGTATTTTATCAACAAAAGCTGGCCGCTGCCCCGGCAGTTGAACAGGAATATAATGAACTGCAACTGGATTACCAGACAGCCAGGGCCAAATATGCCGAGATAAGCAATAAGCTTATGGAGGCAAAGGTATCGCAAGGCATGGAAGAAACCCAGCGAGGTGAGCGGTTCACTATCATCGATCCCGCTCAGTTTCCTGAAAAACCATCCAACCCAAACCGGCTGGCAATTTTAATTATCGGATTTGTGCTGGCACTCGGGGCAGGGATAGGGATAGCTGCGGTCAAGGAGACTGTTGACAGATCAGTGAAGACCTCGGAAGAAATGATTTCTATCACAGGCGTACCGGTACTGTCTTCTATCGATTTAATCGTAACGGGCTATGAAAAGAGGGCGCGTATGATAAGGAAAATAACATGGGCCATAGCCATTATTGCAGGCATTGTGATCGGGATGCTGGTCTTTAACAGTTTTATAATGCCGATTGATGTCGTCGGTGCAAAGATAGAAAGAAGAATCAATAGAATCCAGCCAATGTAATCGAAATCCTTTTATGAAGAAAAGAGAGTTTAAAAAATGGAAAGAACTTATGAAAATGGCAGGGAAGGCGGAACAGTGAAACAGGATACGGGCGAAGTCAATCCGATTTATTCAATTACCAGGCATGTGAAAATAGATCATAACATCCTGATGAGAAACAAGGTCGTATCCGTATTTCAGGATAATCCGATTCTCGATCAATTAAAGATCCTATATACACAGGTTTTGAACAGGCTTGAAGAGAGAGGGGGGAACAACCTGCTTATTACAAGCCCTGGATATAAAGAGGGTAAAACACTGATCGCAATAAATCTGGCCATAAGCCTTTCCCTGAAGATTGACAGAACAGTCCTGCTGGTTGATGCCGATCTTCGGACACCATCGGTGCATAGCTACATGGGCTTCGCCGCACAGAGAGGTCTTTCGGAATACCTGATGCGGGAGGCAGACATCCCTGAGTTATTGATTAACCCTGACATCTCTAAACTGGTAATCCTTCCGGGAGGCAGACCCCTGCCCAATTCCACTGAACTGCTTGGGTCTCCGAGAATGAAGGAACTGGTTCAACAGATGAAATCAAGATATCCTGATAGAATTATTATCTTTGATTGTCCGCCTTTATTGTCTTCCGCCGATACCCTGGCGTTTATCCCCTTTGTAGACGGGATAGTTCTTGTAGCAGAGTCTGAAAAGACAACAACAGATGATCTGGAAAAGTCAATGGGTCTTCTCGGGAATAAGCCCCTGCTGGGGACCGTCTTCAATAAGGTAAAATAGATTTATCCCCCTGTTTTAAGCAGGGGCAGAGTAAATTGATCCGGCTTATAAAGGATGGATCATGATCCCTTTGTCAGTCACAAAATCATACCCCGTTCAATTAGCAGTAAATTCATTCAATCTGAATAAAACCCTAACAAATTAAGGGTTAAATCGATTTTCAGAAAGCCCGGATCAATGAGACTGGCCGGGGTTTCATGGATTTGTATAGTCGATGATTTTTGCGATTCATTGATATTTGGAGGCGATTACGCGGAGCATGAGATAGATATGATCGGCGTGTGGACAGAAAAGATCGTCCGCCTTCAAGGGGGCGGAGCCTGCACTTTAAACAGGGAATGCTTGTTCGAAATAAATTATTGAATCCAGGTGATCAACTGTCAGAGGCGCAATAAGCAGGGCTGGCCCGCTATGTTTACCCTAAGACTTTTGAATCTTGAACCGTGAACACGATTGTTATTTAACACGAAAGGAAAAACCATGAAAAAAATATTTCTTAAAATATTATATCTAGTAATTGCATCCAGCTTATTTGCCGCTCCTGTTTGGGCCGCTGAAATAAAAGTAGGTATTATAAATACAACAAAGATTATTTCCGATTCCAAGGCAGGAAAAAACGCCAAGAGCTTGCTGTCCAAGGAAATCGAGACAAGACAGGCAACCTTTGCAGCCAAACAGAAGGAGCTGCAGGCCATGAAGGATGAGCTTTCCTCCAAAAACAAAGAGATGACTGCATCCGCATATAATGAAAAATCCGCAAAGTATTCCCAGGCGGGCAAGGAACTGAGCCGCATGAAGAGCGACATGGAAGACGAATTGAAGACCAAGGAGACCGAACTTAGCCAGAAGATCCTGACTGAACTCTCTGACATTGTTTCGGATCTCTGTAAAAAGGAAAAATACACGATCATACTTGAGAAAAAGAATGTCGCTGCCTTCGACAGCGCTGTAGATATAACGGATAAAATAATCCAGCTCTATGACGCTTCGCAGGGTTCCGCAAATTAAAGCGGTTTGAACTGTGACCGTAAATATTAACCTGGAATATTATGGAGCATAATAAATGACAAAACATAATCGCAAAGTTTCCGTTGTAGGTCTCGGTTATGTCGGACTTCCGGTAGCCGTTGCCTTCGGCAAGGTCCAAAGGGCCATCGGATTTGATATAAACACAAAAAGAATAAACGAACTAATGTCCGGATATGACTGTACCGGAGAAGTTTCTCCGGAAGAATTGAAAGAAACCGATATTATGTACACAAACAAGATTGAAGAATTATCGCTTGCCGATTTTCATATTATTGCAGTGCCTACCCCTGTCGATTCTGCAAACCGGCCTGATCTTTCCGCTATGTTGAAGGAATCAGAGACCGTAGGCTGCGCCCTGAAGAGGGGAGATATTGTAGTGTATGAATCTACTGTATATCCGGGTGTTACTGAAGAAGAGTGCGTTCCGGTTCTTGAAAGCGTTTCAGGTCTAAGATGCGGAACGGATTTTAAAATCGGCTACAGTCCTGAGAGGATTAATCCGGGAGATAAGGAGCATACATTTACAAAGATTAAAAAGATTGTTTCCGGGCAGGATGCCGAAACTCTTGAAACAGTCGCCAGGGTCTATGAATCGGTGGTGACGGCAGGAGTACATCGCGCGGCAAGCATAAAAACCGCCGAAGCGGCAAAGGTTATTGAAAACACCCAGCGTGATCTCAATATCGCGTTGATGAACGAACTGGCGATCATCTTTGATCATATGGGAATCGACACTAACGATGTGCTGGAGGCAGCCGGGACCAAATGGAATTTTTTAAAATTCAGACCGGGGCTTGTCGGCGGGCATTGCATAGGGGTCGATCCCTATTATCTGACCCACAAGGCAGAGCAACTGGGATATATACCCCAGGTAATCCTTGCCGGACGACGCATAAACGACGGAATGGGCAAATTCATCGCCCAACGGACCATAAAGGAGATGATCCATAAGGGGCATAATATACTCGGCTCGACCGTGACGGTCCTGGGGATCACCTTTAAGGAAAATTGTCCGGATATAAGAAACTCCAAGGTAATAGATATAATACGGGAACTTGAGGAATATGGCGTCAATGTCCAGGTCCATGATCCCATAGCAGATCCGGATGACGTCTTGAAGGAATACGCGATAGACCTTGTGCACGCCAATAAGCTCAGACCGGCAAGGGCCGTTGTTGCCGCAGTTGCGCACAGGCAGTTTATTGAACAGCCTTTAAATGATTACATGGATATCATGAAGGGATCAGTTCTTGTGGATGTGAAGGGCATCTTCAGTATTGAAAAAATTATAGACCTTGGGATGCATCCCTGGAGGTTGTGAAGAACAGGAAAAAAGCATTGGATATCTGTTAAAGGAATTAAGATGAGTCAATATGAATCAATAAAAAAAGAATTGCGTTATCATCCCAGGAGATGGCTTATCACAGGGGTTGCAGGTTTTATCGGATCAAATCTCCTTGAATCCTTGCTGAAACTGGACCAGACCGTAGTCGGTCTGGATAATTTTGTTACAGGCAAACGGGAAAATTTAAGTGAGGTTAAAAATACAGTCAGTGAAGAACAATGGAATCGATTTAAGCTTATAGAGGATGACATCCAATCCGCCAGAGCATGCTACAATGCCTGTATTGATGTTCAGTATGTCTTGCATCAAGCGGCTTTAGGGTCCGTCTCCCGTTCCATTGAGAATCCGAAGGATTCTAATGATAACAATATAACGGGTACATTAAATTTGATGGTTGCTGCGATAAATACAAATGTAAAGAGATTTGTTTATGCATCCAGCAGTTCCGTATATGGAGATCATCCCGGTCTTCCCAAGATCGAAACGGATATCGGGCGTCCACTTTCCCCTTACGCGGTAACGAAATATGTTAACGAGCTTTATGCGGAACAGTTTGCAGGTCATTATAGGCTTGAAAGCATAGGATTGCGTTATTTTAATGTCTTCGGTCCGCGCCAGGATCCGGAAGGTCCCTATGCGGCTGTTATTCCAAAATGGATTTCTGCGATAATAAAAGGGAAAAAAGTGTTTATCAACGGAACAGGCGAAACCAGCCGGGATTTCTGTTTTATTGAAAATGTAGTTCAGATTAACCTTCTTGCAGCGACAGAAATGAATCCCGGATCGGTCAACCAGGTTTATAATGTGGCAGTCAATGCCAGGACCGATCTGAATCAGTTATTTGAAATGCTTCTCTCCAGGCTTGCGATGGGCAATGAATCCCTGAAGAATATTAAACCGTGTTACCGCGCTTTTCGCGCGGGAGATGTACTGCATTCTCAGGCTGATATCAGCAAGGCCGTTCGATTATTGGGATATTCTCCGACTCACTCTATAGAGCAAGGGCTGGATGAGTCCTTAGCGTGGTATAAAAAGAATCTCGGTTGAAGATGTTATATGAACATTGAACCATTATAAGTGAACCTTTAAATCAGACTATAATGATATGAAAATATTTCTTGTTGCCGGAGCACGGCCGAACTTTATGAAGATTGCGCCCATATATCGCGCATCGCTTAATCATCCTGAGATATATCCCATGATAATCCATACCGGACAGCATTATGATCAGGAGATGTCTGATATCTTTTTTCAGGATCTTGGCATACCGGAGCCGTCCTTTCACCTTAATGCTGGCTCAGGATCTCACGCAATACAAACATCCAGGATCATGACTGTTTTTGAGGGCATATGTGAAAAGGAAAGGCCTGATATTGTTATGGTAGTAGGGGATGTCAACTCAACCCTGGCATGCACCATTGTTGCAAAAAAGCTGAATGTAAAGGTTGCACACGTCGAAGCGGGTCTTAGAAGCTTTGATATGTCAATGCCCGAGGAGATCAACAGGATGGTCACGGATTCCATCACGGATTATTTTTTTGTTACGGAGAAGAGCGGTGTAAGAAATCTAATTAAAGAAGGAAAGCCTGAGGATCGTATCCATTATGTGGGCCACGTAATGATAGACAACCTGCTATATCAGGTGGCCAAGCTGGACGGTACTGATGATTTCCAAACCGCTAAGTTGAAAAAGAAGAATAAAAAATATGCATTCCTGACACTTCACAGGCCGTCAAACGTCGACAATAGGGATGTTTTCGAAGGCATTGCTGAGGCATTGAATGAGATTACGCAATACCGTCCGATATGTTTTCCCGTGCATCCCCGAACAAAAAAGATGATTGCTCAACATGGGATAAACCTTTCCGATAATATTATTTCCCTGCCGCCACTGTCATTTAAGGAATCACTCTTTCTATGGAAGGATGCAGAAGTAGTATTGACGGACAGCGGAGGCCTGCAGGAAGAGACAACGGCTCTGAAAATCCCCTGTGTCACCATAAGAGAAAATACTGAACGGCCGATTACTGTAGATGTCGGCAGCAATGTCCTGGCCGGGACAAATCCGGAAAATATCTTGAAGGCCTATCGTGAAAGCATATTAAAATCAAGATATGCTATGATTCCGCATTTCTGGGATGGCAAGGCGTCAGAACGAATATGGCAGGTACTTATAAATCCGACCGCATAACTTTCTATTCTATAACGAATATTATGTTTAAAAAATATAAGCCTTCCAGATAGATTTTAAAGTGAACATTAATAACAATTCAGAGGCAATAATATGAATGTTCTCGTAATAGGCGGCGCCGGTTATATCGGCTCTCATATGGTAAAAAGACTTCTTGAAGCCGGACACAGTCCTATAATCCTTGACAACCTTTCCAACGGCCATGAAGAGTTGTTGCCGGGCGGCAAATTAATCAAAGGCAATATAAATGACGCAGCCCTGCTGGATGTAGTTTTTCTGTCCCACAAGATAGATGCCGTGATGCATTTTGCATCCTTTATTGAAGTTGGCGAATCGGTAACTGATCCTTTGAAATATTATCAGAATAATGTCTCGGCAACCATAACCCTTCTTCATTGCATGATAAGGCATGATGTCAGGCAATTCATATTTTCATCATCTGCCGCTGTATATGGCAAACCACTATACACGCCCATAGATGAAAATCACCAATGCAACCCTCTGAATCCCTATGGCCGCACGAAGCTCTGTGTTGAAAAGATCCTCAATGACTGCGATCGCGCCTATGGTCTTCGTTACATGAGCTTGCGTTATTTCAATGCAGCAGGAGCTGATCCCTCCGGCGTGATAGGGGAGCTGCACAATCCCGAATCGCACCTGATCCCCTTAATCCTCTATGCGGCCCTTGGGAAAAGAAAGGATATAAAGATCTTCGGCTCCGACTATGAAACCCCTGATGGGACCTGTTTGAGGGATTATATCCATATAAACGATCTGGCAAGCGCCCACCTCCTGGCATTGCAAAGATTGATGGATGGTGGAAAAAGTTCAATATATAACCTTGGCAACAGCAAGGGGTACTCCGTAAGAGAAGTAATTAATCTGGCAGAATCGGTTTCAGGTAAAAAAATCAATGTAACCGAATCTGCACGCCGTGCAGGCGATCCAGCTATACTTATTGCCGATTCAAGAAAAGTAAGAAATGAACTCGGCTGGACCCCGGTATATGAGGATTTGAGTCAGATCATAGAGACTGCCTGGAATTGGCATAAAAACCGTCCATGAGGGTCCGGTAAAGTAAGGGTTTTTAAAGGCTATACAAGAAAAAGCCCCTTCAACGAAACTCTTGATGCTGAGAGCGAGAATGAAAAGTGCATATCGCAAGATAATAGATTTATATCAAACACATACATGCTCGAAAACGAGTTGGAGTATTCTTGCATGTTTAATAACGGTTGTATTTTCATTGTGTGCAGAATCTGCCGTAATCATACCGCAGCCTCACTCTATTTCACAGAAAGGCTATGCTTTGGAGCTAAGCGCTGATTGGGTCATTGTTACGGAGACCAGCGATAAAGAATATGCATTTTGTGGGTCATGGTTGCAGAGGAAGCTTGATGACTCTCACTCCCTTGGCCTAATAATGTTGCCTTTTGAAAAAATGCCGTCGGATAAGCGGATTTTGATTGGAAATCCCGATACCAACCCTTACATAAAGGCCGTAGCGCAACGACAAAATATAACATTGCCAGCCACTTTAGGGAATCAGGGATACATCATTGAGGTGTTCTCTAAACCTCAACAAGAAATTTTTATCATGGCCAATAGTCAGCAAGGAACGTTCTATGGTATTCAAACGCTTTTACAGCTTTTAGAATCAAGAAATATTAATGCGGTCTCCATTATAGACTATCCGGATCATCAGATAAGGGCCGTTGACATGGGGAAATATGGGAGTACTGCAATTTCCATTAAGCAAACCCGGCTGACTGAGAACCAGAAACAGGCGGTTGATAGGCTTGCCGAACTTAAAATCAATATGCTTAGCAATGAAAATGTTTCTCATTTTTTTGGAGAAGCCGAAAATTATATGATGGCCTACAAGGAATTAGCAGACTATTGTAGAGATCGCTATATCGAATTTGTACCCATGATAGGCTCGCTTCGCGAGATTTACTGGATTCCTTTTGAACTTATGGAAGGGTGGTGGATCAAAGATGAGCCGTTTTTTTTTGATTTAGTCGGCACTGCCATTGCGGCCAAGCCATCCATAAATCTACTCGCCGGCAAAGATCCTGGAGCAATTGGAGATGAAGCGCTTAAATCTGCTGGCTGGGTCGTTTCGGGCGCCCTTTCACGTGATCTTCGAGATAAATATAACAAAACCAGTTCATCAAGACTTGAGTCAGGTAAGCTCTACATCAGGATTCCCGCAGAGGCGGAGTCCTATTATCACTTAACTGCCTATGTGAAAGGCGAATCCCCAGTACTGACATTACAAGCAATAGATGGAAATGGAAAGCCTCAATACACGCAGTCTGATTTGACCCCCCATGGGAAAACTGGCTGGACAGAAACTGGCGTCATCATTAAGACAGATAAAGACACAAAAGAACTCCTGGTGCAATTCAAAGGGAAAGATAAGATAGCATGGCTTAACAGTATACAATTGCGCCGAATTGACGGCGATTTAAAAAATGTCATCAGATCGGCTTCGACTGATATCGTTGTAGAATCATCTAACAAAGATAATATTTATAAGCTCGGGATTGATTATGAAGTGGTAAATGGTAAAACCGATAAGATTTATAGCAATGAATTAACTCCATTCACTATTAAACGGATATCTTCCGGCAGCATTAAACCGGATGAACATGTCTTAGTCAGCTATGACGCAGTATTATATTGGTCACGCACCAGTTGGTACAATCAACCGCCATGCGTATCAGATGATAGACTATACACAGAGTATTACTATCCTGCAATCGACAAGGTAATAAAACAATTAAATCCTAAGATGATAAATTTTGCTTCTGATGAAATAAGGGGTTTCAATAGAGATAGTCGCAATCGAAAGAGAGGCCTGAAGAATTCCCAGCTTTTTTATGAATGGTTGAGCAAACTCTCCACCTACATAAAACGGCAAGATCCGAATATTCGCATGATGATTTGGGATGATATGGTCTCACCTTATCATAATGGAGAGAAGGACGACTATCAGTTAAAATATGGCGGTTCTAAAGGTACGCTCTCTGAACTGGTTGAGAAAGATATAATACCTAAAAACGTCATATTAAACAGTTGGTGGTACAGTAATCAATATTCTGAACAGATGATTAAGTCTGTGAATCTGTATGAAAAAAAAGGATATAGTTATTTTGGAGCTTCATGGAAAGAGCTTATGAACATAAAGTCATGGTCCGAATTGCTGAGAAACAAGCCACATTCTTTGGGTGGGTATCTTACAAACTGGGATAAAAGTGATAATCCCCGGATAACTGAGTTCGCCGATTGGTTCTGGAATACAAAATAGATAGCATCAGAGGTCACGAGCCGGGATGATTTTTAAAAGTTGGTCAATAAAAAGCGCTAATGTTAATTAATTATGCTTATAAAAAAAATATCGCATTGGATCAAGCAAGTTGGAGAGATTATGAGTCATCTTATGTATGAACTTTTCATTTTATTTTTGCACCCTTTTTTATCGGGAAGAAATTGAGCAGCTGCCAGTTACCAGATAAGGAAAACAACATTTTTAGTGATCTTTCAACGATTACAAAAGGCGCCGGGATTACCTTTGCCGGCATAGTTATTGGCAAGGCTTTTCTGTTTTTGTATACGATTTTTCTGACAAGGTTTATTACGGCGAATGATTTTGGCATTTATACGCTCGGCATAACCTTGATCATGTATCTGGCCTCTCTAGCTGATTTGGGCTTAGGAGTTACATCAACAAGATTCATAGCCATTTATCAAACGCATGGGGATCATGGAAGGGTCAAGGGCCTTGTGATTACTGCAAGCGCTATAACACTCATCGTCAGTTTGATGGTTATGGTCGTAGTTATATTGTTCTCCGATATTGCGGCATCTGCAATTTTTCATAAGCCCCAGCTTGGGCAGTTGTTGAAAGTGCTTTCAATTTCACTGCCTTTTGAATGTGTGATGAGGACATTCCTGCGCACTACTCAGGGATTGAAGTTGATGAGCTATTCCGCAATTGTAGAGCAAACACTCTGGATTGTTTTGCGCTTACTATGGAGCCTTATAATCTTTTTTTGGGTTGGCATGAATCTGGAGGTCGCTGCTTGGTCTTATACAGCTTCCTCAGCGGTCTGTTGTCTTGTAGCCTTCTATTTTTTAAATAAGCATATTTTATTGTTTGATAGAACGGTGGTGTCTATTTACGAAGTAAGGAGCCAACTGAAATTCTCAATTCCAATGGTTGTATCTATCTTCCTTGGAAATATATCGAGACAGTTGGATGTTCTGATGTTGGGATTGCTCTCCTCTGCGAATGAACTTGGCATATATGCTTCTGCTATGCGTTTGGCGATATTAGCGGAATTTATCTACCAGGTCTTTAATCCTATCTTCAACCCCATGGTCTCGGAACTATGCGAGAAGATGGAGATACAAAAACTGGGAAGTTTACTTAAAATCATTACCAGGTGGAATTTCATAATAAGTCTTCCCATTTTTTTGTGCTTAGCCATCTCCCCTAAACTTTTTTTAATTGTCTTCGGAGAAAGATTTATCGGGGCATCGATGGTCTTGACTATTCTTGCTGTGGCACGCATATTCAGCGCTCTATCAAGTTTGCCAAACACAATGATATATATGTCCGGAAGGTCAGATATTACTGTAAGAAATAATGTAATTACTCTTTTGGTTAATTTGTGCCTAAATTATTATTTTATTCATGTATACGGAATTATCGGAGCTGCTATGTCGACAGGAATCTCGCTCCTTATTTTGAGCGCTATTCGAATAATAGAGGTTTATAATTTGATGAAAGTACATCCTTTTAGCGCCTCACTCTTTAAACCTATTATAGCTGCTGTATTTTCTTTGATAGGCTTTGCAGTCTTTAACTTCCAATTCGCCTCAGGTATGTCTTCATCTGCGATTTCAGTGATTCTTTTTTTAATTATTTATATTGTCTGCATAATATTATTCCAAATAGATGATGAGGAAATTCAAATGATGGCACTGGTAAAAAATAAATTATCCTCGTTTAGGGAAATGTGCAGTATCAAAAACTGAAAGACAATCCTAGACATTTTAAGATTCAGACAATTTGATATGCCGCATAATAATCTCATAATAAATACTTATGCAACTTGCACCTTCCAATCCTGACTTTCAAAATAATATAAATTTGTCATTAAATCATTCTGAAGATGATCATCTCTCATAACATAATTAGTGTTATTGAAAAGAAACTTTGCATGGGATGCGGCACTTGTGCAGGGATCTGTCCGCAGAATGCCATAAAAATCGAATTCAATAAATCATCCGGGGAATTTATACCTAGCGTTAAATCCGATTTGTGCAACCAATGCGGTCTTTGTTTGGATAGTTGCCCCGGACCAGAAATTGACCTTGGCGGTGCTTGTTTTAATCTCTGGGGTAAATACCCTCAAGATGCCAGAATAGGTCATTATTTATCTGGATATATGGCTCACTCTCTTGATGAACACATAAGGTACATTTCTTCATCTGGCGGGATGATTACTGCATTAGTTAATTACGCCTTGGACAATGACCTGATAGATGGAGCATTAGTGACGCGTATGAAAAATGGAGTCGCCTGGATGCCGGAGCCGTTTATTGCCCGGGAGCGTGATGAAATAATTTCCGCAGCCGGATCAAAATATTGCCCAGTTCCGGTAAATCTT